>FWPV01003320.1_pt1 | contig 36877 bp, 30 predicted proteins | sample 2228371 | NCBI WGS metagenome assembly FWPV01 (sample SAMEA103939776, study PRJEB20133) | metagenome | reverse complement strand
CTGGCGCTCCGGCCGATAGGTGCGTAATTGTTCCAGAGGCAGATCAAAGAGTGGCATAATTCCCTCCCTGACAGGTGTCACGCCAACGCAAATTCGCGCCCCAATCATAACATGCCCGCTACCGGCGCGGGGTATAATAAGCGCCGTTTGACCCCACACCGGAAAGGAAGCACTCTGTGACTCTCACCAGCCGGCTGACCAGTACACCGGACAGCCCGTCTCCCGTTATCGATCCTGCGCTGACCAGCACTGACTACCTCGCCTGGGCAAGGCATATGAGCGCCCGGCTGGCCGCGCATCCCCGGCATTACAATCTGTTCAGCAGCGCCGTCCGCGCCCCGGATGACCTCCTGATGGCCGACCTGCAGGCCTGCGGCTGGCCCGCCCTGCTGCAGCGCACCAACCAGTCATCCTCCTGGGGGCACCCCGGTATCATCGGCGCGATTCAGCACCATTACGGCATCGCCGATCCAGCACACATCCTGGTCACCAGCGGCGCGTCGATGGCCTTCGTCCTGGCAGCGCTGGCCCTGGTGGAACCGGGCGGACATGCGCTGGTCGAATTGCCGGTCTACCAGCCTTTCTGCACGGTGCTGAAGCGGCGAGGCGCCCAGATCACCCACTTCCCCCGCGACGCTGCCAGCGGCCAGCCTGACCTGGCCACGCTGAAGGCGCTGATCCGGCCCACGACCCGCCTGCTCGCCCTGACCAACCTTCACAACCCGACCGGCGCCCTCCTGGAGGATGCTACCCTGCGCCAGATCGCTGCACTGGCCGCTGAGCACAACATCACCGTCATCGTGGATGAAGTCTTTCATGATCTCGTGCCGGATACCTCCGCTTGCAGCCGGACAGCGGCCCGGCTGGCGGATAACATTGTCAGTATCAGCAGTCTGTCCAAAGCCTACGGGCTGGGGCGACTGCGCGTCGGCTGGATGATTGCCGCAACGCCAATCATGGCCCGCCTGCGGGAAGTCCACATCACGTTCGATAACAGCCTCTCCTCGCTCGACCAGGCCGTGGCCTCGGTGGTCTTTGACCACCTGCCACGCTATCGCCAGCACGGGCAGGCTGCCGCCGCCACAAACCGCCCGGCAGTGGCCCGCTTTGCCGCTGAGATGACCGCAGCCGGTCGCCTGGAAGGCGCAGTGCCGCCGTATGGCTGTGTCTACTTCCCCCGCCTGAAAGGAATGACTGACACAACAGCGTTCGCCGAACACCTGCTGGAGAAATTCGGTGTGGTTGTCGTGCCAGGGCGATTCTTTGGTGCACCGGAGCACATCCGCCTCTGTTTCGGTGGCGATCCAGGAGCGGTCAGCGCCGGATTGGCGCGGCTGGCTGAGGCATTGCTGGCGCTGCTTGGCGGCTGAGAATACCTCTGCCCACACCAGACCGGCCAGCGCAGAAGAATCGGCCTGCCAGTTCCGGGCATTGGGCTATCACTGTTCCGAAAAGACAGGGGCGGGACTGTCTCCCGCCCCGATCTGGATCTCCCGCCTCCAACCTACTGCTGGTCGCCGATCAGCATGGGCACCACCGCGTTAGCGGCAACCATGACCGCAACCCGTGAGCGACGCGGCAGCGCCGCCAGCGCCGCATTGATCGTCGACTGCAAATTGACCACCGGAGTCAGAAACAGGGCGCGGACGACCTCTGGCGGCATCTCCGAGACCAGATGCACGTTCACACGCACCGCGTCCCGCGCCAGCAAATAGGCCTTGTGCCTGCCGATCTGGAACTCCTCGCGGGCGAAGCGCTCCAGCACATCGTGCATGGAGGAAACCTGACCGTCAGTCATGAAGCGTTCAAATACTGCGCTGCCCGTCCCTTCCGGGCAGGCCGCGACCAGGATGACCGTGCCACCATCGCGGGTGATCATCGCCGCCGGGACGAGTGCTTTCTGAGCCTGGTACAGGTTGATGTCCTTGGGCGCGCCACCGGCGCTGGCAATCACCAGGTCATATGGAGCGGCGATAGGCGTGACAGTCAGCTCACGCACCAGCGGGATACCCGCTTTCATCACCGCAACCGGCTCCCCGGCAACCACCCTGACGATCTCTTTGTGCCTGTTGAGAATCGCGTTCAGGGCGAAGTGCACGCCGATCATCTGCCCGATCTCTTCCACATCCATACGCAGCGGATTTTCTTCATAGACGTTCATCCGCGCGCCGGGCAGAGTCAGCATCTTGTGATTGTGGGCGATCGTCTCCCGCGCGGTGAGGCCCACCGCCGCACTCTTGACACCACCGGAAAAGCCCATGAACATGTGTGGCTCGATGTTACCCACCACCAGCCGCAGGTCAGCCTCATAATAACGGCGGTTGACCCAGACCGGCGTCCCACGTGAGGTTTCTCCCAGGTAGACCATCGCGCCGCGATCGTCGCAATCATGGGAAATCACCGGGTAGCGGGTCAGGACATCCACCGGGATAACGCGCACAAATTCGCCCCGCGTCATGGGCGTGTGCGTGCCATTGGCGATGACCAGCGTGATTGCCTCCGGCGGCAGGCCCAGCCCTTCCAGACGCTCCAGCAGAGGCGGCAGCAGATGCTCATGCGGCACAGGGCGCGTCTTGTCGTTGACAGCGATGGCAACGGAGCGTACACCTTTGAAACTCTCCAGGCTGACACCGCCCACCGGCGCGTCAAGCGCCTGGATCACCACCCCCAGCGGATCGGCTGTGCCCGGCACCTTGGCAGCGGTAATCAGATCGACATGCCAGTATGCGTCCGGGATGGTGAACTGCAGTGTTTTCCTCCCATAGGCAAGGCTATACTCGGCCATGGTCTCCCCCCTGCTCAGTCACTACCAATCACAACCAGCCCGCAACAACAATACAGACCTGGCAGCAGGTTACCACTGGCAACCTGCCACCAACCAGCATCATACTGTCAGGGATGAGCGCACACAATGGCAAACATCACCTGTGCCATAGGACACCATTCATATCAAAAATGCACTCAGATACTCACCCCCACACGATGAATGGCGAAGCTATTGTGCGCCTTGAGCGCCTCTGACTTGGTCAGGCGGCCACTGGCGACGGCCACAACTTCGTCAAAGACCATCCGCCCGGCCTGTTCCAGCGTGATCTCGTCGCGCAGCACACCACTGACATCCAGCTCAACCGTGTCCTTCATCAGGGCATAGGAGGTCGCATTGCCCGTGATCTTGATCGTCGGCATGATCGGGTGGCTGGACGTGTGCCCGCCGCCCGCGTTGAAGACCAGCACCTGGCAACCAGCCGCCGCCATGCTGCTGATCGACTCCGCGCCGTGACCGGGGCCGTACATCACGTACAGGCCGGGGGCGGTGCTGGCCGGACGCTCGGCAATCTCCAGGTAGCCGACGATTGGCGCGCTGCCGGACTTCTTACAGGCGCCCATTGACTTCTCCTCAATGGTGGTCAGACCACCTACGATATTGTCGCCGGTCGGCTGGGAGCCGCGGATGTCTTCGCCGCTGGCCAGGGCGCGCTGTTCCATATCCTGCACGCCGGCCACGATCCGGGCGGCGATCTCCGGGTTGACGGCGCGGCTGGTCAGCCATTCCTCGCAGCCCATCCACTCCGTACATTCGGCCATGATCGTGCGCCCGCCCTCGGCGATGATCAGGTCGGAGCAGATGCCGGTTGCCGGGTTACTGGCCAACCCGGAAGTCGCATCTGAGGTGCCGCACTCCACGCCGAACAGCAGCCGGGAAAGCGGCACCGGTTCCCGCCGCAGATCGCTGAGCATCCGGGCGAAGTCCGCCGCATAATACAGCGCCTGCTGGGTGGCCGCGATCAGCCCGCCCGCTGCGCGGATATTGACCGTTGCCACCGGTTTGCCAGTTGCCGACTGGATATCGTGGGCCAGGTCTTCCGCCGTCATGCCTTCCTCCCGGAAGTGATCGATGATGACCACCGCCCCCACATTTGGATTCATGCCCGTGTTGGCCAGGAAGCGACGTGTCATGCGCAGGTCCGGGCGCACCTGGCAGCGGCCCAGCGGATGGGTGATCGCCACAGCACCGGCGATATGGTCGGCCACCCGCTCACAGATGTCATTGGCGTAGACCGTGCCGGAGAGGATCAGCAGATGGTTGCGCGCCCCGACCGATCCATCCGCGCGCACGTAACCCCAGAATTCAGTCATGGTTCCCGCCCCCTGTCACGCTTTCCGCGCAGCCAGATCGCCGCGCCCGCGATTGCTCTCCACATTGTGGACATGCACGTGATCACCGGCTTTGATGTCTGCCGTCGCCGTGCCGATACTCAGGCCGTACTTGATCACCGCCGCGCCTCTTGGAATATCTCGTAGCGCGATCTTGTGGCCGTAGGGCACAGCCTGGTTGGCCACGACACTGACCCCGGTCAGCCTGCCGTATGCCTCAACACGCTCACCGGCCTCGATCGGCTCCAGGACTGCCGTGCCGACGTTGTCATCCCGCTCGATCACGAAGACCTTCTTCATGCCAGCCCCTTTCTCCTGTGCAAGTGTATGCAGTCTCAACTGAACTGCGGCAGGTACTCCGCGAACTCGGTCAGAAAATCGCGCATAATGGCACGGGCCGTGTCAATATCGGTGATCATGTGATCCAGCAGCAGCGCCTGTAGCAGGAGCTGGCGATCGCCATGTACCACCGCTTCCACCACCAGTGAGCTAAGTTCCAGTTCGCGCCGGCACAGTTCGGCGATGCCTTCCGGCAGCGGCGGCATACCCAGCCCCTGTACACCCAGGGCGGAGATCATGCCGGGCACCTCGACAATGGCGTCCGGCGGCAGGTTGGGGATCAGCCCGCCATTGTTGGGAATGTTCAGTTGCTGCAGGTAGAGATTATCGTTGTAATGGATCGCAGCCATGATGTCGACGACGGGTTCCTCCAGGATGTCGTGCTTCCACAGGTCACGCAGTTCCTCCACCGCCACCTCGCCGCGCACAATGGACTCTGCCAGCGCCCGCCGCCGCGCCCGCCGCCGCCGGTTGCCCTCCCAGTCCTGGGGAGTCAGGTGATATTTCTCCCACGGCTTGGTGGTCGGATCGGTCACCCAGGGCAGGAATTCACACAGGTGTGCGTCGCCCGGCGTGGGCAGCAGGCCAAAGATCTCAAAGGTTTCGCGGGTCAATGGCTCAAAATCGCGTCGGTAGTGGTTGAACCAGCGATCGCGGAGCAGCGGGTAGAGGTCCTCACCGGTTTGCCGGTCGCGAATCTCGTAGGCCCACGAGAAGTGATTGATCCCCGCCGCCTTGATATCCAGGTGTTCCAGCGCCGCCCGCGCCACCGGGATGAAGTTGGGCATGTTATCGGCGTTGGTGTGGACATGGAAACCCGGCGGAACAGGGATGCCCCAGCGATCAGCCAGCACCGCCCCGGCCATGGCATACCCCCACAGCAGCTGGTGGCATAACCCCAGCACCTTGATCGACGTGTAGCGGGCCACACCCCACGTCAGACGGATCAGCGGATTGGTCAGGTTCAGATACCAGGCGTTCGGGCAGAGTTCCTCCATGTCGTAGGCGATGTCCAGCATCAGCGGCATGTTACGGGCGGTGTGAGCGATCGAGCCGGGACCGCCATTTTCCGCATATGGCTGGCGCACCCCGTAACGCAGCGGAATCTGCCAGTCCATCTCCCAGACGGTCTCCCGGTCGCCAACCTGCACGGAGACAATCACGAAGTCAGCATCGTGTAGTACCTCGCGGCGGTTGGTGGTACCGCGGATGGTCATGCCCGCGCCCCAGGCTTCGTTGAGAATCTCGGCCAGGCGGGTCATGGTCTCCAGCGCCGGCTCATTGATATCCACCAGCGCCAGTTCCGCACCGCGCATCCGTTCCGAGCGGATGATGGTCGCCATAGCCCCCAACCCAAAGATGGCGCTGCCCGCACCGATAACGACGATTTTTGGCGGCTTGACCATAGTTGTTCGTTTCCTCTAGGGTTGCCAATCACCGTACGGAGTCTGATCCCAGAAGCTCTGGAACCTGGCCAGGCCGGAATGCGTGTACGGGTGGTCAAACGCCTCCTGGTACACGGCAAACCCGGCGGTGACGATATCGGCCCCGGCGACCGCCGCGTCTACGATCTGCCGGGCATTGCGCACCGCCGCCACCAGAACCCCGGTGGCAAACGAATAGTTGTCGCGGATGGCGACAATCTCCTGGATCAACGGGATGGTTTCCTCGCCATTGGCTTCCTTCCAGCCGATAAAGGGAGAGACATACGTCGCCCCCATGCGCATAGCCTGCAGAGCCTGCACAGCGGAGAAGCACAGGGTGACATTGACACCGATCCCTTTGCTGCGCAGAACCTGGCAGGCCTTAAACCCGGCCTCGGTCGAGGGGACTTTGATCACGAAATTCGGGCACAGGGCGGCGAGTTGCTCCGCTTCAGCGACCATGTCTTCCCAGCGCGTATGGTGAGGGTTGATCTCGGTTGAGATCGTCCTGTCGGTGCCTGCCACCAGACGACCAATCTCCTGGATGACCTCCAGAAACGGACGACCGGTCGCCTGGACATGGCGTGGATTGGTGGTCACGCCATCGATGGCCCACATTTGCAGCGCGTATTCGATCTCATGCACGTGGGCGCTGTCCAGGAAAAACTTCATGATCCACCCTCCTCTGCGCGGTTCGCCGCGCACCTGTATCCAGCCATGGCAAAAAGACAAGAAATCATTGAGGATAAATGAATTTAGAAATAATTTACCATCTGGCATAAATTTTCTTTAGCGATGAAAGAACGGGGACGGCCGGGCAAGCCCACTGCCCGGCGCATCCCCGACCCTTGTCCCTAATCCTCGCGTCCGCCCGGCAGATTCAGCACCATCAGCTTCAACTCGGTCATCTCCTCAATGGCGTAGCGTGGCCCTTCCCGCCCGACACCGGAGCCTTTGACCCCGCCGTAAGGCATCTGATCGATGCGGAAGGTGGACACATCGTTGACTTGCAAGCCGCCAACCTGGATCTCCTCAAAGGCGCGCATGATACGGTTCATGTTGTTGGTGAACAGACCGGACTGCAGGCCGTAATCGGTGTCATTGGCCAGGCGAATAGCCTCATCAAAGTCGTCGTACGGTGTTACTGTGATCACCGGCGCGAACAGTTCCTCGCGGTTGACGCGCATATCCGGCGTGGTATCCACCAGAACCGTCGGCTCGAACATCGCCCCTTCGCAATGACCACCCAGCACGATCCGGGCGCCGGCAGCTACCGCTTCCTGCACCTTGGCGTAGGCTTCCTGCGCCGCCCGCGCATCGATCATGGGGCCAACTTCCACCGTCGGGTCACGGGGATCGCCAAACTTGAGCTGGCTGATCCGCTCCAGCAGCAGTTCCAGCGTCTGGTGATAGACCGGACGGTGAATCAGCACGCGCTGCACGGAGATACAGTTCTGCCCGGCGTTCGTGAAACCACCGACCGCGATCCGCCGCACAGCGTAATCGATGTTGGCGTCCTCATGGACGATAGCCGCGGCGTTGCCACCCAGCTCCAGGCCGACGCGCTTGCGCCCGGCGACGCTCTTGAGGTGCCAGCCGACCTCGGAACTGCCGGTAAACGTGAAGAACTTGATGCGCTCGTCGCGGACGAGTTTCTCCGCCCGCGAACCGGGGCAGATCACCACGCTCAGCGCTTCCGGCGGGTAACCGGCTTCCAGCACCATCTCTGCCAGGAGCAGGCCGGAAAGCGGTGTATTGCTGGCCGGTTTGAGGATGAAAGAGTTGCCGGCGGCGATGGCCGGGCCGAGCTTATGACAGCTCAGGTTGAGGGGGTAGTTAAACGGCGCAATGCCCAGCACCGGCCCCAGTGGCAGGTGGCGAACCAGGCCGATCCGCCCCTCACCGGCTTCCGTCCAGTCGATCGGGACGATCTCGCCGCCGATTCGCTTGGCTTCCTCCGCCGAGATGCGGATGGTCTCCAGTGCCCGGCTGACTTCGCCGCGGGCGACATTAAGCGTCTTGCCGCCTTCCATTTGCAGCGCCGCCACCAGCTCGTCATACCGCGCCTGCATCTGCTCCAGCAACCGGAACAGGATGCCCGCCCGACGATGAGATGGCAGCCTGCGCGTGATCTCAAAGCCGCGCACCGCCGCCTGAATCGCATCCTCCAGATCAGCGTCGCTCGCCTGATAGACCTGTGCAACAACCTCGTTGTTGTACGGGAAGCGGACATCAACCACCACGTCGCTGGTGCGCCACTCCCCACCGATCAGGAACTTGTGCGGTCCCGTAGTCATGACGACTCCTCACATACGTATCCCCACTCAAACCAGTCCCATGCGGGACTGCCAACAGCTACTTCATACCTGTGGTGGCAATGCCGGTCGTAATATAACGCTGCAACAGGGCGAACACCACCGTAATCGGCAGCAATGTCAGCACCGTCATCGCCAGGATATAGTGCCACTGCACATTCAGCGCCCCCTGAAAAGCGTTCAGGCCGACCTGCAACGTGAACAGTTCCGAGCGATTGAGCACGATCAGCGGCCACAGGAAGTCATTCCAGCGCCACATCACCGAGAAGATCGCCAGCACAGCCAGCGCCGGGGAAGCCAGCGGCAGGATGATCTGCCAGTAGATCCGCCACTCGGTAGCGCCATCAATTCGCGCCGATTCCAGCAACTCGTCGGGGATGGTCAGCATGTACTGGCGCAGCAGGAAGACGCCGGTCGGCGTGGCCGCACCGGGGATGATCACCCCCCACAGGCTGTTGTTCCATCCCACCTTGGTGATCACCAGAAAGGCCGGGATCAGGATGACAGAGATTGGCACCATCAGCGTGCTGATCATGATCAGGAAGATCGTGTCGCGTCCCCGATAGCGGAATTTGCTCAGGCCGTAGGCCGCCATACTGTTGATCAACAGGGTGACGAACGTGGCCACCACCGTGATAATCACACTGTTGCGCAGATACGTGAAGAATGGAAAGCTCTGCACGCCACCCGTGTAATTGGAGAGATCGAAGAACACCCGCTTGACTTCCCGCCGCCCCTGGAGTTCCCGGATGTTCAGCTCCAGTGGCTGCGCATCGGGCTGGGCGGGGTCGACCATTGTCACCTGCAGCCCCACCCGCCGTACCTGGGCCAGCCGTCGAGTGGTGCCATCGGCAAATGTGATGTCATACAGGGGCAGCGGCTCCTGATATCCCTCGATCACGGCGGTATCCTGCTTCTGCGGCAGGAAGCTGGGCGGGAAGTCGAACAGGTTGGACTGAGCCTTGAAGGAGGACATCACCAGCCAGAGCACCGGCCCGAACATCACGACCACACCCGCCAGCAGATACAGGTAGGTCAGCACGTCGGCCAGATCAATGCGGGCGCCACCATGTTTGCGGGTCAGGAAAGCGGCCAGGCCGCGCCTCGGTTCAGCCATCGCTCCCCCTCCTAGGCAATCTCGCTCGTCCGGCCCAGGCGGAGCTGGCCCAGCGTCAGGAGGAAGAGCACTGCCGCCAGCACCAGCGATGCCGCCGCCGCCAGCCCGAACTGCTGCCGATCAAAGGCCGTCTGGAAGATGTATTGCACCATGTACAGTGTCGCCGTACCCGGCCCACCGGTCGTCAGGACAAACACCTGGTCAAAAACCTGCACCGCCCGGATCAGGGAGAGTACCAGCACAACGACCATCGTGGGCATCAGCAAGGGCAACGTGATCTTCCAGAAGCTGCGCCAGGCCCCTGCGCCGTCCATAGAGGCCGCCTCATATAGTTCATGAGGAATCGACTGCAGGCCAGCCAGCAGAATCAGGGTGTGAAAGCCCATTTGCGCCCACACACTGACCACAATCACCCACAGCCGCGCCCAGTTGGCCTCCACCAGGAAGGGGAGCCGTTCCAGCCCCATCCCGACCAGAATACCGTTAAAGACCCCCTCCGGCTGCAAAATCCACTTCCAGATCAGGGCCACCACCACCGGCGAGAGCAACACCGGATAGAAGAAAATGCCGCGGAAGAACCCTCGCCCCCGCACCTCACGGTTGAGGGCCAGCGCCGTCACCAGCGCAAAGAACACCATGATACCCACCTGGAAGATCACAAAGGTTGCTGTATTGCCCGCCGCCCGCCAGAAGCGATCCTGCTGGCAAACGTTCGGATTCATGAAGTTCTCACTGCCCGGATCGAGGAAGGTCGGCTGGCATGAAAACAGAGACTCCAGGTTGGCCACCCCTACAAACTGGCGATTCTCCGGCAAGATAGAATCGCCGGCAGTAAAGCCATAATAGAAGTTCAAAAACATCGGCAACAAAATAAAGATACCAAATACCAGCAGGTTGGGCAGGACGAAGAAGTAGCCCATACGTTGCGCGCCCAGCAGCTTTTGCAGCGGCCCCAGGACGACATCCGCCAGGGTCGCCAGCGCCACGAATGGCTTGAGCAACTGCCGTCCCAGCCAGCTCATGACCGACTTCCGTCTCCTGCCTCTACGTCCGGTATTGCGTGCGGTGCGCATTGTACCCTGCCCTGCACTATTCGACTCATGGTGGGGGGTGCCGCCGACATTGCCACCAGGTCGCTGCCGGCAGCACCTCCACAGCGGGGCGCCCCGCACTCAAAGGTTGCAGGGGCGCCCCAACCTGAACAGGCTGACGCTACTGGGCGAACAACGCGTCCATATCTTCCTGGATGCGCGCGATCGCCTCATCCAGGGTCAGTTCTCCGGCGATCACCTGGCTCAGGCGATCGCGGATGGCCGCGTTCAGATCCGGCCCCTTGGGATGGTACTGCAAGGCGTAGGCCTCATCCATCAGGTTCGGGATCATGGCGGCAAAGGCATTGAGGGCTTCGTTATTGCTGGGATAGTCAATGCCCTTCTCGATCAGGCCCAGGTGCCCCGGCAGGAAGAGCGTGCGGGCGTAGAACTCCGCAACCACCTCTTCACTGAACAGGTAATCCATGACCTTGGCCACTTCTTCCGGATGCTTGGTGCCTGCGAAGGCCACCATCAGCGCGCCGCCGGGCACGCCGGTCGCCCCGCAGTCACCGCGCGGGTTGGGGATCACCTTCCAGTCAAAGGCATCACCAATATTGTTGGCAAAGTTGCCCACCTGCCAGCTGCCGGACATGTACAGCACCAGCTGGCCGTTGATAAAGTACGGCGCGGCGGGGACATAGTTGCCTGCGCTGCCACCCCAGACATCCGGCGGCATCAGACCATCATTGTGCCAGCCGATGATCATCTCCGCTGTAGAGCGGAAGCCGAGTGTATCCACCGTGAAGGTGCCGTCCTCGTTAACGTAGGTCGCGCAACGGCTCAGCGACGGCCCCCAGAAGCGGTGCCCGGTGCGGTCAATCGCCACCGGGTAAATGGTGAACTCGGCGTCGCTCAGTTCCTCCGCGACAGCGGTCGCCGCCGCCACCCACTCTTCCCAGGTCGAGTCGTCCGCCGGGATTTCCACCCCGGCCTGCTCGAACAGCGTGACATTGATGAACGGCCCGGTCACTGTGAACTGGGTGGGATAGCCGTAGATGCCGGTATCTTCCGCGCCCTGACGCATGGAGCCGAGCACGGCCTCCGGGATGTTCTCCAGCCAGTACTGCGGATCGGCGACATAAGGCGTCAGATCAAGGTACTGGCCCAGGAAGCGGTTAGGAAAGGTGATACGGGCCATATCTGGCGCTTCGCCGGTCTCCACCTGGGCCTGCAACAGGGTGTGCAGGTCACTGTAAGCCACTTCGTCGATGACGGTCTTGATGCCCGGATTCTCCGCCTCAAAGCGGTCGAGCAGATCGCGCAGCACCTGACCCTCGTTGCCGTCGTTGTACCAGGTGATGCGCAGTTCAACTTCACCGCCCTGCGCCAGCGCCGGTAACGCTGCCATGACCAGTGCGGCAACCGCCAACAATGCAAGAAGTGTTCGTTTCGTCATCAGGTGTTCTCCTCTTCTTCTTCCAAACGAACGGTTTGCTCCCGGGGCGGTAGACCCCGCGATCCTCACTAGCGTACATCAAAACCGTCGGTTGAGCGTCTTTCCTCCTTTCCTACCACGGAAAGCCTACAGGATGAGGGTCGGAAGACCCAACATTTCGGCCAGCATGGTCAAGGTCAACCGGTGCTCGCCATAGGTCAGCGCCAGGTGATGCTCCAGCCCTTCGCTCAGTATCGTGTTCAGGACATCCAGCGCCGGGCGATCAAAGCGGAGCAAACCGGATGTACCGGAGAAGCTCGGCGCGGCAGGCAACATCTCCCCGCCGCCAATCACCAGCCGCAGATCGCCCCCAGTCTGGCTCAGCCGGGCGATCGTCACCCGCCCTGGCCTGAGCGGGAACTCCAGGAGCAGCGGCAGCTTGCGGTTGGAATGGATCGTTCCGCGCGGCTGGAAGGCCGGATCAGCCATCGACAGGGGCGCTTTGCCACAGTGCCACAACACCGCCGCATCAGCCTGGCGGTCAACCGCCACCAGATCGGCGTCAAAGGCCGGAGAATCGCTCACCCATTGCAGGATGAGTTGCGTGATCGCGCCATTCACATCAGCCTCGCATGCCGCCGGGAAGCGATCCTCGTTCAGCATGGCCAGCGCCCCACAGGCCGCACAACCCAGATCGGTGAAGAACTGCGGCCAGCAGCGCACCGCCAGCCCGGCGAACCCTTCCTGAACTGCCATCTCACGCAGCACAGCATAGGTCCCCAGCGTACCACGCACTGCGCCGCGGTCCAGTCCCTCCAGGCCAGCTAGCTTTCCCGTGGCCCACGTTTCCAGGGCGTCAAGGCGCTGTTCGTCGGCGGCGCGGACACGTTCAAACACCTGCTCCAGTGTCAGAGGGACAATCTTCACCCCCAGCCGCCGCTCCAGCGCAGAGAGGTCCACCTGGCAGGTGTCAAAGCCCTCCGGTGGCGAGCCGAGCCGCGCGATCCGCGCCCGGGACAGGCGACGACGAACACGACCCGCGCTGGCCAGCGGCTGTAGCGCCTTCAGCGCAGCCTCATCATCCGGTGCGGCGTAGACAAAGCGATAAGGGCGTCCGGCCCGCTTGAGTGCGTGGGCGCCGAGATTGATCCCGCACAAGGAGTTGAGCCGCAGCCGTCCCCCGCTGCGCGCCTCCGGCACGGCCCACAGTAGCAGCGGGGCCTCGTTCCGTTCCACCAGCGCCATCAGCATCGTGCTATCGGCAAAGGTCGCCTGGAAGACCACCAGCGCATCCAGTGGCTGCCCGGCCAGCGCCCTGCTGGCGGCCAGAGCCTCCTCCAGGGTGGTGATCAGCGACTCCGGCCCCCGGACTGTAAAGCCAGCCCTGGCCAGGCCGGCGCGCGCTCTGGCTGCCACTTCCACTGCCAGCGGGATATCAAAGGTTGTGCGCGCAACCGGCGCGAAGCCGATCGTCAGGGGTTCACCGTGCATCAGCCCGCCCCTTCATACTGCTGGTAAAAGAAGCGGTTGAGCGCCAGCGCCGCCGCCCCGATCACACCGGCATTCTGGTGATTGAAGCTGGGCGGGACAAGGGCCACTTTTTCCCCCAGGTTGGCAAAAGCGCGCTGGATCATCGTCTCCCGAATTGTCGGCAGCAGCAGGTCCTGCCCCTGGGCCAGGATGCCGCCGAGCACGATCAGTTCCGGATTGAGGATGTTCACCAGGTTAGCCAGCGCGATCCCCATGTAATGAGCGCGTTGCACCAGCAGATCGCAGGTCAGCGGATCTCCCTGCCGCGCTGCGGCGAAGACACGCTCGATCGGCGATCCACTATTCTTATGCCAGTGACGGGCCAGCAGACCATCCGGGTGCTGCTCGGCGATGGACTGCGCCTCCCGCAGGATAACCGGCTCGGAGATCAGCGTTTCCAGGCAGCCACTATTACCACATCGACAGCGCGGGCCGCCCTCCGGCAGGATAGTCATATGGCCGATTTCCCCAGCTCCTGCCCCGCCGCCATAGTACAGCCGCCCGCCAACGACGATGCCAGCCCCCACGCCCACGCGGGCATAGACAAACGCCAGCGAATAGACATCCTTGCCGACTCCAAACAGCGCCTCCCCCAGGGCCATCGCCCGCACGTTGTTATCCACCGTGACGGGCAGGCGCAGCCTGGCGGCGAAATAGTCCTGCAACGGCACATCATGCCAGTTCAGGTTAGGAGCCAGGATGTTGACTCCGGTCAGCGGATCGACCAGCCCCGAGGCCCCAACACCCAGCCCCAGGATGCGGCCACGGTCAAGCTGCGGGTTGCGCTGGATAAGCGACTGCGCCAGCGCGCTGGTCTGGATGAGCACATCAGCAACCGGCAGATCGAGCGGATGCTCGAGCGCGTCCACCGCGATCGGCTCTGCCAGCAGGTTGGTCAGTGCGACTCGAACGCTGCCCACACCAAAATGGATGCCCAGCACATAACGCGCATCCGGCACCAGATGGAGCTGCCGGCGTGGACGCCCGACGCTGCGCTGCCTGCTGCCCGGCTCCTGATCATCCTGGGCGACAACGCCAGCTTCGATCAACTCGGCCACCAGGTTGGTGATTGTTGTGGTGGAAAGGCCGGTCAGGTCGGCAAGGTCAACGCGGGAGATCTGCCCGTAGCGCAGAAACATCAGCAGCACGGCGCTCATATTACGCGGTTTGATCGTGCTGCTGCTGCTTCCCACCGGATTACGCCGCAGAATCATGAGGAGACTCTCTATCCGGACACACTCGCCGGCGACAGCTGGCAGGAAGGCAACGGGAAATGCGCCAGCGAGGTGAATTAATTTTTCAAGGGGATAAATTAACCTCTTTCTTCAGTATAGAGGGAAATTGTGCGTCCTGTCAAGAATCTCTCGACCAGGCGACAGATTATGCCAGATAGCACGCGGCATCTGCTGCAATGTTCCCGCCATCCTGCTTCCTGACCTGGCCGGGCGGCTCCGCAGAACCGCCCGGCAGATAACGAACAACTCCAGAGAGACGTTACTTCACGGTAATCACCGGCACCTGGCCGAAATCATCCGGCCCGAGGGTGCCAACATTGGCCTGTGAGGCAGGATAGGCACTGAGCAGTTGTTCCTGCACACCTTCCTCAGGGTAGATCACATCCAGCAGACGGGTGTGGTTGGTATCCTGCGGCGCACCGCCAACCCGCCACTGTTCGGCGACCGGCTGGACATCCCGGATGCGCCACACGCCAGAGGCCGGGAAGCCCTCCTGGCTGGCAACGGCCACCGCATAGGCCCAATCAGCCGGATTACCGGGCAGGACATTCCGCGAGACGCTGATCGTGATCCGCCGCTGCCCGGCGTTGGTCACGATACTCAGTGCGCCGTCGATCTGCACCGGACCTTCCTCACCTGGCCGGTAAATGCCCGGCGTCCAGCCTTCCGCCCAGATGGCGTAATCCCAGGCATACTCCGGCGGCAGAGCTGCATTGCGGCCTGGCAGCAGCAGACGGGCGCCGTTCTGCGGGCCATCCACATCGATATAGATGTCCACCGTGTGGATCCCCATGCCGTTGGGCGCGCCCCAGTCATTCTGAACCGGCCCGCGGAAGGTAATCCGGAAGATGACCTGCTGGTCATCATACCCAACGGTAAAGCCTGTTGCGTCATACGCCCCACCCCGGAACACGGCATCGCGCGGGTAGACATAGCTGCCCGGCCCGTGATCGTCGCCCGTCGGGTCCGTCACGTCCAGGATCACGTTCGGGATCGGCGCGTCTGGCAGCACGACCTGTGCCGGACCCTGGGACGGCGCCAGGGCAACGGTTTCCTCCTGGCGGCTGACAACCAGGCGCATGGCGATCTTGTCGCCGCTCTGGGCCGCAGGGGAAAGCACCGCAGTCGGGATCGCCAGTTCCAGTGTGCCGTCGGCAAAGGCAACAGACTCACCGGCAGCCACTTCCCGCCAGCCACCGGCGCCATCTGCGTTGTAGAGCGTGGCGCGTGGCGCACTGTCAGGGAAGGTCACTTCGAGCAGACGGCGTGCGCCAAACCCCAGCATGGGACGTGTGCCTTCCGCCTCATAACGGGTGTACGCATTCTCAGGCAGGGCATCCGGCCCGCGCAGGTAGAAGCTGTACACAGCACCCGGCTCAACACCGTCCAGCCTCAGGAACAGGTTCTCGGCGTCAAAGCCGTAGTACATCCCGGTCACACCGCCTCCAGCAGTTGCCAGATCGTAGTACGAGGCGTTGTCCCATTCTCCCTCCCCTGCCCCGCCATCGACGGTAACAGCAAGATCACCGGACGCCGGTCGATCGGGCAGTTGCGCCGCCTGCGGGATAACGGGGATGTAGACAAAGCTGGGCGGCTCGACGGCGATCAACTCGTAGACGTGCCGCAGGTATTCCCGGAACTGCTCGTCAAAGGAGGCGTCCTGGCCAGAGTCCTGATCAGCGCCATACCACCAGAACCAATCCGAGCCTTCGGCGATATACATTGTCTCAAACGCCCGCTGCTTAACCTCCGCGCTCAGGCGCGGCTCGGCGGCCTGCAAGGCGGTACGCGTTTGCAGCAGGTATTCCCAGGCGCGATTCTCCTCCTCCTCGCCAATCCAGGTGGCAAAGTCCGGCGTCACCCATGAGCCGGGCCACAGGTTCTCGATTGGCCGCAGTTCACCCGCGATCTCCAGGTATTCAGACGGTGTCACCGTCTGGATATTCTCCGCTTCGGAAAGCAGGCGGTACATCGCATACAGGAAGTCCTTGCCATCATTATCGTAGTATTCCCAGGCGTTTTCCCCATCGAGCAGGATCGTCACCAGGTGTGGCCCTTCGGCTCCGGCTTCACGCAGCGCAGCCTGGATGTTATTCAGGCGGGCCAGCAGATCAGCTGCAGCCGCTTCGCCGGCCATGCCGGAGTACTGGAATCCGATCTTGTCGGAGATCAGTTTGTCGCGGAAGAAGACAGCCACCCGACCGCCACGTCCACCCCGCACTTCATAGGGGCGGTACAGGGCGTCTGGCTGGCGGACGGTGTCGGCGCTATCGCGGGTGAAGGCTTCAACATCCGGCAGGCTGCGGGCCAGCACCTCCTCATCGGTAGCGATCCAGCGGATGCCAGCATTGGCCACCATCTGCACGATCTGAGGGGAAACCGCGCCTTCCGCCGGCCACATGCCGCGCGGCGGGACGCCGAAATGTTCCTGGTACATCGTCACGCCAAGCTGTACCTGAGCCACAGCATCCTGGCCGAAGACAAACCGCTCCGGCAATTCGGCTTCCGGCATAGCCACCGCCGCCACATTGCTGTCAACCAGCAGGGGCAGAATCGGATGGGCAAAGGGCGTCATGGTGATCTCGATCTGGCCAGCTTCCTGCAGGCGGGCGTGGTAGGGCAACACCTCACCGATCAACCGCAGGTGTTCAGCAAAGACCACCGTCTTATCTTCTTCCGTATAGTCGCTACCCCTGGCCACCAGAGCGGCCAGAGGTTCTTCCGCCAGCCAGTCCGGATCAGTCCAGGCCAGGTTAAAGAGCACCTGCAGGTCGCGGAAGTCCTGGGTCGACCAGGTTTCCAGGGCGGAGTCGATACCCGCCTCGTCACGCATCTGCAACAGTTCCTGGTAGCGCGGGAAGCGGGCGATAATCTTCCGGTTGGTGTCAAAGAAGCGCTCCAGCAGGAATCGCTTCTGCTCCCCGGAGAGATCTTCAGCCGGAACTTCAGCAGTCAGCCAGTAGAGGTCTTTAGTCCCGGCGGTGAAGTCATCAAGCTGGCGAATCAGGCTGGGAGTGAAGTTGAAGGTGACATGAACATCCGGGTAATCTTCCAGAATCGTCGCCATATCCAGGTAATCTTTGGTGGCGTGCACCCTCACCCAGGGCCGGATATACGCCCCGGTTTGCGGGTCTTTGTAATAGACCGGCTGATGCTGATGCCAGATGATGGCGACATACAGCACATCATCCGCCGCCTGACAGGCCGGCCCGGCCTTCACCGGCAGCAGGCCAGACAGCAACACCAGAACCAGCACGACGAGAGCCACACGATGCCAGCGGCCAACGTGCCTCATCATGTTCTGCCTCCTCAAATACTCACCGGCAACGCCCCATACGTCGCCGCCCTGATTGCAGCTATGCCAATCGTAGCACAGCCGGGCCGCGCCAGACAGCCATTGGTCCCCTCGGTAACATTTTCTTTTGAGAGAACCATACCGCTTTAGTAACATTTTAGATGAGTGAATACGCGCGGTTGCACTGTCCGTGCTCCGGCTATACAATGGCGGTGTTGTACCTCGCGCGGTTCCGCCGTATCTGCAGCTGGATTTTTAGACGAGGAGAAACCAGATGAAGAAACTTCTGTCCCTTCTGCTGGTCAGCATTTTCGTGCTGACTCTGGCGCCGGGAGTCCTGGCCCAGGGCGGCATTGGCACCGCTGACAACCCGATTGAAGTGTACTTTGTGCCTTCCGGCGAAGCGCAAACCATTGTCGAAGGCGGTGAGGTGCTGGCGGCTGCGCTAAAGGAAGCCACCGGCCTTGAGTTCAAGGTATCGGTGCCCACCTCATACGCGGCAACCGTTGAGGCTATGTGCGCCGCCCCCGACCGGTCACTGGGCTTCATCCCCGCGGCTGGCTATGTGATCGCCAACAACCGCTGTGGCGTGGAGGTCGCTGCGGCGGCTGTCCGTAACGGCTGGCCCTACTACTGGGCGCAGTATGTCGTCCGCCGTGATAGCGACATCTACACCATCGGCGACCTGGAAGGCAAGACCTGGGGCTATGGCGACCCCGGTTCGACCTCCGGTTATATTGTGCCCTCGGTAGAACTGAAGGCGCTCGGCATCACCCCCGGCACCGAAGTCCAGACCGGCGGCCACAATCAGACCATCCTGGCCGTCTACAACGGCGAAGTTGACTTCGGCACCACCTACTACAGCCCGCCCATCATGCCGGAAGGCCATGCCCAGTGGTCGGTCAAGGACCTGCCTGAGCCGTACGATCTGTCGATTGACGAATCATACATCGGCGAGGATGGCGAGCTGTATGTGGGCGACATCCGCATCATGGACGCCCGCCGGGCCGCCCGCGAGACCGCGCCGGATGTGGTCGATCAGGTGCGCATCCTGGCCATCAGCGCCCCGATCCCCAACGATACCCTGAGCTTTGGCCCGGACTTCCCGGAGGAGCTCCGCCAGCAGATCCTGGACGCGCTCTTCGCTCTGGCTCAGAACAAGGAAGCGTGGGATGCAACCGCGCTCTCTACGTCCTACAGTTGGACGGGTATCGCTCCGGTGACCGATGATGTGTTCGACTCGGTGCGGCTGCAGTTCCAGATCCTGGGCCTGACGGAAAAGGACGTGTTTGGCGAAGGCTAGGCTTTTCCTTTCGGCCCACAGGACATCAACGGTATACTAGCGGGCAGCGAGAGGCAGACTCTCCTGCCCGCCCTTTTTGCCCACCCCTGGAACCGGTCAAGCTGGTCGGAGAACCCAATGCTCAAGATCGAACACCTCACCAAAATTTACGACAATGGCGTCCTGGCCCTGGATGATGTCAGCTTTGAGGTGCCAGACGGCCAGTTTGTCGTGATCATCGGTCTCAGCGGATCCGGCAAATCCACGCTGCTACGCTGTATCAACCGCCTGATCGATCCTACCGCCGGACGCATCCTCTGGAACGACATTGATATCACCGCCGCCACTGATGAAGAACTGCGCCTGATCCGCCGCCGGATCGGGATGATCTTCCAGCAGTTCAACCTGGTCAAACGCTCTTCCGTCCTGACCAATGTCCTCTCCGGACGGCTGGGCTACACGAACCCCCTCTGGAGCCTGATCAACTACTTCCCGCGCCACGAACGGGAAAAGGCGCTGGAAAAGCTGGATCGGGTGGGTATCCGGGATAAGGCGTATAACCGCGCCGACGAACTAAGTGGCGGGCAGCAGCAGCGCGTAGGCATCGCCCGCGCCCTGATGCAGGAACCGGAGTTGATGCTGGCCGACGAGCCGGTCGCCAGCCTTGACCCGGCTACTTCCCATTCGGTGATGAAATACCTGGAACTGCTGAACAAAGAAGATGGCCTGACCGTACTGTGCAGCCTGCACTTCCTTAGCCTGGCGCGCACCTACGCAGATCGCATCATCGCCCTCAAAGCAGGCAAGCTGATGTTTGATGGTCGTCCGGAAGAGATCGACGATGAGCGTTTCAAGGCCATTTACGGTGAGGACGCCGTACGGGTCGAGATTGCCTAGGGGGGAACCGTGAATAACAATCGACCTTCATCGCAGAGTGCGCTACGCCGTCTGCTCCTGGTGGCAGCGGTGACGCTGGCCGTGCTCATCTACGCCTATGGCTGGCGCGTTACCGACATCAGTCTGGAAGAAACCCAGGATCCGATCCGACAGGACTCAGTCACCCGCGCCCTGCGCGAGCTGCTCTCCCCGGACATCTTCGACCAGGATCGCGCCTCTGAGTTCGCTTATGCGGCCATAGCCCTGGGTTGTCCGGAAGATGGCGCCCCCGTTGAGCAACCGGAGGCCGCGCCAGGCAAGCCGCAGGTCACGATCTCCCCGGATTGCGGCCGAGGCGGTGACACCATCACTGTCCAGGGTACTGGCTTTGCCCCCCATGCTGATGTCTTCCTGCGCTGGATCCCGCCCAGCGGGCAGAGCCGGCCACTTGTCCGCGCCGACATTGACGACAGCGGCAATTTCACCGCCCGTTTCGAAATCCCCCGGCTGCGCAGCGGCCATGGCGAAGTCCACCGGCTTGAGGTTGAAGGAAGCTGGCCGGTCAGCCTGCCCTACTTCAGCACAACCACCAGAACCGTGATCGAAAAGATCATTGAGACGATCTTCCTGGCTCTGATGGCGACCACGATCGCCGTGCCGATTGCCGCCATCCTCAGCTTCCTGGCGGCCCGCAACCTGATGCGCCAGGTCGAAATGCCGCTCGGCAACGTGCTGGTGGGGTTCATCCTGCTGCCTGTTGGCTGGCTGCTGGGCTTAACACTGCTCTCGCCTGTTGCCTCCCTGGGCCTGGCATGGGGCAAGGGCCTCTGGTTGGGGCTGGTCGGGCCGGTAATCGCGGTAGTCGGTTACGCCCTGGTTGACCGATCGGTGAGCGGCATAGAACTGCCTCTGCACAGCCTGAGCTACCACGTCCGGCGGATCGGGATGAACGTCCTGCTGCTGGTCATCGGCGTGTTTGTGATCGGAGCGCTGGGCGGGCTGGGTATCTGGTTTGGCGAACGGCTGCAGGGTGGCTTACTGGCCGATCTGGGTAATTTCCTGGGCACCCTGGGTCGCCTGATCGAGCTGGTGATCACCCTGATTGTCGGCGCCAGCGCTGCCTTCTTCGCCGCCTCAGTCGGCATGGAACTGACCCGCGACTGGCTCAAGTACCTGACCGGTATCTCCAGCCATGTCGCCGGTGGGATTCTGAGTGCCATCGGCGGTGCGCTGCTATTCGCCGGTCTGGCGATGATCGCCAACATTGCCGCGTTGTTCACCCTGCTCCTCCCCTTTATGACCGCCTTGCTGGGCATGCAACTGCTAACCATGATCTTCAACCGCCTGGTGGGACCGGCAGCGCTGGCCGAAGGCGATGCCCGGCGCACCGCACGCACCATCGTCGGCATCGTCGGGGCGGTGATTGTCTTCTTCCTCGCCTACGATTACCTGGACACCGGGCGCGGGCTGGTGGATGGCCGGCTGCCTTCCAGCCTGACCTGGAACATCCTGGGCTTCCAGGTGCAATCGTTCCTGGCCAAGGCCGCCCTGGTAGGGGGGATTCTGAGCGGCGTTGGCGGCGCTCTGGCCGGGACACGGGCCATCTTCCCGGTCGGGTTGACGGTCTACAACGTGACGCGCACCATCCTCAACGCCCTGCGCTCCATCGAACCGCTGATCATGGGTATCGTCTTCGTGATCTGGGTGGGTGTGGGGCCGTTCGCGGGCGTGCTGGCGTTGACCCTGCACGGCATCGCCGCGCTGGGCAAGCTCTATTCCGAGCAAACGGAGAACATCGATCCGGGGCCACTGGAGGCGATCCAGGCCACCGGTGCCAATCGCCTGCAGACAATCGTCTATGGCGTTGTGCCGCAGATCATCCCGCCCTACATCGCCTTCACCATGTACCGCTGGGACATCAACGTGCGGATGTCCACAATCATCGGCTTCGTCGGTGGTGGCGGGATTGGCTTCCTGCTCCAGCAGCAGATCAACCTGCTGCGCTACCAGGATGCCGGCGTGGCCGTCCTGGCCATCGCCATTGTTGTCTCCGTGCTGGACTACGCCAGCGCCACCATCCGCGAGCGCATGGTCTAGCGGTTGTCCACGCCGGTCGGGGGAACTACCGAGGGGCGGCGCAGACCGCCCCTTTGTCCGGGGAAGGAAGCAGGTCATGAAAACAATCGGTCTGCTGGGCGGGATGAGCTGGGAATCCTCGCTGGAATACTACCGCCTGCTGAATGAGGGGATCAAAGCCCGGCTGGGCGGCCTGCATTCCGCCTGGATTGTGATGGTCTCGGTGGACTTTGCCGAGGTGGAGGCCATGCAGGCTGCCGGGCGCTGGGATGATGCCGCGCGATTCATGATCGAGGCCGCGCTGCGCGTGGAACTGGGCGGGGCGGACTTCCTGGTGATCGCCACCAACACCATGCACCGTCTAGCCGACGCCGTCCAGGCCGAGATCAGTATCCCACTGTTGCATATCGCTGACGCCACTGCTGGCGCGATCGCCGCGCAAGGGCTGCGGACAGTCGGTCTGCTGGGCACCCGCTACACGATGGAAGGCGATTTCTACCGGGGGCGGCTGGAACAGCTGCATGGCCTGCGTGTCCTGATCCCGGACGCCGCCGGGCGCGAGACGGTCCACCGCATCATCTACGACGAACTGGTGCTGGGGCACATCCGCCCGGCCTCACGGGAGGCATACCGGGCCATCATCGCCGATCTGGTCGGCACAGGTGCGGAAGGCATTATCCTGGGCTGCACGGAGATCGGCCTGCTGGTCAGGCCGGAGGATAGTCCGGTACCACTCTTCGACACAACCGCCCTGCATGCGGCAGCGGCGGTCGACTGGGCGCTGGAGGAATAGTAGCGCCAGACTGCTTCAGCAGATGCGGGGCAGCAATTCCCCGGCGGGCATGTCAACGACGCGCGTCGCGCCAATGCCCGTCTTTGCCACGACCAGGCCGGGATGATCTGCAGTAACCGTCCCGATACGGGCAGCGTCTCTGCCAAGCGGATGGGCGCGCATGGCTTCCAGCACAGCCCCGGCCTGCGTCTCCGGGACAACAGCAACCAGCTTGCCCTCGTTGGCCACATAGAGCGGATCCAGGCCCAGCATCTCGCAGGCTGCCTGTACCGCTGGCCTGACCGGGACCCGCGATTCCTCAAAGACGATCCCGGCTCCTGAGGCCGCCGCCAGTTCGTTCAGGACGGCGCCCAACCCGCCGCGCGTGGCATCGCGCAGGCAGTGGATTTCCCGCGTAACGGAAAGCATCGCTTCCACCAGACCGTTGAGAGGTGCGCAATCGCTTTCCACCGGCGCGAAGAAATCCAATCCTTCCCGCACGGACATGATCGTGATCCCATGATCGCCCACCGTGCCGCTGAGCAGCACCGCGTCGCCGGGGCGGGCGTTGCCGGGGGCAATGTTCACACCCGGCGGGATCAGGCCGATCCCGGAGGTGTTGATGAACAGGCCATCACCGTGCCCTTTGTCGACCACTTTCGTATCGCCGGCAACCATCTGCACACCCGCCGCCCGGCAGGCTTCGCCGAAGGAAGTGATGATCCGACCCAGCGTGTCCAGGGGCAATCCCTCTTCCAGGATGAAACCCGCGCTCAGGTACAGCGGCTGGGCGCCGCTCATCGCCAGATCGTTGACGGTGCCGTTGACGGCCAGCGACCCGATGTCGCCGCCGGGGAAAATCAGCGGGCTGATCACGAACGAGTCCGTCGTGAAGGCCAGACGGCAGGGCGCACCATCGCCACCGGACGGCAATTCCAGCACGGTCGAGTCGCCCATCTGGGCCAGCAGATCGTTGCCCAGCAATGGTTCAAACAGATTATGAATCAGGTCGCTCATCATCCGGCCGCCGCTACCATGCCCCATGACAATCGTCGGGTAATTGCGCAGGGGTAGCGGGCACGTCCAGCCACTGAGCGTGGGTTTGTCAGCCATCATCTCCATCCGCTTGAAAAGGTCAATCCTGGTGGGTAGTCCGGTAGCGCCCGTAACGATAGTAAGCCGCGCACGCCCCTTCGGAAGATACCATCGTCGCGCCAAGTGGGGTCTGCGGGGTGCACTCCCTGCCAAAAGCCGGGCATTCGAATGGTTTCCTGCGCCCCTGCAGAATCAGGCCGCTGATGCACAGTGGCGATTCTTCGGTCGTGATCTGGCCAATAGCCGGGAAGCGCCGTTCGGCGTCGTAGAGCGCATATTCCCCCCGCAGGCGGTAGCCGCTCATGGGGATCGTGCCGATCCCGCGCCATTTGCGGTCGCACAATTCAAAAACCTGATGGATGACCGCCTGCGCGGGCCGGTTGCCCTCCAGGGTCACTGAGCGCTCGTAGGCATTGGCGACCTCAGCCCGTCCCGCTTCCAGGAGCCGCACCAGCCTGAGAATACCCCGCGCCAGATCGACCGGTTCAAAGCCGGTCACCACGATCGGGATGCGATATTTCTCCGCCAGGGGCGGGTATTCCCGGTAGCCCATCACCGCGCAGACATGCCCGGCGGCCAGGAAGCCATCCACCTGCACCTCGTCCTCTTCCATCAGCGCAGCGATGACCGGCGGCACGGTGACATGCGAGACAAGCACGGCGAAGTTCTGGAGACCCTGCGCCCTGGCCTGTAGCACCGCCATCGCATTGGCGGGGGCGGTTGTCTCAAAGCCAATGGCGAAGAAAATAACGGTCTTCTCCGGATTCTCACGGGCAATCTTAAGGGCGTCCAGCGGGGAATAGACGATTCGTACATCGCCGCCCGCCGCTTTGACGCTGAACAGATCGCGGCTGGAGCCGGGTACGCGCAGCATATCCCCGTAGGAAGTGAAGATCACATCCGGTCGAGAAGCGAGCGCGATAGCCCGATCGATCTGCTCCAGCGGCGTCACACAAACCGGGCAACCGGGGCCATGCACCAGCGTGATCTCCGGCGGCAGGAGCTGATCCAGACCGCTCTTCATGATCGAGTGCGTCTGCCCGCCGCAGACCTCCATGATCCGCCAGGGGCGGGTGACGGCGGCGTGGATCTCGGCCAGCAGTTTGCGGGTCAGCTCGCCGTCGCGGTATTCGGTCAGATACTTCATTCGTCCTCGCCATCCCCACTTGCCTGCGGCAGCTCCTCAGACAGCATGTCCAGTTCCGCCAGCAGGGCCAGTGTCCTGTGCGCTTCCTCTTCATCCACCTTGCTGATGGCAAAGCCAACGTGGATCAGGGTATAGTCGCCGATCTGGAGTTCCGGGACGTAAGCCAGGCAGGCCTCCCGGATCACGCCACCTCCGAAATCGACCTTGCCCATTGTCAAGCCATCGCGCTCGTAAATCTCGATCACTTTACCGGGAATTCCCAGGCACACGTTCAGCCCCTTTTCGTCTTGTCCGGTGACAGCCAAATCTTACCCAATATGTATAAATCAAACCGTCGTGGGCGGTAGTGACAAATAGCACTGATTTATCCTTCCCCTGGTGCGACAATCAGCACTTGCGGCGTCGTGGAGCGGGTCGTTATGCTTGTGCCGGGTATGGCGAACCGGGGAAGGAAGGCCGTCTCGTGACCATAACGAATACGACCGAACGACGGCATATCCATGTCGATGGTGTGGTGCAGGGCGTGGGCTTCCGGCCTTTCATCTATGGACTGGCTGTGCGTCATGGTCTGACTGGCTGGGTGCTCAATACCTCTTCCGGCGTCGATATCGCTGTGGAAGGCCCGCCTGCTGTGCTCGACTTCTTCCAGCAGGCGATCATCGCCGAAGCGCCACCGCTGGCCCGCATCGACCGCCTGATCGTTACGCCGCTGTCCAGCGATAGCGAGCCGTTCACCGCCTTCACCATCCGCCACAGCACCGCAGATGCCGGCGCGTCGCTGGTTGCTCCGGATGTAGCGACCTGCCCCGATTGCCTGGCGGAGATTCTGAACCCGGCTGATCGCCGCTACCGCTACCCCTTCACCAACTGCACAAACTGCGGCCCGCGTTACACGATCATCGAAGCCATGCCCTACGACAGGCCGATGACGACCATGCGCGCCTTCACCATGTGCCCGTCCTGCCAGGCGGAGTACGACGACCCGCTGAACCGCCGCTTTCATGCTCAACCGAACGCCTGCCCGGTTTGCGGGCCACGCCTGCAACTGATCCCACCCGCCGATATGCCTGCCGATCTGTTCGAGGACTGCCCGGATGATATCGCCCGCGCAGCAGCATTACTGCGGGCCGGGTACATCCTGGCCATCAAAGGGCTGGGCGGCTACCACCTGGCCTGCGACGCAACCAGCGAGATCGTCGTGGCCCGGCTGCGCGCCCGCAAGGCCCGTCCGCACAAGCCTTTCGCCGTCATGATGGAATCGCTGGAGGCGGTGCGCCGCCGCTGTGTGGTGAACGCAGACGAAACAGCCCTGCTCACAGCGGTCAGTGCACCGATTGTCCTCCTGTACACGCGGCCAGAGTCGGATATTGCCCCCGCCGTCGCCCCGGATAACCCTATGCTGGGTGTCATGCTGCCCTACACCCCCCTGCACCATCTCCTGCTGCGTGACACAGGCCTGCCGCTGGTCATGACCAGTGGCAACCTGAGCGATATGCCCGTGATCAAGGACGATGATGAGGCGCTGGACAGGCTGGCAGGCATCGCGGATGCCTTCCTGCTGCATAATCGCCCGATCCACATGCGCTGCGACGACGCCGTGTGGTGGGTTGACCGCTTCGCCGGGGAAGGCGATGCCGCTCTGCAACCGCTGCGCCGTTCCCGCGGGGATGCGCCCTATCCCATCCGCCTGCCGTGGACTGCACCGCGCCAGATCCTGGCAACCGGCGCCGAGATGAAGAATACCCTGTGCCTGCTGCGCGGGCAGGATGCCTTCCTCAGCCAGCACATCGGCGAAGTTGATTCCCTGGAGGCGCTGGCATACTTCCGGGAGGCACTGGATCACCTGCGCAAGATCTTCAAGGTACAGCCGGAGGTCATCGCCCATGACCTGCACCCCGGCTACCTGACCACCCGCCTGGCCCGCGAGCTAGCTGCCGCATGGGATATCCCCCGCGTCGAAGTACAGCACCACCACGCCCATATTGCCGCCTGCCTGGCCGAGCACGGGCGGGCCGAATCCGTGATCGGCCTGGCGCTGGACGGCACCGGCTACGGCCCGGACGGCGCGATCTGGGGCGGCGAGGTGCTGCTTGCCGATCTACAGAGCTATGAGCGGCTGGCCCATCTGGAATACCTGCCCCTGCCGGGCGGCGAAGCGGCCATCCACCGCCCGTATCGTATCGCCTGGGGCTATCTGTGGGAAACCGGCGGCGATATCCCGCAATTACCCACCCTATCCCACTTTAACCCACAGGAGCGGGCAATCGTTATCCAGCAAACCAGCCGCCGCCTGAACAGCCCGCTGACATCCAGTGCTGGCCGCCTGTTTGACGCTGTCTCAGCGCTGCTGGGTCTGTGCCCGGTGGCCACCTTTGAGGCACAGGCGGCCATTGCCCTGGAACTGGCTGCCCGCGAGGTCGACATGGCCCGGATCGCTCCCTATCCGGTTACGCTGGAGGATGGCCTGATTCGCGTGGGTGGGCTGCTGGCCGCGCTGGTAAGCGACATGGATGCTGGCCGTCCGGTCGCCGAGATTGCTGCCGCCTTCCACCTGACCCTGGCGGAGATGTTCGCCACAGCAGCGGAACAGGCTCGCGCCCGTACCGGCCTGGCGACAGTTGCCCTTTCCGGTGGTGTGTTCCAGAACCGGCTCTTCCTGCGGCTGATGCGGGAGGCGCTACGCAGACGCGGATTCACCGTGCTTTCTCACCGCCAGGTCCCCGCTAACGACGGCGGCCTCAGCCTGGGTCAGGCAGCCGTTGCCCTGCATACCCCGCCGGGAGGATCGACCGGGTAGATGTAAAACCGCCCCGGCTTGCTAACCGGGGCGGTTTCCTGAAGCAGCGGAACTGGCAGCCGCTCAATTCTCGCGGCGACCAAAGATCATCGCCAGTCCGATCGCAATCAGGGCCAGCGGCCATAACTTGAACAGCCAGTCAAGCTCGACGCCAAAGAGAAAGGCCAGCGCCAGTACCACCAGAAACACCCCCAGCCCGCCCTGAACAAGATCGTTATTGTTCAGGCGGTTGTTGGCCGTGTAGACATTGTAAACGTTGCGTAGCATGGCCAGCCCTGGCAGGGCGATGAAGATCGCCCACCAGTTGAAGTCCAGCTGCATCCCGAACTGGCCTAGCAGCAGGATAACGCCCAGCGCAATCAGGATAATTGCGCCAACACTGGCATCCCGACCCCTGTTTGTCATTGGTGATTCTCTCCCTTCGCCTGCACCGGTTGTCACAGTAGTATACGCAGGCGGCGGCAGAAGGTTCCGAGAAGCCACTATGGCGCTTTGAAATAGCGGGTAATGATCGCGATCACCTCTGCGGCGCTTTCCTCGATTGGCTTGTCGGTGATATCCAGCACAGCAAAGCCATGCTCGCGGAACAGGCGGAGCGCCGCCTGCACCTGCTCTTTGAGGGCTTCCGGCTGGACGTAGTCCCCACCGCCACCTGCCCGCAACCGCCGCTGTCGCCACCGGCGGTGAGCAACAAGCTGGTCGGGATCGATGGTCAACCCGATGACCCGCCGTGGGTCGATCTGGAACAACTCTGCCGGTGGATCGACGCCCGGTACGATCGGCACGTTCGCTGTCTTCCACCCCTGAACCGAGAGATAGATACTGAGCGGCGTCTTGCCCACGCGAGAGACGCCGATCAGGACGATCTCCGCCTGGTCAAGCTCATGCGGTTTGCGCCCGTCATCATGGGAGACGGTGAACTCAATAGCCTCGATCCGCTCAAAGTAGGCTTCACGGATCTGGCGGTACAGACCCGGCTGGCCGAGCGGCTCCCGGCCAAGCTGATGGGCCAGATGGGATAGCAGCCCGCCCATCAGATCCAGCGCGGCGACGTTCTCCTGCCGGGCACGCTGAATCAACTCCTGGCGCAGGCGAGCATCTACCAGCGTATGGACAATGGTCCCATGCGTGCGTCCTGCTTTCTGCACGACCGCCTCAACCTGGGCCAGCTCCCGCACACGAGGCACGATGATCACCGGCACATCATCAGCTTCAAACTGGGCCAGCGCGGTGCGCACGATCTGTTCGCCGCTGGTGCCCTCCCCGCCGGAGACGATATAGATCGGTGGCGCACTCATGGAACCCCCTCCACGCAGGACGCCCCCTCTTCCGCGCCGCAGGTTTGATCTCAGTGTAAGCGCCTTTGCGCTCCAGGGGAAGACTCCGGTGGCGACTCGCGGGATCGCCCCGGACAGCCCATAATCGTCAGCGGTGTACACAGGGAGAGAGATACGGGTATGACAGAAACCATTCATGACAGTGAGATGGAAAGGCTGGCAGCGGCCTTTGCCTTTTCGGCGGAAGATCTGACCACCAACCGGGCCGGGCACCTGACCCGGCGCCAGGCAGAGTGGCTGCGTCGCCGGGAACAGCGAGCCAGCACGATTGTGTTGCTCTTCACGCTTGGCATGGCGATCGTGCCTGCTCTCTCCCTGATTATCTTTAGCGTGGACGGGAACATGCCCATGGCCGGGCTATCGGTGTTCTTGCTGGTTGGCCTGCCACTTCTGGGCTACCGGGTGGCCGATCATGAGCGCCGCCGGTGGAGTCGTGACCGGGAGATTGGCATCGCCGCCAGCATCTACGGGCAGGTCTGGCCGGCGGAGTCACCGATCGCAGGCCGCCATCCCCGCCTCCGCATCGAGAATCTGGAATTCGAGGTCAGTCCGGAACAACTGGCGGCCTTTGAATCCGGCGCGTTCTACAGCCTCTACTACACACCCCGCACGCGGGTGATCCTCTCCGTCGAACGCCATACAGACCCAGCTTGAGTGCACCCTACCCACCCAGCGCCAGACGGACTGCTACCGGTGTGACGTAGACCTCCAGCACAGCAGCAACCACCAGCAGCGGCAGTACCAGCCCGAAGCCAACAGCCGCCGCATCGGCCATTGCCGCCAGCCAGTGTTCACCCATGCTACGCCCGGCTGGCAGCCGATCGGTGATGCAGGCGCCCATGCGCAGCGCCGCCGCCGTCGCCAGCAGGATAGCAGGGATTTCCACCAGGCTATGCGGTACTACCGCCGCCAGAAATACCGTTGGCGCCAGGCCGAGCGCCCCGAACTGGGCCGCCACCCAGCCCAGGATGCCAAAGGGGGCAATGGCCAGCACAACCGCCATCACGCCGAAGCTCACCGTCGCCAGCAACGTCGCCGCCAGTAAAACGCGCCCGTTCTGCCAGACGGCCAGCAGCACGGTACCCGGTTGAGCGCCCAGCTCGTACAGCATGGAAAAGTTGTCGGCCAACGTCTGCGGCGAGACAGCGGCATCCGGCGAGATGCGCAACTCGGAATACATCCCGATGGCCCACCCCGCGGCAAATGCTCCGCCAGCAGCGACCAGCACCACCAGCGCCGCCCCACCCAGTCGGCGGGTCGCCGGGAAGACGATCCGGCGATACCAGGCCGCCAGACCACCACCCGCCGTCCCACGAAAGTGACGCCAGAAAGTACGGGCGATCCAGCGCAGATTCAGCGTATCGAGCGCGGTGGAGAGCAATTCCTCCCGGTTGAACATGCGCGTTCCGATCCGCATGAACAGAACCGTACCCAGCAGCAAACCGGCCAGAATCACCCACAACGCAAAGATGCCGCGTGGCGAATCGGCGTCCGGCGCGCCGAACATGATGATGCTTTCCAGGATGATCAGCAGCGAGACCGGCACGATGATGAAGCTGGCCAGCAGGTTAGCGGCACGGGTGGAAGTCGTCTGGCTGGAGACGACGACCGCCCCGGTCACCATCAGCAGGGCCTGCGCCGTAGTCAGCAAGATAATCTGGACGATCAGCATCGGCTGCGGGCGCCAGGCCAGTTCTCCCAGCAACAGGCTGCCCAGGTAGATCGCCATGCCAACGTAGCTGGCCAGCAGCGGCGGGATCATCGCCGCCAGCGTCTTACCGATGTACAGCTCCAGGTTGGTCAGGGGCGTAGCCAGCAACGGCTCCAGGCTGCGACGCTCTTTCTCCCCGACAAAAGTCTCCAGCGCAATCACCAGCGAAAGCGAGATCGGGAAAAAGCCGACGATCATCAACAGAAAGGGGATCGTCCGTTCGCCAATCAGTTCCGCGCCGTATTGCGTCACAAAGTTGAGCATCAGATTGGCGCCAAACTGGGAAAGCGCCGGGAACCCCAGTGTCAGGATGAAGATCGGGGCCATGATCCGCCAGTCGCGGAAGCTGTCCAGCAGTTCGCGGCGGGTAACGATCAGGGCATTACCCAGGGTGATCCGCCAGCGGGCCAGACGCCCCGCTGCGCCCAACGCATTAGGAGAGGTGGTGACCGCCATGGCCCTGCCCCTTTTCATCTTCCTCGACAATACGCAGGTAGATCGTTTCCAGCGTTTCCTGCAGAGGGCTGAGCGTCACCACATCCACGCCCAGGCCGGTCAGGTGACGGATGACCTGCGGGTTCGTGCGCTCCGGTTCTTCTACCCGGTAGCGCAGCCAGTCCTCACCGCTGTCAACCACCTGCACCAGGTTGCTGATCTCCCCCGCAATGCCATTCAGGGGACCGCGGACCCGCAGTTCCATCAGAGGGACGCCAGCAAAAGTCCGCGAAAGCTGCTCAAAGCTCCCGTGGGCGATGATGCGTCCCTGGCGAATAATGGCAATCCGGTCAGCCAGGAGCTGCGCCTCAGTCAGGTTATGCGTGGTCACAATGAAAGTGCGGGCATCGCGCCGTAGCTCCAGGATGGCATCGCGCACCAGTTTGGCGCTCTGGGGGTCCATGGCGCTGGTCGGCTCATCCAGCAGCAGGACAGGCGGATCATGCAGCATGGCGCGCACCAGGGCCAGCTTTTGTTTCATGCCCTTGGAGAATTCCCCCAGGCGGCGCTCAAGGGCATCTTCCAGCCCGAAGCGCTGCATCAACAGGCGAGGACGATTCCGGCGGGTATGGTCGTCAAGGTGGTACAACCGGGCGAAGAAATCCAGGTATTCAAGGGCTTTCATGCGCTCGTAGAGGCCGTGCTGTTCGGTCAGCACCCCCACCCGTGAACGCACCTCTTCCGGCTGGCTGACAACATCATACCCGGCGATCCTGGCCCAGCCGGAGGTCGGCTTGAGGATCGAGGTCAACATACGTACGGTGGTGGTCTTACCCGCGCCGTTCGGCCCCAGAAGCGCCAGGACACTGCCGGCCTCCACCTGCAGGGTCAGATGATCCACCGCCCGGAAGCCGCCAAAATCCTTGGTCAGTTCCTCCGCCTCAAGCATGACGCCGTGCCCGGCCATTGTCCCCATAACCATCTCTCCCGGTATCAGCCCTCATTGTAGACCACCGGCTGGCACGGGGACTATGGCCTTTTTGCACTATCCGGGGGGCGCATCGTAGAACGCCGCTCCCTGTTGCCAGTCAAACCATGGTTCTAGCGATCCGCCGGCGCAGATGTCTCCTCGCCCGGAATCGTGGCATAGCGCCCGGCAGCCGGAGCCGCCCTCCGCCGCCAGAAGAAGACGAGCAGCGCCAGGGCAATGCCGGCCAGCGAGACCGCCTGCGACACGTTCACCGTGCCAATCAGGGTCACATCCACCCGCAGGAATTCCAGCAGGAAGCGGATCACCCCGTAGGAGACCAGATAAAGCAGCAGGAAGTCGCCCTTCCGAAAACGCTTACGATGGTTAAGCCAGAGATAAAGCAGCACCACCACCGTCAGGGCGTTCCAGAGCGACTCATACAGAAAGATGGGGTGAAAACGGGTTTCAGGCGGATAAGCCAGCATGTCACGATATTCGCCAATGCGGGCAAAGCGCTCGATGGTCACCCCCCAGGGCAGGGTTGTCGGAATACCCCACAGTTCCTGGTTGACAAAGTTGCCCCAGCGGCCAATGGCCTGTCCCAGCGGCAGCACGATCGCGCCGATATCCAGCCATTCCCATAGATTGAGGTGATGACGCCGCGTGTACAGCAGAATACCCACTATGCCGCCGATAACCGCCCCAAAGATGCCCAGTCCCCCGCTCCAGATAGCCAGCGGCCCGTTGGTCAGGTCGAGCGGATGGCTCAGGAACCAACCCGGCGTGAAGCCGCGTTCGACCATCTCCTTAGACGGGAAAAAGACGAACCACAGCCGCGCGCCGATAATACCGGGGATCAGCGTCCAGGTCAGGCCGCCCCAGACATGATCGGGGTCACGACCATCCTTACGGGCCATCCAGGCGGCCAACACCGCCGCCAGCAATAATCCGCCTACGATCAGCATCCCGTAGTAGCGAAGATAGAGAGGACCGAGGTGGATGCCGAAGGAATCAATGGACATAAGACTCAAACACCCTCTTCGTTCTCAGCAACCTGCGCCAGACGCGCAAATTGCGCCACAGACCACAAACGGTGAATCGCGGTCAGGCCGGAGCCAACCGCCAGGACAAGAAGACCGGCGAGAATCCAGCCCGTGAAGAGCATCAGCAGTAAGACTACCAGACGCTCGAAGCGGGAAAACATCCCACCGGCACAGGGCAGATTGGCAGCGCCGGCCCGTGCCCGGACATAGCTCACCATGGTGCTGCCGGCCAGCGCCACATAAGCCAGCACCATCTCGCCAAAGCGCCCGGTAACTGCCAGATAATACGCCAGCGAGAGCAGCAATGCCATGTCGGCCAGGCGATCCACCGCCGAATCTAACACCCCGCCAAACGGATTGGTGCGCCCCCGTGCCCGCGCGACAGCACCATCCAGCGCGTCCATCGGCAGGCTGACCAGCAGCAACACTGCACCGGTGACAAACTCGCCCCGGGCCAGGAAGACTGCAGCTACCAGCGTGATGCCAAGACCAAGCACGGTCAACAGGTCAGGGTGAACCCCCAGCGTCACCAAGACTCGCCCGGCACGCTCCAGAATCCCGGAGGCAACACGGCGTAGCCACGTGCTCAGGTTAGGCGTGGTCGGTAGTTGGGACTGAACCACCGTATTCTCCCCATCAGTTTCACAGAACTTGCCCTTGCCAGCGGGCAGTTTGTCAGGTAAACTAAGCGCGTTCTCGGGGCGTAGCGCAGCTTGGCTAGCGCGCACCGTTCGGGTCGGTGAGGTCGGCGGTTCAAATCCGCCCGCCCCGACAGCAAGGCTCGCATACGCGGGCCTTTTTTCGTGCCTCAAAACTCCGCCATTCTACACCGTTCCGCCGCGACTGCACAGGCACAGCCAGCTTCGCGGTTGTTCTCCTCCTATCATTCCCCGCTGTGCAGGCCACGCAGCAGTTCCTTCACCACCGCCTGTAGAGGGCGCACGGGGGCGCCGTCTTCCGCAGGGACATGGACAAACACGCCATCCAGTTGCACATAACCCAGCGCCACCGCCAAATCTGGATGGGCGGCCAGAATGCGTTGCCGCACTGCCCGCAGATCGGCCCGATGGCGGCTCAGGTTACCCTCCAGCCCGTAAGCACCACAATCCTCATGGTTCAACAGCAGCACCAGCCGGATACCATGTAGACGGGCAGCGATGTCCACCTGCTGTAGCACAGTCTCCTGATCTTTCACGCCACCGGCCAGCGCCGCGCGATCATAGGCTCCATGACCGAGCGTCCCCGCGAACCAGAAGTCGAGCGCTGCCTGAAGCCGGAAATCGATGCAGGTCACCACCAGAGCGTCACAACGAAGCAGCCGGACATTCCCCACGACGAACTCCTCACCCACCACGTCACACCCGCGTTCCAAAGACAACCTGCGTCAGAACGCTCCAGTAAGTTCCACCCGGAAACAGCAAGTGACTATTCGCTCCAATGCCCGGACACCCGGAATGGGATGGTGCAAAACGGGATGTCCGATCAGCGTGATCGGGCACGCATTACAACCCCTGCGCTTTGGCCTCCTCCCACAGGGCATCCATCTCCGCCAGGGACATCTGATTCAGGGAGCAACCGGCACGTTCCGCCGCCTGCTCGATGTAATGAAAGCGTCGGTAAAAGCGCCGGTTCGCTTCCCGCAGCGCCGTTTCCGGCTCGACGCCCATCCAGCGGATCCAGTTCACCAGAGCAAACAGCAAGTCACCGATCTCCCTGGCCCGACGCTCAGGATCGGGAGCGGCCCGGATCTCGTCGATTTCCTCGCGGATCTTGTCAATCACCGGCTCGATCTGTTCCCAGTCAAAACCGACGCGTGCCGCCCGTTCCTGGTAATTGTACGCCTGCGCCAGCGCCGGAAGCGCTCTGGAGACACCATCCAGCAGAGATTGACGGGCATTGCCGTTATCCCGCCGCTCCTGCCGTTTGATCGTCTCCCAGTTACGGGCGACATCGCTACTATCGTTGACGCTGACATCGCCCCAGACATGCGGATGACGATGGATCAGCTTACGATTGATGTGCCCGATGACCTCGGGCATGCGGAATTCGCCCTGGTCGACAGCCACCTGCGCATGAAAAACCACCTGTAGCAGCAGGTCACCCAGCTCTTCCCGCAGGGCGTTGATGTCCCCGGAATCCAGGGCATCCAGCACTTCATAGGCTTCTTCCAGCAGGTAAGGGCGCAACGTCTGATGATCCTGATCGCGATCCCAGGGGCAGCCTTCCGGAGCGCGGAGATGGGCCATGGTCTCCTGCAGGCTCTCAAAGCTGCCATACGGGTCACAGGCAGGTACATAGATATGCACCAGCGGTGAGAAAGGGTAGCTTCCCTGCGCCAGTTCAGCCAGCGGGACGGGTGAAGGTTTCACCTGGCCGATTTCATCAAGCCGGAGGAGCAACAGTTCGTGTTCCGGAGGGTACTGACGGAGCAGCAGGGCCTTGAGGCGCTCAGCCAGGGCAGGACTATCTACCTCGGTAAGCAGGGCTGGAACCGCCGGATTCAGCGGAGGAAAGTATAGGTCAACCAGGGCTGCCGCCGGGTAGATCTGCAGGCCGGACATAGCGGGCGCGGGCAGCGCCGCCATCACCGGCCCAGGGAAAGCAGGGCCGTCGATGACCTGTACAGGAATGCCCCGCTCAGCAGCCAGAGCGCCAAGCCGCTCAACAAACCGCTTATCCCCGGCGAGGCTGCCCGGAGAGGCGTAGACAACATCCCGACGCTCGCCTTCCGCCAGAATGTCCGCGCACCAGCGGTCGTAGCGGCCCCGGTCGTCTAACGGGTACTCCCCCTGGCCATCCAGAAGACGGTACTCCGGGCCAACAGGCAGCGCAGCAACCAGCGGGTGATCTGCCAGACGCAGGAACACAACCTCCGCCCGTTCGATCGCCCGCCAGACGCCCACACTCAGGTCTTCGATACGGCCCACGCCAAGCGCTGCAACCGTGATTCCCATAACTTGCCCCCTGTCAACCCGCTCACAATAGCCCGGCCAGACGCTTCATTATACCGAAAGATCGGTGTGATTTTCAGCAGAACGCAGGTCTTACGATCGGAAAACACCCGAACCAGCGTTAGTTCAGGGACTCAGGAGATATCAAACAACGTGGCCAAAGGGAAGGGGGCAGGGGGGAAAAGACAACGTTCCTGAGGGTTGGCACTGGCCTACTCTCCCACTCCGCTACCAGAGCAGTACCATCGGTGCTGGTGGGCTTAACGACCGGGTTCGAGAAGGGACCGGGTGTACCCCCACCGCGAGAAGCACCAACCCACAGGAACGGTTGTTAACGGATGACGGAACAAGGAATAGGTGAAAAGGGGCGAGAGCTCCAAGTTCTCCGCACCACAGGGATGGGGGAAGTCTGCTCTGCAGACCTCAACACAAGGCAAAGCCGCTCGACCATTAGTATCGGTTGGCTGAACGCATTGCTGCGCTTACACCGCCGACCTATCGAACTG
>FWPV01002801.1_pt1 | contig 36886 bp, 30 predicted proteins | sample 2228371 | NCBI WGS metagenome assembly FWPV01 (sample SAMEA103939776, study PRJEB20133) | metagenome | reverse complement strand
TTTTCCAAGTTTATGGTGATTGTTGGAACTATTAAATCAGGGAACATCTGGCTTTCAGCAATTGCCTTGTTCACTGCGGTGATGACTGCATTCTATTTATTCAGAGTCTTTAATGCGGTATTTCTTGGTGAACAGAAGATAACTGCAAAAGAAGGCACGAACTCAATGCTCTTTGTGGTGGTTGTCCTTGCAATTCTCTCTATCGTTGCTGGAATATTTATTGCCTATCCAACAAAACTCGCCAGTATTGCAACAGCAGAAATTTTGAGATTAGGATTATGAAGCTATTCCAAAAATTTTGGACCTTTATATATTTGCTCAGAGAGGAGGCTTAGATGAAACGAATTTTATTAGTTTCAATCATTGCCTTAATGGCAACAAGCCTTGGGCTTTATGGACAGGAGAAGGATGTAGCTCAGCCCGAGTTCAAAATTAAGTTAGAGTTAATTTGCCAACTTGATTCAACCAAATTGGATCTCGGAGGTAAGTTAATATCTGAAATAGAATCGGCACTAAAAAACAAGGCGAAGGGCATTCCTCAAGAAGATATTGAATGGGTGCTTAATAAAGTCCGATTGGATATTGTTCGTGAAAAAAAGATTTTATATACAAATGATGGAAAAAGCGTACCTATACCATATTTTTGCTACCTACCCCATTCCCCTAACTATAAATATTTTATTCTAAACACTTGTGAGTATGTAGAAAATGGAGTTGCAAAAAATCAACAGGCAGAATTTGTAAGAACCGCTGATGGCAGAGTTTTATGGAAAGCCAAGAATATGATGCTCTATGTTTTTTTGTCAGATGATGGTGCCATTATAGTTGATGTTACTCCACCACTTGGAAGAGAAGTGACAAATATACGTTTTTATGATCACCATGGACATTTAATTAAAAATATTGAGGGTTTATGCACTCTTCCAATGTGGGCGAGTATGTCAAGTAACGGTAATTTATTTGTCATCTGGGATAGAGCAAATCAACTTATCGCTTTTAATTGTCAAGGAGAGGAAGTGTGGAGGACATCTTTGCCAGCTGCGGATCCAAAATTAAAATTTTTCAATAGCAATAACTATTTAATTTGTACTTCCTTGGAATCTTGTGGTGCAACTACACTGCTCATCGATGATAATGGCTCTGTTCGTGGAAATTTTGATTTCATAATTCGCAAGGGCTCTTTTACTAAGGATGGCAAATATTTAATCTTTAATGTTACTCGGGATTCAGTCCATTATTTAAATATTCAAGATGCCCAAGTTATCTATGAAAAAATAGGAAACGGTTTGAGTAATGAATCCGAATATTATTTTGTAAATCTTTTTGGTAAGCTGGGAGCAGAAGGTATTGTTGTCCTAAACAAAAATGGATTTATTCAGACAGTCTATCTTAAACATGGCGAGGTATCACCAAACGAACGTATAATTACCACTCAAAATAGAATTTATTTTCTGGGGGGTGGGAGATGAAAAATAGAGTTTTAATTTACCTTTTAGTTTCAATTCTGGTCGTAATTTTTCAAAATGCTTATGCTTTACCTTGGCCAATACCTCCACAGGACTCGGCACACAAAGTAAACAAAATTTACGGCGACTTTAATGTAATTTTTTATCATAACGCAATTGATATTCCTGGTGCTATAGGGACGCCAGTATTAGCAATTCAAAGCGGCATTGTAAAAAATACAGGAAGTGGCGATACCACTGGGCAATACAATTTTGTTGCTATTGCAAGAACTATGAATGAGGTCTTGCTAATGCCTAAGGGCATATTCTCGGGTATCTATTTCATCCAGATTGAGAGGGAAGGCTACAAAGAAGTTAGAAAGGTAGTTTTGATTAGGGGTTGATGCAATGAATCCGCAAGTGCTTTTAGTCCCGATACTCTTACCTGTTTGCCTTGGTGTAGTTACATATCTAATTCCCCGCTCAATCAAGGGTCTGCGTGAGTTCATTGCCATTGTGGGTTCAGTAGTGGTTTTATATTTTGCCTGGTTATTGTTTGACTATAAAAACCTCACACTCAATCTCCAGTGGATTGAAGGAATTGGCTTTGACCTGAGACTATACCATTTCAGTGCCTTTACCATATTGTGGGTAAATGTCTTTGGATTTTTGATTTCTCTATATTCTTCAATCAAGATGGCAGGTCATAATCGGGTGAACGAATACTATCTCTACCTATTTTTGACCCTTGCCTTTGCCAATGGTGCTGTGCTTGCGGACAATCTTGTTGTCCTGCTCTTTTTCTGGGAAGGTCTGTTATTGACGCTCTATGGATTTATCACCCTGGGCAATACCGAGAACACACACCGCACTGCGGTCAAGGCATTTATTATCAATGGTTTCTGTGATTTCTGTATGATAATGGGTATTGCGCTTTTGTGGTATGTATCAAATCAGGTTAAATTGTCAGAGATTGCGCACAATCCTGTGCACCCAGCTGGTCTTGGTGCAGTAAGCTTTATTCTGATCATAATTGGTGCGCTTGGTAAAGGTGGGGCAATGCCTTTTCATACCTGGATCCCTGATGCAGCAATTGATGCACCGGTTACATTTATGTCATTCCTGCCCGGAGCCCTTGAGAAACTACTTGGCATATATCTATTAACAAAATTCTCCCTTGAAATATTTGCCATTGAGCCGAATAGTTCAATGTCAATACTATTAATGATAATCGGCTCAATTACGATTGTCCTTGCAGTCTTGTTGGCATTGATACAAAAGGATTACAAAAAATTGTTGTCTTTCCATGCAATAAGTCAGTATGGTTATATGGTGCTGGGTATCGGTACTGCCTTGCCCATTGGTATTATCGGTGGCGTATTCCATATGTTAAATAATGCCATCTATAAATCCGGATTGTTTATGGTTGCAGGTGCAGTTGAGCATAGGACCGGCACAACAGAAATGAAAAAACTCGGTGGCTTGAAAGAGGATATGCCAATCACTGCTCTGTGTTATCTTGTGCTTGCCGCAGCAATTTCTGGTATCTGGCCTTTGAATGGTTTTGTATCAAAAGAACTTGTAATACATGGTGCATACGAAACACACTACATCATCTTTGCACTGGCAGGATGGATTGGTGCCATATTCACATTTGCTTCGTTCCTAAAAGCAGGTCATTCAATCTTCCTTGGACCAAGGAGCAAAGAAATTCCAAAGGTGAATGAGAGCGAGCCGACTTTCCTTGTGCCGATGATTATACTGGCAGTTCTCTGTATTGTGTTTGGTGTTTATAATTATCTACCATTTAAGATATTCTTTGAACCAATGCTTGAAGGTATCCATACTGGTGCGAATCACCATTATGACTTCTCTGCTCATGCCCTTGATTTACTAAATCCCATTGCTGGCGTTTCCTTATTTATGCTATTGATTGCCCTCAGTTTCCATTTGTATGGCTGGAACAAGGCGGAGAAAAAAGCATACAAGGCTTCTGAGATTATTCACAGTTTGCCGGTTGCCCGAACACTCTATGACTGGTCTGAGGCAAGGATATTTGACCTTTATGAACAGGGTGTGAAGCTTTTAAGAGGCTTTGCCCATATTCTCTATGTTGTGATTGACCGTCCAATTGACTATTTCTATGAAAAGACTGTGACGATTACAGGAAATGTTTTTACAAAAATACTACAATACGCACACAACGGACACTATGCGAACTACCTTGCCTGGTGTATTGCTGGATTGGTAATGATAATTTACTTGTTGCTTGGCTTGGCAAAGTGAGGGGTTGAAAATGCTAATACTATTTATCTTGGTTCCTTTTGCACTGGGTGCAATTCTGCCGCTCATTGAAAGGATTTCAAGGCGGTTCTTACCGGACTTGCTGGCTAATCTGGGTGTTTTATTTTTACTAATCTATACTTTGACTGCTGGCCAGCAGATTGTTAATAGTCATTCTGGATATCGTATTTTCCAGTGGTTTGACCAGCCTTTGAGTATCAATCTCGCACTTGATAATTTCAGCATATTCATGCTTTTTACAATCTTTTTGGTGAGCCTTGGTGTTACACTATTTTCAGTTGATTATATGGAACACTATACTTCAAAAGGCACATTCTACGGACTTTTGATGATAATGATTGGTGGTATGGTTGGTCTGGTTCTGGCAACTGACCTGTTTTCAATGTATGTTTTTCTTGAAGTTTCAGCGATCGCTTCTTATGGACTTGTGGCATATGGACTTGGTCATGATGAACTTGAGGCGTCCTTTAAATATCTGATGCTTTCAGCAGTTGCTACTGCATTCTTGTTGATTGGAATTGCCCTGATATTTGGCATTACAGGAAGTCTGAAACTTGGTGATATCGCCGACAAATTTGGTCCAAATAATTTAAGATTATTTGATACCTCTAATAATTTCATCATGGGAAATCTTAGGGTAATTCTCGGGCTATGCACTGGATTATTTATGTTTGGATTTGGGTTAAAGGCAGCGCTTGTGCCTTTTCATTCCTGGCTTCCTGATGCCCATCCCAGTGCACCTGCGCCCATATCAGCAATGCTTTCTGGATTATTGATAAAGGTTTCCGGCGTTTATGCACTGACCAGAATCTTCCTTAATGTGTTTGGTTTGAATCCAACACTCAGTTCTATCCTTATGTATATTGGAACCGTATCAATACTTGTTGGTGCAATAATTGCCCTGGGTCAGAATGATATTAAGAGGATGCTTGCATATTCCTCAATAAGCCAGGTTGGCTATATTATCCTTGGTTTTGGCGCAGGTTCTTCTTTAGCAATTGCTGGTGCGTTATTCCATATTATGAATCATGCATTAGCAAAGGGACTCTTATTTTTGAATTCTGGCTCAGTTGAGCATTCTACTGGCACACGGGCTCTGGATAAAATGGGTGGACTGGGAAAGAGAATGCCATTCACTGCTGCAACAACAGTCATTGGTTCGCTTTCTGTTGCTGGTGTGCCACCACTAAATGGGTTCTGGAGCAAGTTGTTGATTATTATGGGATTATTGCAGGCACAGAAATATGGGTTTGCTTTTGTCGCCGTGCTTGCAAGTGTTATCACACTATGGTATTATATAATTATCCAGCGTCGGGCATTCTTTGGAAAACTGAATGAGGCAATGAAAGATGTGAAGGAAGCACCTTTCTGGATGACATTCTCTACAGTGCTTATGGGACTTGTCTGCATTGGTATCGGCATTGGTTTTCCGCTGATTGTTAACAAATGGGTGAAACCCGCGGCTGATATTCTTGGCTGGGGTGTCAACTATGCTTTGCGCTTTTTGAGGTTTTAGGAGTGTCTATGCATTTTATTGTTCTAATTCTGCTTGTTCTGTTTTCTGCTCTTGCTGTTCTACTGCGTGATTTGATAAAAGCAGCATTGAGTCTTATGGCGGCAAGTGTATTTCTTGCAATAATATTATTTAGAATGAATGCGCCTTATGCCGGAGTTTTTGAAATATCAGTGGTCGCAGGATTGATTACAGTATTGTTTGTATCAACGATTGGCTTGACCAGAGGCGAAAGCGATGTAAAGGAAAGTAAACTACCGGTGATTATATTTCCGTTATTCTTTATCTGGTTTTTGATTATTGATATTTTGATTATGTGGAGTTTGATAAAGGCGTATCCACCTGTGCGCGTTGTATCTGAAGCGGGTACATTTGGTCAGATACTGTGGCAGAAAAGGACATTTGATTTACTGGGACAGATTGGTGTTATTTTTGCAGGCGTATTTTGCGTACTTGCCTTGTTTAGAAAAAAGGACAAAAATGGTTAATCCTGATGCCTTATTCTTTCTGAATCTTGCTTTTTCAGGGATTTTGATATTTCTGGGTTTGTATTGTCTTTTGACAATGCGCAACCTGATTAAACTATTTATCGGCATTGAGGTGATTGCAAAGGGTGTGACACTGGCACTGATTTCAGCAAGTTGGGTCAGAGGACAGATATTAACTGGACAGAGTCTGGTGATTACATTTATCGTAATTGAAGTCTGCGTCGTGGCTGTTGCGCTTGCGATAATTATTAATATCTACAAACATACTGGTGTGCTGGATATCAGAAAACTGACGAAATTGAAGGGATGAAAAGGAGCGTTTTATTATGATTGATATTATTCTATCTCCACCAATTGCTTTTGTCATATTTCTGGTGATATTCTATTTTATATACTGGCTTGGCAGTTTAATGGCACCAAAATTGAAAAAGACACCGGGCAAGGTTTCAAGTTATGCCTGTGGTGAGGACATTCCAGGAACAAAGGTCCAGTTTGGTTATCGGTTATTCTTTTATGTTGCTCTGTTCTTCACGATTATGCATGTGGCAACACTTGTGGTGGCAACAGTGCCTGCAGGTGTTTTTGCGCTTTTCGCAGTATTTTATCTGGCAATGATATTTTTATCAGTCCTTGCCTTGATAACGAGGAGTTGATATGAATGCGGCATCAACAATTCCCTCCCCATTAAAGGGGGAGGATAAAGGTGGGGGTGATTAAATGCTTAGCTGGCTTGTGCGCTGGTCACGAATTAAATCACCCTGGGTTCTGCATTTGAATACAGGCGCCTGCAATGCCTGTGATATTGAGATTCTGGCTGCATTAATGCCCAGGTTTGACCTGGAACGCTTTGGTGTATTATTGAAGGCAACACCCAGGCATGCAGATGTCATTGTCTGCACAGGTCCAATGACCAGGCAGAGCAGGGACCGGATGATACGGATTTATGAGCAGGTGCCAGAGCCAAAATTTGTTGTGGCTGTTGGTGCATGTGCCTGTTCTGGTTGTGTTTATCGTGGGGCTTATAATATGCTGGGTGGTGTTGACCAGGTAATTCCGGTTCATGCCTATATTCCTGGTTGTCCGGTCAGGCCCGATGCGGTGATTGATGGGGTTGTGAAACTGTTGGGGACGCTATGAAGCAAGGCAATTCAGGGCAATTAAAGGCAATGAAGGAAGATATTGGGCAAAATTGGAGATATAAAGGCGTAGGGCAGGCAAAGCGCAATACTGTAGCGTCCATCTTTAGATGGACGAATACAAAGAATGTTAAGCATTTGCAGTATTGGAGTATCGGCCCCGGGGTATGTTTTAGTTTCGTAAGATAAGGAATAACTATGGCAGAGACAGAATTGGTTGAAAAGATAAAGCAGGGTTTGAAACAGAAGGTTATTGAAATTACCAATCCTGCTTCAAGAAGGGTTTTCTTGAAGGTTGCAAAAGAAGACCTTGTTGAGGCAGTGAGATTTTTGAGAGACAATTTCAATTTCACCCATGTTTCTACAATCAGTGGTTTAGACCTGGGTGAGAATTTTGAGATTTTATATCATATGGCAAATGAGAATTGTGTATTGACCGTGCGGACATTAACACCCCGTAATGACCCGAAGGTGCCAACGATTACTGGTGTGATTCCAGGTGCTACACTCTATGAACGGGAAGTTTATGATATGTTCGGGATTGTCTTTGAAGGTCATCCCAATCTTGTTCGCCTGGTCCTGCCTGATGACTGGCCCGAAGGTGAATATCCACTGCGCAAGGACTGGAAATTTCAAAGGCCAGAAGAAAAAATCCCGGGAGGTGAGTGATGGAGGCACAGGAGTTTAAGGTTCCGATTGGTCCACAGCATCCGGCATTAAAAGAGCCGATCAGTTTGAGGATGACCCTTGAGGGTGAGATAATAAAAGACGCAGATTTACGACTTGGCTATAATCATCGGGGTATTGAAAAGCTTGCAGAAGAGAGGACATATATCCAGAATATCTATTTAACCGAAAGGATTTGTGGTATTTGTTCCCATTCACATACAACCTGTTTTGTTCAGGGTGTTGAGAAATTGATGGAGATTGAACCGGCAAAACGCGGTGTTTATATCCGAACCCTGGTCTGCGAACTGGAGCGGATTCATAGCCATTTACTCTGGCTTGGTGTAGCAGGTCACGAGGCAGGATTTGATACATTCTTTATGTATACCTGGCGTGACCGTGAACTGGTGATGGATATTCTGGAAATCATATCTGGCAATCGTGTCCATTATGCAATGAATACCTTTGGTGGTGTGCGTAGGGACCTTGATGATTTGCAGATAAAAAAGATTCTTGATTATCTTGAGATTTTAAAAAAGCGGACTGAATACTATGCGAATATCGGCACGAATGAGCCGACATTTGTGGCAAGGCTTGCTGGTGTGGGTAAATTGCCAAAAGAAAAGGCGATTGAACTCTGTGCAGTAGGTCCGACCCTGCGTGCCTCTGGTGTGCCCAGGGATGTGCGTAAGGATGATCCGCATGCTGCGTATGGTGAGATTCCATTTGAGGTCTGCACTGCTGATACCTGTGATGTGCTGGCCAGGGTTGTTGTGCGTGTAAAAGAATTGTTTGAATCATATAAGATGTGTGAGTATATATTAAAGAATCTGCCTTCTGGTGATATAAGGGTTAAGGTGCCGAGGAAGGTAAAGCCGGGTGAGGTCGTGAGTAAATATGAAGCACCGCGTGGTGAAAATATTCATTATATTAGGTCCAATGGCACTGACAAACCAGAAAGATTAAAGGTACGGGCACCCACACTTGGTAATTATGCAGCAACTATATATATGCTGAAGAATGGTTTCATTGCTGATATTCCTTTGATATTTGCTGCAATTGACCCCTGTATCTGTTGCGCTGAGCGGGTAGTCCAGCTTGTTGATGCAAAGACCAAGAAAGAGAAGATAATGACTATGGCAGAGTTGAGAAAATTTTCCATTGAATTCTACAAAAAGAATCCGCCTAAAAAGGAAGCAGTATGGCCGTTATAGAAGAGTATATCAGGTTATCAGAGTATCAGGAGATCAGGAAAAGATTAAATTATCAAGAGAATATGAGTAATCAGCGAGGAATATTTGCTGATATCCTGATATTCCGCTATTCTGATCTCCTCGGATTTATAAATGGAGTAAATCTATGGATATTCTAAAAGCACTTTTATATCTCCTTGTATATCCTGGTTTTCTGTTCTTGTTTCTGTATTCAACCTTCTGCGAATGGGTGGATAGAAAGTTCTATGCCCGGGTTCAAAATCGGATAGGACCTTTATATACTGGTCCGCGCGGGTTGCTACAGCCGATTGCAGACTTTATCAAGTTAATGGCAAAAGAGGATATTGTTCCAGAAAAGGCAGATAGGACAATATTTTCTGCATTGCCGGTATTTGCACTGGCAGTTGTCGCAACTGCAGCGATGTATTTGCCGGTCTGGCACTATGAAGTCTGGCCAACTTTCAATTCCTTTCCTGGTGATTTGATTGTGGTATTATTCTTATTGAGTCTACCCACACTCGCCTTCTTCCTTGCGGGCTGGCACTCAACAAATCTCTTTTCAATTGTTGGTGGTGTGCGTGTTCTGACAATGCTCTTTGGTTATGAGGTGCCATTATTCCTGGCAGTATTGAGTCCGGCAATACTTGCTGGTTCCTGGCGGCTCCTTGAGATTACCTGGTTTTATCAGGAAAATCCCATATTGTTATTGGTGAACATTATTGGGTTTTTTGTAGCATTGATTGCCTTGCAGGCAAAGCTTGAGCGGGTGCCATTTGATGTGCCCCATGCTGAAACTGAGATTGTGGGTGGAACATTTACTGAATATTCAGGCAAAAAATTGGCGTTCTTTAGAATGATTTCAGATGTGGAGATGGTTGTGGGTGCGGGTTTGATTGCTGCGGTATTTCTTGGTGGTTTTCCTGGTGGTTTGATTCCTGGTTTTATCTGGTTTATTATTAAGACCCTGATTGTTATTATTCTGCTGTCGCTTATGCGTGCTCTGTGTGCGCGCATTCGTATTGACCAGGTTGTATCATTCTCCTGGCGTTATCTTGCACCACTTGCTGTGCTTCAATTATTGATAGTTATAATTGTCAAATATCTGGTGAGGTGAAGAAAAATGAAATTAGCTGCATTTTTACCTGAACTTATCCGTCATATCTTCAAGAAGCCTGCAACTGTAAAATATCCTTTTGAAAAACTTGAGGTGCCCAAGGGATTCAGGGGGACACCGGTATTAATTCCGGAAAAGTGTATTGTCTGTTATGCGTGTCAGCGTGATTGTCCGGCAGAGGCGATTGAGATTACCACTGTTAATGAGGCAGAGAAGAAATTTAAGATGGTGATTCACAATGATCGGTGTGTGCATTGTGAGCAGTGTGCAGAGTCCTGCCCAGTGGATGCAATAAAACTTAATACTGAGTTTGAGCTTGCGGTTCTCAATCGCAGGCAATTAAAGGCAGAGTATATCTACACCAAGGCAAGCCCCAAGGCAAAAACCGAAGCAAAATAAAGATAACAAATAAAGCGAAAAATTCGTAATTCAAGGCTCAGCCTTGACAATTTGATTATGTTTGATAAATCAAACCGCTACAATTTTATGAAGCCCTCGTAGGGCAAGGCTTCAGCCTTGCGATTAAATTAATGCAAACCCCGAATCAAGTTCGAGGCGGACTCTGAAGGCTTGCCTCCTGAGAAAAGAATTTTTGTAATTCGTTATTCGTTTTCGCAGCCCGTCTATCTGGTTTGTTTAGTTTGTTGGGTTTGTTCTTTTGTTTTTGAATTTCGTATTTTGAATTTGCAGCTTCGGATTTCGATATTCGGATTTCGGATTTAATATTTATAAGATTGTCTTCGTCCGAATAAAGCATGCCCCTGAAATTAATTCAGGGACAGGTTTATTTCAGCCTCTATTTCTACTTGGAATTTCCTTGGGATTTGGTGTTTGGTATTTGGGATTTAATATTTATTTGTAGCGGTGCGATTCATCGCACAAAAAAGCCGTCGTAGGGGCAAAGCTGCCCCTACTGAGACGAGCAATTGACAAATGCTTAGATATAAGTATAATCTGGAATAATTTGTTACGAGCATTGTAAATCTTAATAGATAGATTAAGGAGAAATCGTGGTTTTTGTTAAGGTAGTCTTGTTAACATTTGCCGTTTCTAATATTGTAGATGAAACGAAAGCAGTTGCTATAGTAACCGCCATTGAGGGTGATGTTAGAATATTTCGCGTTAGCACAATGGAAATAGTGGCTGCCAATCTGGAACACGGACTTTTTGTCGGTGATAGTGTTATTACTGGTTCTGGTTCTGGAGTAACCATGCTTTATAACAATGGGAAAATATCTGCGATTGGTTCTGAAACAGGCGTTAAAATAACAGAAGTTCCCGGAGATACAACAGATCGGGGAAAAAGTGTTTTGGAGAGTAACACCCCAGAAGTAACGACAACATTATCGCCTTTATTCGCATTCAGTTCCACGGGCGAGAAAGTCGGGATGAAAATCCTGGTGAGAGGAGAAGAGGACTCTACTGCATTGGTCGTTTATGCCCCCGGTAATACAGCATTGATAGAAGGTAAACCTGATTTTGTGTGGGGTAGATTTCGCAATGCCAGGAGCTATATTGTTACCATACAGAGAATGGGGAATATCATCTGGGAGAAATTAACCCCAGATACGGTAATGTTATATCCAAAAGAAGAACCAGAGCTTGTGCCGGGAACATATTTATTTAAAATAACCGCCCTGGGCGAGAGCAAGGATACCCTAATTTCTGCTGAGCGTATTATCAAGATATTGAAATCCGAGTCTAAAGAAGAGATAGTTAATGCATTAAATTATATAATATCCCAGAACCCAGATTCTTTTACCCTGCATTTTTTAAGTGCCAGAATCTATGAAGAGAAAGGGGTGATTCTCAATGCAATACAGGAATATGAACAGATTCTTAAGATAAAACCTCGTGCCCTGGAAATTCACAAATTTCTCTCTCTATTATATAATAAATTAGGCTTACCACAGTTCGGCAACAAGTATTTTGATAATTACGAAAGATTGATTAATAATAAGAAGTGAAACAGAGAAAGAATTCAAAACTTTCAATTGATTTCAATATGAGTAACAACAAACTTTTGATACTTTTTGTACCCTTGATTTCTCTTTCTTTTGAAATTGATTTGAGGTTGAAACTTGCAGATTCGCTGTTCTATGCAGAAAAATTCAATATTGCCGAGAGTTTGTATAACATGGTCGTGCAAACAGCCCAGGGAATTGATAGGGGAGTTTGCCTGAAGGGATTGGGTAATATTGCCCTTTCATATGGTAATCCTGAACAGGCACATAATTACTATATTGAGGCTTTAAAATTGTTTAAGGAGAACCATTACTTTGCTGGTGAAGCAAAGATTTATTTAAATTTTGGGTCAATTGCATTTTATCAGGGTGACTATTCAAAGTCTCGGGAATTCTTTGAAAAGGCACTACAGACAATAGGAAGAATAAAAGAAAAAACTCGTGAAGAAATAATTGATGAAATTAATATTAATGCAATGCTGGGTAGGCTATTTCTTGCTCAGAATGATTACAAAAAGGCGAATGATGGTTTTGGACAGGCAATTGTCAAGGCAAAAACATTAGGGTATTCAAAGGGCATTATTGATGGTTATTATCACCTGGGCAATCTTTTTGCCCAGAGAGCCGAGGTTGATAGTGCATTATTTTATTTTGCACAGTCCTGTTCTCTTGCGCTCGTTTGTAAATATTACAAAAGTGCTTATGAATCCTATCGCGAAATTGGTAATATCAAAAGAAGAATCGGTGAATACGATGATGCTTATGTAAATTTATACAATGCACTCCATCTTGTAGACAGTATCAAGACAGAAAGAGAATTTGTAATTGGTGAAGGAGAACTGTTAAACAATATTGCCCTTCTTTATCAAGATATGGGAAAATATCGGAGTGCCCTGGATGGATTTTTTTCGGCGTATAATATTTTTGATAAGACTGATAATCGGGTCTGGAAGATAGAGGCATTGCAAAACATTGGTTTTGTTTACACAATACTTGCCCAGACAGAGAGTGTTTATTATGATTCTGCGCTTTATTTTTATCAACTTATTGCCAGATCAATCAGGGACAGAAGGGAAGAAGCAGAATATTTCAACAATTTAGGTATTCTTTACGAAAGGAAAGGAGATTATAAGAATGCCCAGTTGAATTATGAAAAGGCGTTAAGGACATTTGAGATTTTGCAGGATAAGATAGCCCGGGCAAAGGTTCTATGCAATATAGGCAATCTTTATGTCAACAAGGGGGACTATAAGAAGGGAATAAAAATCTATCAAGATGGGTATATAATAATTGAGAATATGAACCGAAAAGACTGGCAAGCATCCATTCTGTCAAATCTGGGTTATGCCCAGTATAAGGGTGGCGATATTGATGGTGCGATAAATTCACTCGGAAAAGCAGTCGCCATAATTGAAGATTTACGGGGTAAGATTTCCGGGCAGGAATTCCGATCGGTATTTCTGGAAAATAAGATTGTTGCCTATGAGACTTTGATTGATTTATATTATCAAAAGGGAGATGTCCCTAAGGTATTTAACTATATAGAAAAGGCAAAATCGCGGGCATTTCTTGATTTGTTGTCCGGGGTTAGTATTGCACAGACACAGGAGATGGATTTAAATATTCGTTCTCTTATTGATAGGGAACAGGAACTGGAACAGAAAATAGAATTCCTGTCGGGTGACCCTGCGCAGAGCGCAGTTATCATTGAACATAATAATATCCTGAAAACACTGCTTGAAAAATACCCATCTTATGGTGCCTTAAAAGTTAAGGACCCTGTAGATATAAAGATGTTGCAGTCAATTCTGGATGAAAATACTGCCCTTATAGAATACTTTGTTGGTCCTTCAAAGTCTTATGTGGTTGTGATTACAGATAGAAATTTAAGCGCCAAGAGAATAGATGTTCCACCTTCGCAGATATGCGAGAATATTGATCAGTATCGGAAAATAATAAGACGCAAAGTGAAACCTGCTGATGATGATTTTAGCCGACTATCGCAATGGTTTTATACTAATCTTTTGTTCCCATTAATGCCGGAAATAAAATTTAAAAAGAACTTATGTATAATACCCTATGGTGCATTGCATAATCTACCTTTTGCGACTATCTTTTCTAATAGAGAACCAATAAAGTTGCTTATTGATGATTATGATATTTTTTATGCACCCTCGGCTTCAGTTTATGCAATTGCCCATGGTAAGAATAAAATCAGAAAAAACAAATCTGTAATATTTGCCAAATCTTCTTTTCTGGAACATCCAGAGTGGTTTGATTTGCCTTTGCCCGGAACAAAAAATGAGACCGATTCCATTGTAAAATTGAATGTGTTGCATGATTTAAAAGTTTTTTCTGATGCGGATAGTTTGTTGCCCCAGCCTTCAGAAACGAATGCAAAGAACTATCTCGGAGAATTTGACATAATACATTTTGCTACGCACGGAAAACTCGCCCCTGGTGATTCGGCACTTAGTTCCAGAATAATCCTTTCTGCTGACGAAGATAATGACGGTAATTTGAATGCTCGTGAGATTTTCACTCTTAAACTCAACGCTTATCTCGTAACTCTTTCTGCTTGCGAAACCGGACAACTGCGTGGATTTTCTGAGACTGGTTATATTGGTGATGAACTAACCGGTTTGAGTCGTGCTTTTATCTATGCCGGCGCTTCTTCGGTTGTCGCATCGCTGTGGAAAGTAAGTGATGTATCAACTGCGCTTTTGATGATGCATTTTTATGCAAACCTGAAGAACAGTAGTAAGATAAAGGCACTATGTGATGCCCAGAGATGGTTGATGAAACAGGAATACTATGACCGGCCGTTTTTCTGGGCACCTTTTGTGGTCGTTGGAGACTGGCAATAGTATGGCTAAAAACAAAAAAGGAGGTAAAATGAAAGCCTATACAAGAATACTGGCAATCTTCATGATTGCTATGCTGGTCATACCAGGGGTTGTTTTTGCCCAGAAAGGAAAGGGCAAAGAAGAAAAGACCGGGTCAGTTCCCCTGACTGTTGAAAAACTCAAATATAAAAACATTCAGGATGAGTTTGACCCAACCTTTGATTTTCTTGCCGATATCGGTGAAATGATTGACAATGCCCGGCACCAGAAAGATGGATTTGATTTGCTCGCTGCTGCCAGGCTTTTGTTCTTTGCTGAAAAAATAACCGGGAAGAAAAGCGCCATGATAACCAGCGCAGTCCTTCTAACAGAAATAGGTGATCTGGCAAGAGATCAGAAAAATGCGAAACTTGCAAAAACGCTTGCTGATATGTATGTTGAAGCAGGCGATAAAGTTAAGGCAGACGAATTTACAAAACTTGCCAAAGAATATGAAGCACTGGCAGGAACCACCAGAGGCTATTGCTGGGTTCGTGTCAATAATTACTCATCATGGACTGTAGATGTCTACATTGATGGGTGGTACAAAGGAACGCTTTCACCAGGATATTATTCATATTTCAAAATCTGGGAAGGTTATACAAAACTCTATGGTGAAGGTACATATACGGATTATTCCTGGGGTCCTCTTTACCAGGATATTGGTGAAGATGAAACCTTTACCTGGAACCTCTGGGATTAGTATGATCAATGGGGGCACTATTTCATAGTGCCCCCTATTTTGGAGATTGATAAAATGATAATTCAAAGATACTTGCTTGTAATTTTCCTGATTCCACTGCTTTATGGACAAAAGATCGAGCCTGGTCCTGCATTTATTGTCAAAATCAGTGAAGATGCAGCAAGGCAGATAGAGCAGGAGAATGGAGTAGTCAGGGACACAATCTTACTGAATAGACTTTTGCCTGTTGTGCGCAAAGTGATGAGGGCGTCGGATGTAAGGATTATTTTTGATTGTCGTATTATAAATTCAGAAATAGTAAATGCATTTGCCCTGCCTGCTGGTCCAATATATGTCACAATCGGTATGCTACAACTTTTGGATTCATTGAAGACTGAAGAAAGCAAGTCAATGCTGGCAGGTGTTCTTGGTCATGAAATTGCCCATGTGTATTTAAGACATTCAGTTGCATGGCTCAGATTGAGCAATTTTATAAAAGAAGGAGCAATAGCACTCCCAGCTGATATTGCAGAAATTCTGGTGAAAGGTTATACGCGGCAGCAGGAATTTGAGGCTGATGAATATGGAGTACTATATGCCATGCGCGCGGGTTATGATTTTGAGTCAATTATTAAGTTCTATAAGATGGTAAGAGACCTATATGGAGATATCCCACCTGGTGATGAAAGGTATAACGATCATCCACGGGCAGCAGAACGTATTGCCCGTCTGTATGAAGTTCGGGCACAGATGGAGCGGGATTATGACCAATTCAACTTTGGAGTTGAGGCATTGAATCAAGGCAGATACAATGACGCAATAAACCATTTCAGGTATTTTACAACAACATTCTCAAACAGCGCCAGCGGATGGACAAATCTTGGTACTGCATATCTTTTTGAAGCACTATCAAAAATGGAAGATTTGCCGGTGCTTTTTATGATTACTTTTTATGGAGCACCAAAAGAACGGCTAAGAGGAAAACCAGATGAACTACTTTATGCCGAAGAGGCATTTAAGAGGGCGATAGAAATTGATACATCATATAACATAGTTTATTATGGGAATATGGGCATTATTGCAGCAGTCTGTGGTGAGTATGATAAGGCGATTTCATTTACACAAAAGGCACTGGAGGGCGAGGAGGCACAGTATTTCCTTTATAATAATCTGGGGAATATTTACTATTTCAAGAAAGATTACAGCGCTGCAGAAGAATTATACAAAAGGGCAATTGAAGTTAACAAAAACTGGAAAATGCCAGTCTTTAATCTTGCTGTACTTTATGAAACAACAGATAGACGAGACCTTGCTATTCAAACCTGGAGAAGTCTGCTGGATGTATCAGGCTATAGAAAAGAGGTAATAAAACATCTGGCAAGACTTGATAAGAAGTTCAAATCAGATTTAAAGGGTGTAAAACCCGAAGTTTCTCTTGGAAACATAAGACTTGATATGAGTGAAGATAGCGTGACTTCAATACTTGGACAGCCTGATAACAAGACCGCCCTTGAGAATTTGTTTGCCCTGGAATACAAAGAAAAGGGCTTTGTGATTTTTTTGAGAGATAAGGAAGTTACCGGCATTTTGGGTACTGCCCAGTGTTGTGAAAAAACAACTAAAGGTATTGGTGTTAATTCAACGACAAACGAAATTATATCTGCCTATGGTTTTCCTGATGATATTGTTACTCAGAGAGATGGTGAACAATGGATATACAGTGTTATTGGTTTATTGATCAATATATACGAAAATGGGGTCAGTTCATTTCAGATTGTAAAGGTTCAAAAACAGAGTTAAAAAAAGGAGAGTTATATGCGTTTCTTAACATCTTTGTTGTTATTTTTTTCTTTAATAGCATCCCTGCTTGCATCCGAAGTTGATATTGCTAATGAATACTTTCTTAAAGGAACAGAATATTACAATAATAAAGAATACACAAAAGCGATTAATGAATACTACACCGCGGTAAAACTTGCACCAACAAATGGGCTATATAGATTATCCCTGGCAAGTGCTTATGGCAAAGACAAACAGTACGCGCAGGCAATTCCGCATTTGAAAAAGGCAGTTAGACTTGATACTACACTCATAGATGTTTATTATTTGATAGAAGATTTTTATGCAAAGATTGGCAAAGAAGATTCTGCAATCACTTATTTTGAGGTTGAGAAACAGGCTTTTCCTGCGCGCATTGATATTTATATAAATCTGGGTCATTTATATTATCGGAAGAAAAATTTTGAGAGGGCACTTGAGGAATTTGGTAAAGCGCAACTGCTTAAACCCGATAACCCGGTTGTCCACACTGGCTTGGGTGTTGTTGCGCTTGCCCAGGGTAAAGACGATGATGCTGAAATCTTTTTTACTACAGCTATTATGATAGATTCACTTTATGCTGAAGCCCATCTCTATTACAGCTTGATATTAGAACGCAAGGGAATGATGAATGAGGCAGACCTTGAAAGGCAAATTGCCTATCGTCTGAAGCCAGAACTTAAAGATGTTGATTTGAGTGGAGTTTTGCCACTACGCGGGGAGAAAGCAGATATTCCTTTTATTGTTTCTACGCTGGATATAATCGTCGCAAAGCTTATTCGTCCTGAGGAACGAATTGCAGAAACAATAAGAAAACCATTTGATTTGAATGTCGGTACAGGACTGACAACTATCAATAAGGAAAGATGGCTCTCCATTACTTCTAAACCGGCAATGGAAACTAAATGGTTTGGATTCAATCTTTCGTTGAGTTTCCTGATTAATAAGGATAGCGTAAGAACAAAGGAACTGGATTATAAGAAAATTCTCCAGGCTGTCCGTATTGGCCATCCCAACCTGCCATTTTATTTAGGTGCTGGTGCAGTTAGCAATTATACACTTGGCTACGGGCTTATTGTCCGTGATTATTTTAATCAGGCAGATGAAAACAATAGAAAGATAGGTAGTCTTTTTACAGCTCAGAGCCTGGATAATACAATTGGTATTACAGGAATGATTAATAATCTCTCACCTATGGAAGTTACCATAGGCCATGCTTATCTGGGCAAATGGGCACAGTATCCAGAGGAATTACTCCAGAGGATGGAGCTCGGCTTTACCTATGCCCAGGATAATGAATATGATTATAGAGTGCTGGGTGGTGATTTGTTATTTTATATTGCCTCGCGCGGTGCATTACATTTTCTTTTTGCGAGCGAGATCGCCAGAACAATGGAACATGGTTGGGGTAATGTTTCGGGAGTTTTTATTCAGTTTGGTGGTATGGGTAAGAGAGATATTTCGTTTTCTCTTTATGGCGCCGGACTGACTCTCAGTGAAGACTTTGAACCTGCCCCTTTTGATGCCTTCTATGAAAAGGAACGTCGGCAATTCGGCAGTGATATTGTCAATATTTCTCTGGAAAAATATAATAAGAGTACCAGGGGTTTCTATGCAACAAGTGGTCTTAATCTTGCAACTATCCTGAAGTTGTCCGCAGACTATCAGAGTGTTGTAGATATTGACTCAAGTGGCCTTTTTACGGCACGCATTTCTTTAATTGAAGAAGAGAATATCCCGTTGATTCTGCGTGGCGTCTTTTACAAATGTAACTTTGATGATTTTAATACTTTGACCAGAATGGATGAGAATACATATATTACAGGTATTGCTGGACTAAAATTTTTCAAGGGGCTTTTCTCACTAAGTCTGCTTTATGAACGAACCTATGTCTGGCAGGATGATGATAAGCAATATGGAGTGCAAGAGAAGCTTTCGCCTTTTATTCAGTTTGGTAAGAAGTTTTAGAATGCGGTATACGTTCAGGTTACAAACAATGAAAAACCACAGGCATCATATTATTTTGATAACCTGGCTGTTCTTCTTACCGTTTTTTGCTCAAACATTTGCAATAGCTGCGGAAAAGGAATTTGAGATTGTAGGTAAGTTTACAAATTTCATGGAGCAAACACTCAATTTTAATTCAGATATTGGTGATAGTCTGGAAATAATTCTTGATAGTATACCTATTTCAAAAACATGTGATGTTATTCAACAAATCCTGCATTATACGAATGAAGGTGCTCATTTTCTCACCTGCGGCTACATTGTATGGAAATTGCGGGTTTTCCTGCTTGAGAATGTCAATTATGGGAACTTTGAATTGGGAAAGCAAATTGTTTCAACTATAAAGAATTACAACAACATTGTTGCTAAGTTCAATGCCACATATGAGCGTATTAAACCTCAAGGTAGTTCTGACGAAGATAGCATTTTTAAGGATAGATATTTAGATAGATTGTCTATTTTGTTCCAGACTTTTGGCAGTTCAATGCGTCGAATCTATGGTAAGAATGCCATTCCAATTCTGCTTGACCTGGCGCAGGATACAAACCTGCCTGAAGAAACGCGGGTTGATTTCTGTTTGTTGCTAACTGATTTTCACGACCCAAATAGTTTTGAAAAAATACTAAGAATCGCAAGAGGTTTTTCAAAACCCGAAGCAATGTTGGTTGTGCTGAGTAACACTGGTGATGAGAGGGCATTACCCTATTTGTTGCAATATCAGGATGTCTATGAATATGAAGCAATCCTTGCTTACGGTTTGATGTATATTCCATCACCCATTTCTGTAAATGCTCTCATTCAGATTTTAGAACGACAAATAGCAACTGGTGCGCAAGCAACCGGATCCTGGGCAGGTACTGCTTATGACTGTTCAATATTGTCCCTTGGTGTAATTGGTGATGAGCGCGCAATTCCAGTATTGAAAAAAGCACTCGCGGACACGACACAAATTGAAGCCAGACGGTTGGCAGCATGGTCTTTGTGGATGCTGGAAGATAAGAGCGGGATTCCGGTTATGGTTAAAGACAGTCATTTTCGTGACTTAAGTATAATGGCTGACCCTTTTATTGTGCCATATATTGCACCTTTATTGAATTCAAAAAGTGAAGAAACGAGGATCTCGGTAATTGAAGTAATGGAAAAGATTCGCACCCAGGAGGTTATTGAGTTACTGACGAGATTGTATAATGATACCCTTGAAACTAAAACAGTTAAGGAAAGAGCAGGGATAGCTCTGGCAAACCTTGGTGAAAATCTACCGGCTCCTTTACTTATTGAACTATTTTGTGATACACTAACTGATATGCATCAGGAATATGATATATTTAAGGCACTTAGAAATATTGAAATTAGTGAAAACTTTAAACCATCGCTTTATAGATTAGCAAAGAGTGGAAACAGGCTAAAAGAATATTGCAGTGTATTTCATCTTGCCAAATTGAATGATACCCTTGGGCTAAGTATGTTAAGGGAGAAATTCATTTACATCATTAATCTGTTTTCACCTGTAAATTACACCAAGCAATGGGAAAAAATAAAGAAGTATTACCAACCTTCAATCAATGATTTTATCAGTTTGCTAAACGCCAGTGAAGGAAAGTATTCCAAATGCGAAAAAATTCTTGAGCTTATGGAAATCTTTTTGTCCTATAAGGATATTTCCAGGCTCAAATTGGAGACTGAAAAATTTGAGCTCTACCCGGAATTAAAAGTAAGGTATTGTTTACTACTTTCAACCCTGTGTCAATCAGCAAAGGATTATGCCCAGGAAGAAGAGTTTGCGCGAATGGCGCTTGATTACGCTCAAAAGATTAACAATAGTCCTTTAATGCTTGAATCTTGCTGGATGCTTGCCGATGCATTAATCTATTTGGCAAGGTATGATGAAGCAAGGAAGGTTTTACAGGATGCCTTGGATATCTGCAACTATATAACAGAAGCCGAAAGAAATGAGACAAGTAAAGGATTTCCCGAAGCTTATACTTACTATCTACTTGGAGAACTTAATTTGAAAAAGAAAAATTATAAAGAGGCGCTCAAGAATTTTACAATTGCAAGAAAAGAACTCAACTATCGTGTTTCAACTGTGCTTGTTACATTTATGTCGCAAAGAGAACCCAGAGATCGTTTGAAGGCGATGATTGCCTCAGGACTTGGCGTTGCACATACAGAATTGGGCAAAGAGTCATTCAAAGAAGCCGTGCAGGGCTTTGATAAAGTGGGCACAACGAATATTAGAGAGCAGGAAAGTCGAGACCGTGCCTATTATGGTTTGATTCGTTCGGCTGTTGCTGAAGGTAATTATGAAGAAGCACAAAGGTTGACCGAAAAACTGATGCTTATAAAGTTAGGTGAGAATTTTGATAAAATGGATATCAGTCCTGTAAATCCTGAGCGGAAAAAAGAAATGGAAGAGTTAAGAAGGCGCAAGAGGGAAATTGAAGAAATGAAAAAACAGGGTGAAAAAATGGATGAGGGTGTTGTTTCAGATACGATTCTGCAAAAGAAAGCCCGCGAATTTAAAAAATATCTGAATAATCTGAAAACCCAGAATCCTAAACTATTCACAATTGTTAATGCTGAACCTTCAAATTTGAAGGAACTCCAAGACCAGGGGATCATTCCCGAGAATATGGTAATTTTACAGTATCTAATTGGCGAAGAAGAAATGTATATCTTTGCGGTGACGGACAATGATCTTTTTATAAGAAGAGTCAATGCTGGACAGTCAAAGATTTCGGGATTGATAAATGAATATCGGACGCTGATAACAAATCTCGGTTCTCTTGATGATTTAAATGAATGTGGAAATGAACTGTATAAATACCTCATTGAACCACTGGAAACTGACCTGAAAGGAATTGAAATTCTTGGTATAATTCCAAACCAACATTTGTATTATTTACCGTTTGGTGCATTAAGAAAGCAGAAGGATAAACAGTATCTTGCTGAAAAGTACAGGATATTCTACATAAATTCTACGAGTATCTTAGGGATTTTAGGAAAACAGGAAGGATATGATATATCCGGAGCTCAGTTTGTTGCCTTTGCCAATGCGGATGGCACCCTGCCCGAGGCAGAAGTAGAAGTTAAGAATATTGCTGGTCTTTATGGAGAATCCGATATTTTATATCAGGATAAGGCATTAAAAGACATAGTGCTCAAAACCTCTGGTTTCAAGATTTTGCAGTTTGCCACACATGGTAAGGCAGTGCCTTATGCACCAACTTCTTCTTATCTTGTCCTGGCACCAAAGGGTGAGCAGGGAAGACTGACGGTGGAAGAGATCTGGGGTCTTGACCTTAAGGATTGTCCACTTGTAATATTGTCAGCATGTGAGACCGCAGAAGGTAAGCTCATTGCTGGTGATGAGGTGGTAAGCCTGGCATTCGGCTTTATCTATGCAGGTAGTGCAAGTTGTGTAGCAACACTGTGGGAGGTAGCAAGTCAATCTACTGCAGATTTGATGGTTGAATTTCATAAAAATTTAAAGGCAGGCAAGAACCGGGTTCAAGCTGTGCAGGAGGCACAGGTTGCTCTGATAAAAAATTCTAAAACCAACCATCCTTTTTACTGGGCACCATTTGTGTTGATTGGCGAGTGGCGTTAGTTTGATACCGTGGGCAATGAAGGTATCTTCAAATTCGCGACATATTAAGCCCACAAAGTTTTTATTTTTTGTAAGCATTTTATTATTGATTGTTGATTTAGTAGCATTATTTTTTTTATCAGAGAACGCACCCGGATCGGTCCTTGCAATTTTTGGTTTTTTGTTGATTCTGGCCCCTGTTTTGTTATTAATTGGTATTATAATGTTGATAATTACCAGGATTAAGACAAAAAGGATTGTGAAAATCGCGCAGGAAGAGAAAGTTTGTTCAGCTCGTATTCTGCTGGTCAGAGAAAGAAAAACAGGTGAGATTATTGATAGGGCAGAGATTGAAGAAGCCACGCCTGGTAACAGGTTAGGAGAAGAATTGAGTATTATAGCGGATTTGCTTAAAAACCAGCTACAAGTTAAATATCCATCAGATAAATATGAAATCATACTTGAAATGCAACAGAAAAAAGAAGAACAAGTAAAAGAAGGTATTGCTACCTTTCGGATGGTGGCATCAGCCAGGTCACTATTTTCCACCAATCTTGGAGGGACAATTACTGGTGTGGTATTGCTATGCAAGTATAAGGAGAAGAAGTCACAATTTTTTCGTGGTGGTAATAGTGGCGATAGTGGTGTTGGTGATTCTGGTCGTTTGGTTAGTAAGACATCATAAAATCTATTTCTATTTGGAATTTGTTTTTAGGACGAATCTGGGGTAGTATTAGTGGCGGATGGTGGATTAGGACTTAGAGTTTATTTATCTTTAGTTTAGCTGGTGTGCGAATGCAATTTTCCTATTGACAAAAGGGAAATATTGGATAAAATAGTAAAATTATAAAGGAGGTACGATGAAGAAGATTCTGGCTTTATTGGTTGGCGTGTTCTTATTTATTGCCTGTGATTTTGCGAAGGAGTCGGTAAAACTAAAGCCGGATATTGAGGTTACGTTTATTACGCCAGTTGCTGCACCGGTAGATAGCGGTGGATTTGCTGATATTGATGAGATCCATTTTGTTGCCATAAATTCTGTCGATTGTACTGTTGAGCGAATGATCTGGGAATATTATGATATCTCAGGGACAAGATTCTTTGGTCCATTCCAGATTCCTATATACATGAAAGTAAAAGGTATTGTTGATCCAGCTGTGGTTGATACTTCAATTCTTGAAAATGTTCCGCTGCCGATTGATACAGTGCTTACTTATTTGATAAGCACAGATACCTACGAGGCAGAAGCAAAACTTTATTTTGTTGCTTATGATGATTACTATGGAACGCGTTCGGACACAGCAGAATTCCGTTTTGGGCTCTACAGAAATCCATAGGTAATCAAAAAGAGAGGATTGAAAAAGGGGACTTAAAAAGTCCCCTTTTTTTGTTACCTGATATTAAAAGGGCAACCTAATCTATGCTTTGAATACCTTTTTTATCACACCTTCAATAATATCCAGACCTGTCTGCAGTTCTTCTTCGTTTATGACAAGTGGCGGAATAATTCTGAACGCAGTTTCACCTGCGCCCAGAATCAACAGTCCCTGTTTAAATGCCTCATAAACAACTGCATCACGCTTGTCTTTTATCGGTGTTTTTGTCTTTTTGTCTGAAACCAGCTCAACCCCAATCATCAGACCTTTTCCCCGGACATCGCCGATAAAATCATAATGTTCTCTCAAGTCGTTCATTCTCTTTAGTGCCAGTGTGCCGAGTTTTGCTGCATTATCAATCAATCCATTCTCAAGCAACTCTATGGTTTTTAGAGCAGCAGCACATGAAACTGGATTTCCGCCAAAGGTTGAGGCATGTGCACCAGGTGGCCAGTCCATCAGACTGCTATTGGAAACACAAACACCCAGTGGCAGACCCGAGGCAATACCTTTTGCAATACAATACATATCTGCTTTGGTGTCAAAATGTTCAATCGCAAACATCCTACCAGTCCTGCCCATTCCAGATTGAACCTCATCATCAACAAGAATGATATCATAGTCAGTGCAGAGTTTTCGCAAGGCAGGCATGAAACTGTCTGGTGGCACGACATAACCTCCTTCACCCTGAATCGGTTCCACAAATATCGCAGCAACTTCTTCAGGTGGCGCAATTTTCTTGAACACAACTTCTTCAATATATCGTATGCATTCAAGATTACACTGTGGATAGGAAAGGTTGAATGGACAACGATAACAATAGGCATAAGGAACATGTGTAACATCAGGAAGAAGCGGACCGAAAAATCTGCGTTGACCCGCTTTTGACGAAGTCAGTGACAGTGCACCGTATGTCCTGCCATGAAAGGCTCCGGTAAATGCAATATACCTTGGTCTGCGCGTATGATACCTTGCAAGTTTCATTGCACATTCCACTGCTTCAGCGCCAGAATTTCCGAAAAATACTTTTTTGTTCTTCCCGCCCGGAACAATTTCAGCAAGTTTTTCTGCAAGGTCAATTTGATACGGATAATAGAAATCTGTTCCTGACATATGTATTAGTTTACCAGCCTGTTCACTGATTGTTTTTACAATCTCAGGATGGCAATGTCCAGTAGCAAGCACCGCGATACCCGCAGAAAAATCCAGAAATTCGTTGCCATCCACATCAGTAACCCATACGCCACTGCCTCTTTCAATCACAGCAGGATATGCCCTTGTATATGATGGTGAAATATATTTGGAATCTGTTTTGAGTAATTCCCTTGCTCTTGGTCCGGGTAATTCAGTTATTATGTTTGGTCTCTTCATATTTTCACCGGGTTGCCAATGTAATAAATTATTAACTGTCTGTTTTCCAGGTATCTATCTGTGCTTTTTGAAGAACACCTGAGTAATCAATATATACTGTTTTGACTTCAGTAAAGATCTCATAAGCAGTCCAGCCGCCTTCTCTGTGTCCATTTCCAGTGTTCTTCATACCGCCAAAAGGTAGGTGGCATTCAGCACCTATTGTTGGTGCATTGATATAGACAATGCCTGTTTCAGCAAGCTCTGCTGCCTTTTGTGCCCTGTTCAAGTCATTGGTATAAATGCTTGAAGAGAGACCGTACACTGTTCCATTTAGAATTTTTATTGCTTCCTCAAAGTCTTTTGCTTTTATCACAGAAAGCACGGGTCCGAAGATTTCTTCCTGGGCAATTCGCATTGTTGGCAGAACATCAATAAACACAGTCGGTTTGTAAAACCAGCCTTTTGCACATTCGCCCTCAGTATATGGTTCACCACCGGTCAGCAGTTTAGCGCCTTCTTTTTTGCCAATATCAACATAACTTGCCACTGTGTCGCGCTGTGCCTTATTAACGAGCGGTCCGACTTCCACTGTTTCATCAAGACCATTACCGAGTTTTAGTTTTTCCACACGTGCCTTGAGCATATCAATAAATTTATTGTAAATTGGTTCTTCCAGAATCAGTCTTGAAGTGGCAGTGCAACGCTGTCCTGTTGTGCCAAAAGCACCCCATAAAACGCCTTCAAGTGCAAGTTCCAGATTTGCATCGGCAAGCACGACCTGCCCATTCTTGCCGCCCAATTCAAGTGAACAACGCTTCAGAGTTTTTCCGCAAACTTCACCAATGCGTCTGCCAATTTCCGAAGAACCAGTGAATGAAATACCAACAATATCAGGGTGGTTCAACATTGCCTCACCAATTTCACCACCACCACCATAAACAATATTTAACACACCTTCAGGCAGACCTGCTTCATACAGAACCTGAACCAGTTCACCGGCTGAAGCAGGCGTATCAGTTGCTGGTTTTATTACCGCGGTGTTACCACTTAATATGCAGGGGAAAATTTTCCAGGAAGGAATCGCCACAGGAAAATTCCAGGGTGTGATTAAACCCCAGACTCCCATTGGATCCCTACGGGTAAAGGCAATCTTGTTTGGCAGTTCTGAAGGAACTGAATAACCAAAATACCTTCTGCCCTGTGCCGCAGCATATAGTGCGGTATCAATACCTTCCTGATAATCACCCCGTGTCTCTTTTATTACTTTGCCCATTTCCCGTGTCATGAGTCGCGCTGCTTCTTCTTTTTTTGATATCATAATTTCTGCTGCCCTGCGCATTATTTCAGACCTTTTCGGCAGAGGTATTGCGCGCCACTTTGGATATGCCTTTTTTGCTGCTTCTATTGCAGTGTTTAAGTCTTCAGCATTGGATTTTGGAAATATCCCGACTATTTCATCCCAGTTGGCAGGATTTCTGTTTTCATAAGTTCTGCCTGATTTTGAATCAACAAATTTTCCGTTGATAAAATTCTTATATTCTTTCATTTGTTCGCTCCTTGTTGCAGACAAATATTATAACCAGAAAAACGGCTAAGTCAATATAAGTGCGATCTGAGTTCCTTCATTTATTTCCTCCTAATAATGAAATTGATATTTTTGCACTTGACTTTCTTCAGGATACGAACAATGCAATCTCAAACTTTTTATGCACTGCGGAGTTGACAAATAATAGACTATGAATATAATCAGGCACAAGAGTTGGTTTTATGAAATCTACGGAAAAAAATAGATTATTTTTCTTTGTTTTTCTAATAAATATCTCCTTATTACAATCACAGGTTTCAACCTGGATAAGGGAGTATGGTATAGCTGGTCGTGCTGATTTCTCAACCGGTAGAGTAGTAGAAACAAATAATGGCGATTTCATTATTTGCGGTATGACTGTACCAATGTATTTACCATTCTGGAATATAGATGGTTATATTGTTAAAGTAAATGCCTATGGAGATACGCTCTGGACAAAAAGGGTGGGTGATTCACTGGGTGGTGACCCAAAAGATTATCTCTGGGATGTTATCATAAATAACAATAATGAAGTCGTATTTGCAGGCACAAGGTTTGTTCCCTGGTCTGGTGTTGGTGCCCAGGCCTGGTTTTTGAAACTTTCAACAGATGGCAATATCTTGATGGATAAAAGGACTGGCGGTTCTGAAGAGGACAATGCGAATGAAATAATTCAAAATCCAGATGGAACTTATATGATCCTCGGTGATACAAAGTCATACGGAACTCAGATTGGTGGTAAAGATGTTTGGCTTTTGAAACTCAATGCGAATGGTGATACAATCTGGACAAAGACCTATGATTTTGGATATGAAGACATGGGAACTGGGATCATACCTTTTCAGACAAATAATTACCTGGTCACCGTATTTAGCCAGACAGGAACCTGGGGTGGACCAACCTTTGACAAAATGGGATTTGCATCTTTTTTTGTAGTCAATTCAAATGGTGATACAATAAAAGTAGTAAGATTTCGTGAAGATAGTTTAACATCTTTCGCCTATGTCAAACAAACGAGTGATGGTGGAGCGATAATTACCGGGCAGAGAAGTATAACTGACAATTTCCCAAGCCGTGATATCTGGGTGCTTAAACTAAGTGCCAATGCGGATACAGAATGGACAAAAACTTATGGAAAATACGGTAAGTATGACGGTGGTTTGTGTATATTTCAGAGTGGTAATGGTGGTTATTATTTATCAGCCTATTCACAATCCTATACCCCGCCGGGTATGGGCTATGATAACTGGTGGATAATGCGTCTGAATGATAATGGTGATACAATATGGACAAAATGGTGGTGTGGTCCCTTGAATGATGATCCATACACCATAATTCCTACCTCTGATGGAGGGATTCTTATTGCCGGATGGAAGGACTGCAGTTCCAATGATAGTCTGACCCTGGGTGATGCTCAATTCTGGGTGGTCAAAGCCGACACATCAGGTCTGGTTTATGGAATAGGACATTCAAGCAATTCAACACACCTGAATAATAAGAAATTGAACATCACACCCAATCCGGTTTATGGCAAAGCTAAGGTAAAATTTGAAATTTTAAGACCTGGTTATGTCACGTTAAAGATATTTGATATCCCGGGACGAACGAGGTCTGTTTTGGTTTCAGGAAAATTTAATGAAGGAAGATACACAGTGAATTTTGCCCCCGATAATTTAAATGCTGGAGTGTATTATTGTGAATTAATGATTGATGAATTTGTGGAGAGAAGAAAAATTATTCTTCTTGTCAATCCCTAAATTGCCTTACTTTGTGTTTAATTAGACCAAGCTATCATAAGAAACTACTGATTGAACCTGTTTTGTCCATGCCATCTCATTTTTTCAGGTATTTTTCCACTCCAGCCTTAAGAACCACTTTTTTAATCAAGGTTGGTCTCTTGTCCCATGGTATTGGACAAATAGAATGAATTAATGACTCTGCCAGCAATTAAGAATTACGCGATATTACTGCCAGGATATTTCGCCGAAAATGGTTCGTCTTGGCATCGGAAAATCTTTATCCTGAATGCTGTTACCGAATTGAACCGCATATTTCCTGTCAAAAAGATTTTTGATGCCAAATTTCAGATTAAGATGTTCCAGAAATTCTTTTCGCACATTCAAATCAACAAGGAAACAGGGGCCTATTCTCTTTGTATCCATGGAGATTACGGGCAGTGCACTCCAGTTTTCATAGTAATTGGTTCGGGCAGAGGTATAGTTGAGACAAATATTGAAGAAGAACCCATGAGCAACGGCATAATCACATTTTACCGAAGCTGTAAAATCAGGAATGAATGCGGCATCTCTTTCAATTTCCTGAAACTCCATAGTATTATTTATGAAGTCATAATAGACAAGTTCCTGGTTTTTCTGTCGCGCAAATAGATATGTGGCATCAAGGATTATGCCAAAATCTTTCGCTATTTTTGTGCGCATTTCTGTCTCTATGCCATTGATGATAACATAATTGACATTCTGTGGTTTCCACAAGCCTTCTTTTGTTGGTAACCAGGCAATACGGTCATTGGTCTCACGCCTGAACAGAGAAAGTGCGGTAAATAGATTATATTTTGGTGCTGTTTCTATCCTTAATTCATAAGCATTACCATGTTCAGGCTTCAAATCTTTGTTGCCATAAATAGGCCAGTAAAGGTCATTGAATCCCGGTGCCCTGAATGCCCGTGCAATTGAAAATTTTAGCCAGAGTCGTTGATTGATTTCTATAATCATACCAAGTGATGGTGAAATAAAATTGCCGTATGCTGAATTGTGGTCATAACGCAGACATGGATTAAGTTTGATATGGTTTGAAATGCTTTTTGTTATTGCTGTCCAGTAGCCAGAATTCTTTGCGCAGGCAGACCAGGAGGTATCACCGGTCTGTAATGATTTTTTTTCTGCGTTCAGCGTGTCATAGCGAAAATCAAGTCCTGCAACGAATTTATCCAAACCCGATTCATAGATAATGGAAGTATTATTACCGAATGTGGTTGATGAATAATTGTAATCTTCAATTGTCATGGTCCAGAACTGATATTTTGTGTGATACAAACTGTTCTGAAAATTGCCGAAAAAAGCCGTGTTTATCCTGAGGTTGCTGAATGGACGATAATTTAGTGAAAGACTATTTAACCAGAGTCTGTCTGTCTGATTATCATATATTGAGGTTGCAGTGCTGTCTCCGAGAAGTGGTGCTGGATAGGCTGGCACAGGTCCTGGCAAACCATAATTCTTTCCAGTGAAGAGGTTCTGAAAATTGACCTCAATCTTCTTCAGTTCGAATCCAATCTGGTTTTTTAGATTGAATTCACTCATATCAGTATTAGTTCTACCACTATTTGATAATAATTGTCGGGCTCTGGTAAGATAATACACTCTTTTGAATGGGATTGCAAATTCCAGGGAATAATCAGCGCTACTACAAGGTTTTAAAACCCTGCCCCCAGTTTTTCTTATGCAGGCATTGGCTTCTGGTGATATTCTTTCTTTTCGGGTAATGATGTTAATGATGCCGCCTATGCCATTTGCACCATAGAGACTGGAAACCGGACCTTTGATTATTTCAACCTGTTCAACATCATGAACATCAATGCTGCTTATATCAGCAATACCTGTTTGCACAGAATTGAGTGGTATTCCATCAAGCAATATCACTACCCCTGAACTCGGTGTTCCCCTGATACTCACACTTGATACTGAACCGGCATTACCATAATCCCTGATATCAATGCCAGCAATGTTTTGCAGAAGGTCGCCAATACTTGAGGGACTTTTTGCTTCTATTGCTTGCCGGTCAATCACGATTGTTCCAGCGCTTATGTCTTTTAACATTGCAGGGTAGCGTGTTGCTGTGACGACCAGGTCTTCAACCTCATAGACCTGGTTTATGAAAAAGAGTGATATGATTATGGGAATCATTTAACCTCCTTTCGTCCGAAGGATTCCCCTGCTCTGTTAGAAAACGCAATCCCATTATCAAAAATTGCAATAACCCAGTTTTCTAACAGAGTCAAATTGCTGGGGATAGGTCTCCTGGCTTGTCCATCTTAACCGCCTTCCCATCCTTTTCTGGACAGTGGCTTTATGGTTAAGATTTATTACGGACATCACAGTAGCGGCGACTGCGGCTGATTCGCACAGCACTTCCCTTACATCCGCCAGCAGACAATTATAGTAACAGTTTAGCCATCCTAAAAATTACAAAATCTACCATCACTCAGCCCCCTCCCTTGATGGGAGGGGTAAGGGGGGTGATTTTTCAATACTTTTTCCACCCCCACCCTGAATCAATCCCGAAACAAGCCTGTCCTGATGAAAATCAGGATTCAGGATGACATTATTCAGGGCAGGCTCTTTGTCCTCCCCAATCAAGGGGGAGGAATTATTAGGATGGCTTGCCTATTACCAATTATATGAAGAAAAGAAAATGTGTCAATACAGCATGTTAACCCGCATTATTCATACTCAATGTCATTGCGAGCCCTTGCCGAAGGCAAGGGCGTGGCAATCTCTGAACTGCACGATAACAAATGAGATTGCTTCGTCGCTTCGTTCCTCGCAATGACAAAAGAGAAAAAAACAGAGTGTCAAAATTTTTTCTTACTGAAAAATGCTGTAAATCCGCTCTGGAATTGCATTTGAACGAATTTAGCCAAAAATAGTATGAATAATTCGGGTTAAAAGTTTTCCTTATTTAATTCTTCGTGATAATTTTACAGAGGACTTTATTTCCTTATCACTTCGGTGTCCAATAATGATCGGTATTTTCTCATAGGTGATAATGATGAATTCACCGGTGTTGATTTGTGTTTTTATGCTTTCGCCTCTTAGCAATTTTTTTAATTCCCAGTCTTTGATTTCTATTGCATTGTTTTTAGCATCATATCCAAAAATTTGAACAAAATCATTATCCGGTTTCAGATGGTTTTCGTAGATTTTGCCAAATTCAAGTCCTTTTCTTATACTTTTAATTTCAAAAAATGAATATGCCTCTGTTGTGCTGATATAGTATGTATCATTCTTTTGAAATACTGCGAAATTAGAGAGAATATTCTTTGAGATACCATATTGCCTGAGAAATAGATCAACGACTTTGTTCTGGAATTCAATCTTGCCATGATATGCTGGTCGCTCTTGAGGAATGCCCCTCTTGGTTATTTTTGCAATAAAAAAAGGTGCAGTGTCATTGTCCTGGGGTAAAATACGACAGCAAAGCCGAACTCGTGTGTCATAATCTTCGTTTTGCCACCGTAAAATACCCTCTCTTGTCTTGAAATTAGAAATTTTGATCTGAAGAATTTCTGCATCAGGAAATCTTTTCAGCAGGTAGTCAATCACACCTTCGTTTTCTTCGGGTGCGATTGTGCAGGTAGAATAAACCATTATACCGCCTGGTTTCAATGCCCTGAATGCGGAAGCGATCAAACCTTTTTGAATGTGTGACATTTTCTGAATATTTTTTACGCCCCAGTGATACAGGATTTTTTTTGATTTTCTTACTGTGCCTTCAGCAGAACATGGTGCATCAAGCAGTATCTTATCAAAATAGTTGGGAAGCATATCGCCAATTCTTTCACCGGGTATTGAGATTATCACTTCATTCAATAAACCGCATTTTTTGACATTGTGTATTAGCCCTGATATCCTCTTATGGTCAATCTCATTTGCGACAATAACGCCTTTGTTGAACATAAATTGTGCGATCTGTGTTGTTTTTGAACCTGGCGACGCACAGAGATCAAGCACTATATCAGATGCGGTGGGTTCAAGAACCAGGACAGGAAGCATTGAAGCGATTTCCTGAATGTATATCAGACCCAGCTGGTGAGTAAAGTGGTTACCAATGCCATGGCTATTCTTGGCAACATAACCGTCTTTGTAAAATGCCAGAGGAATGGGGTTAAAGTCTTTTAGAAAACTGAGTGTCTTTTCTTTTTTGCATTTCAAGGTATTTATTCTGAAGGACAGTCTTTGAGGTTTATGCAGATAATCGACAAAGTCCTTGAAATCAGGTATGATATCCTGATAGCGACTGTAAAGACGCTCAATATTCATATCGGATTATATTGAATAAGAGTTTGTAGTCAAGAAAGATTTGTGGAACTATTACCCTGCAAAAATGACCGGATTTTCACAACGAATCAAGGTCTGACAGTATTAGATGTTGTTACACAATGTGTTGACAGTGTGATAAACTTGAGTATACTATCAAACAGGGAGTACAATGATAAAGAACAAATTTTTGTTTTTCCGGTTTGTATTAATACTTACCACAATTCTCGTAATGGCTTATTCAAAGAAAGGGCTACAATTTGGTGAGCCAGGATATATCATTGCGTTGTTGTATTTTCTTGCGGGGATTTCACTTACCCGTGTTCCCGAGAAATTGTTATCAAGACCATGGTTTTCTTTTGCTACTTTTCTATTTGATATTGTTGTTATCTCAATTGCAATATACCTGGCTGAGGGTATAGCCACAGACTTTTATCTGATTTATTTTCTGGCAATATTTATTTCTGCAGTAAGTCAGACAGTCAATGTGAGTTTGCCTGTGGCAGTTGTGGCAAGTATAATCTATGCCTGGCTTATTCACCAGCAATATCCTGATCTATCTTTACTTGATTCAAAATTTTTAATTCGTATTCCGTTTTTCTTTATTATATCTTTGATCAGCAGCTATTGGGCAGAGTCTACGCGCAGAGAATTGAGAAAGAAAGAAGAACTTGAGCGGTTTAACATTGAACTGAAAAAGGAGGTTGAACGGGTTGCTGCTCGAGAAACTGAGTTGCGCATTTATAATGAGCGTATTATTAACAGTGTGGCAAGTGGTATAATGGTTGTCAAAAAGGATGGTTTGATAACCACTGTAAATCCTGAAACAGAAAGGGCGTTTGGATATACAAAGGAGCAATTGATCGGGTATGATATTAAGAGCATTGTAGGGTTTGAATCATTGTGGCAGAAAATGGAACAGGCAATAAGTAGTGGTGTGCCCATAATTCGTGATGAGGTTGAAGTTCAGAATAAGAGTGGTGATAGGATTCCAATTGGTTTTAATATTACACTTCTTGATGCTCCAGGAAAAGACATATCTGGATGCGTGTTGATTTTTAAGGATCTTTCAGAGATAAGGAAACTGGAAGAAAAGGCTAAACAGAATGAAAGATTAACCTATCTCGGTAAGATGTCAAGCTGGGTTGCCCATGAGATTCGTAATCCTTTGACATCTATAGATGGTTTTGCCCAGCTCCTTGCCAGTACCAAGGACAGGGCAAAGCTCAATACCTATGTTGAGGAGATACGCAAAGGAACTCAACGGATAAACCACATTGTGGATGATATTCTCACATTTGCTCGTGCCAGGAAAATGACACTGCAAAAGGTAAACCTGCGAAGATTGATTCAGGACATAGTTCAAAATTTACAGGTGAAGGTAATATTGGAAGGTCATGAAGAGCCAGTTGTCCACGGCGAAGAAGAATCATTGAGACGACTTTTTGTTAATTTAATCAATAACGGCATTGAGGCAATGGATGAAAATGGTGTGCTTAAGATAAATTTTACTCAGGAAGATAGATATATTTTGACGCAGGTGATTGATAATGGTAAGGGTATCAGTGAAAAGGATATGAAAAACCTCTTTACACCATTTTTTACAACCAAATCAAGGGGCACTGGTCTGGGCTTAGCAATTGTAAGAAAGATTGTTGATGACCATCACGGTAAGATTGAAGTTACAAGTAAGGTGGGACAGGGTACAACTTTTTCAGTATATCTACCCACCTGATGAGTAAGCTCAAAGGAGGAAAAAAATGAAGAAAAGAATCCTTGTATGTGATGATGAAGAGGCAATAAGGCTGTTATTGAATGAGGCACTCAGTGATGATTATGATGTTGTTCTATGTGATAATGGAAGGGAGGCTGTGAAACTTATTACAAAAGAGAATTTTGATCTACTCATTACTGATATTAAAATGCCCGGTGGGGTGCATGGATTGGAAGTGGTTGAAAGAATCCGTGAGCGGAACAAAACAATCCCTATTATTATCTGTTCTGCCTATAAGTTGCTTGAAGATGATGTGATAGTAAAGACCTCGGATGTTGCAGCATTTATTACAAAGCCTATTGAAATAAAGCAACTAAGGGCAAAGGTCTTTGAACTGATTGGTGTCTGAAGCATGCGGATTGGTGAATTGCTGATAAAAAGCGGCATTATTGACGAAAGGCAATTAGCTGAGGCGTTGGAGATTCAAAAGACAACCAATAAGCGACTGGGTGAGATCCTGGTGGAATTGGGATATTTGAATTCTCGTGATCTCATCTGGATTCTCAGTGAACAGGCATCAATTCCATTTGTTGATTTGAAGCCCGAGATACTTGATAGCAATCTTATCAGATCGTTTCCTGAAAAATTATTATATGACTACTGTATGATTCCACTATATGAGATTGAGAACAAATTATATGTAGCAATTGGTAATCCCACTGACACAGAGGGAATAGAGAAAATAAAAGCGATTGCAAACAAAGAGGTTGTTGTTTCTGGTGCAGATCCCAAAATGATTCTTGGACTTCTTGACAAATTCTTTCTTGTTGACCAAACCGAAAAAATTCTTGTGAATAGGGATTTTGCGGGCACGCTCAATATCCAGATTGAACAAGGCATTGCTTCTGTTGAACTGATTGACAAAGACGGCAATATTACCAGGTTTGAGGGTTTAAGCAGGGTGAGCATAAAGATTGAACAATTACCTGAGGAAGAACAAACATGAGCGGAATAAAAGAGTTATTGATTCATACTGTCAATTCAAATGCCAGTGATCTGCATCTGAGTGCTGGTTCGCCAATTATGATAAGGGTGCATGGTACAATGAAGCCAATAGCACAGAATGCGGCTGATCCTGAATTCATTCAGAAACTGGTTTTTGAGATACTGAATGATAATCAAAAGGCGGTCCTTGAGAAAGAGCGGGAACTTGATTTTTCCTTGCATATTCCGGAAATTGGCAGGTTTCGTGTGAATGTCTTTCATCAGCGGCAGGGTCTCGGTGCAGTTTTTCGCGTAATTCCCCAGAAGATTCCATCCATGGAAGAAATAGGATTGCCAAAAGTGATTCAGGACCTCATTGACCTTGATTATGGATTGATTTTAGTTACTGGTCCGACAGGCAGTGGTAAATCAACAACTCTTGCTGCAATGATAGATTATATTAATACAAACAGAGACGGTCACATAATAACTATTGAAGACCCCATTGAATTCATACATCAATCAAAGAAATGTATTGTTAACCAGAGAGAAGTTGGTTCCAGTACTCATTCATTCAGCCAGGCGTTGCGCAGTGCATTAAGAGAGGATCCTGACTATATACTGGTCGGTGAAATGCGCGACCTGGAGACAATAAGCCTTGCCCTGACCGCAGCTGAAACCGGACATCTTGTCTTTGCAACACTCCATACTTCAAGTGCCTCAAAAACCATAACCCGGGTGATAGATGTATTTCCTTCTGATCAACAGGACCGGATAAGGGTACAGCTTTCTGAATCCTTGCAGGGTGTAATTGCTCAAAGATTATATCCGCGGAGGGATGCGCCGGGAAGAGTCGCTGCATTTGAGATACTGGTTGCAACGCAGGCAGTGCGCAATCTTATTCGTGAGCAAAAAGTATATCAGATTGATTCAGTAATTCAGACCGGCAGGCAATTCGGCATGCAGGATATGGAACAATCAAAAAGAAAACTCGTAACTGATGGCAAACTTTCTCCA
>FWPV01003315.1_pt1 | contig 36892 bp, 27 predicted proteins | sample 2228371 | NCBI WGS metagenome assembly FWPV01 (sample SAMEA103939776, study PRJEB20133) | metagenome | reverse complement strand
TTCAAATAAAGCAGCATTTTCTAAGTCCCGTAGGGACGAAATGTTGGTAGAATAAGTGCACAACATTTAACCTTTCCGAATTGTCCTAAAAGATAGAAATGATTTTTCTTGATTTTCTCAATATATATTCATATAATTTCAGAAATTGAGATAATAGTATTTTAACTGGAATTTTATCTAAATAATTATGAAATTAGAAAGTTTGCAGTAGACTTTCCAATCCGTGGAAAAAAGGCATAAAATAATAAAATACGGAGGATCTGGTTATGCCAGTAATTGAGTTTTATATATCCGAAGATGGTAATGATAGATGGTCTGGCAGGCTTAGTGAACCAAATGAAACAGGGACAGATGGTCCATTTGCAACTTTGCAAAGAGCCAGGGATGCAGTGCGTTATCTTGAATGCCGTCAAGTCAATGGTGAGCTACGCAATCCAGTGTTTATATATATACGCGAAGGTGTTTATTTTCTCAATGAACCATTAAAATTTACTTCTGAAGATTCTGGAACTGAAAGATGCCCTGTTACTTATCTAGCCTATAAAGATGAAAAGCCTATAATAAGTGGAGGTAGAAAAATAACAAATTGGTATAAAAAGCAAAAATCTGCCTCTGGTTACGAAACATGGGCATCAGAAATACCCGAAGTAAAGTCAGGTAAATGGTATTTTCGATCTCTTCGTGTTGGTGATGGTCAAGCTATCCGTTCACGATTTCCGAAATTTGATAAAAACAATCCAACGACAGGGGGATGGCTTTTTGTTTCTAAAAATATTCCTGAAAATACTTATGATCGGATAATATTTAATCCAGAAGATTTTCCCAACTGGCAAGATTGGGAAGGCACAGAAGTTCATATTTTTCCAGCCTGGGGCTGGGTAAACACTATAATGAAAATAAACGGAGTTGATAAAGAAAATCACACTATATACATAAACTGCAAACAAGATATACGACCAGGCAACCGTTTTTTCATTGCAAATGCTAGAGAATCACTCGATGCTCCAGGTGAATGGTGCTTGGATGCAAAATCAGGAGAATTGTTGTATATCCCGGATAACAAAGATTTTCCTGATGCTGATGTTATTGCTCCTGCAATGGACAAACTCATTGTCCTTCAAGATAAGAAGGGAAAATTTGTTGAGAATATACATTTCAAAAATCTTACCTTTAGCGATACTGATTACACATTGGATGAATATTATTCACCTGCAGATTCAGCTATAATTTTATCAGGAGCAAGAAAATGCGTTATTGAAAACTGCACATTCAAAAATCTAAGTGGATATGCAGTCAGACTCGAGAATCAAAGCAATGAAAATAAGATTGTTGGTAATACAATGGAAGGTCTGGGTCAAGGAGGAGTTATACTCTCAGGAGACGCAACAAATCAGCCATTTAATAACTTGATCGCTGGAAATGATATCCATGATTGCGGAAAAATATATAAGCACGTTGCAGGTGTGTATATAACAACAGGAAGTGGTAATCGTGTTGCTTATAACCGAATTGCTCGAATGCCGAGATATGGCATCTCGTTTAAATCTTACGATGAGAAAGCATTTTCACATAATAATATCGCAGAATTTAATGAGATTATAGACACTAATCTTGAAACCAATGACACCGGTGCAATAGAGACTCTAGGAAGAGATATGAAACCGAGTGGTAATGTTATCCGTTATAATCTAATACGAAATGTTGTCGGATTAGGCACTACTGCTGAAGGTAAAATTATGACTCCATATTTTACATGGGGCATTTATCTGGATGACTACAGTAGCGGAACGCTTGTCTATGGGAACATCGTTGATGGCACAGTCATTGGAGCAATTTGTATACATGGAGGTAAAGATAATATTGTAGAAAACAATATTTTCATGAATGGTATTGAAAGACAGATAACATTGCAACCAAGGGATGACTTTATGACTGGCAATGTGTTTCGCTATAATATAGTTGTCTATGAGAATCCAAAGTCAGTTTTATGGTATAGCTGGCAGAATACATGGAGACGAGATAGGCTATCAGTATGTGATAACAACATATACTGGCATACTGGAGGTGTTGATATTTCCCAAACTCAGGAAAAGATAACACCTGAAGGTGATTTCAATGCCTGGGTTTCTGCAGGATTTGATAGAAACTCAATTGTTGCAGATCCAATGTTACATGAGTTTCATCCTGTTTCTGATTCACCTGCTTTTAAGGTTGGTTTCAAAGCCATACCGATTGAGAGTATTGGACTTAGAGGTTTTAAAGTTGAAAATAAATAAACTAATTTTATGGGTTTTATTAATATTGGGGGTAACAAGAATGTCAGCAGAATCAGTTTTTTATGTTTCAAAAGATGGAAATGATTCGTGGTCAGGCAGATTAGAAGAACCGAATCAAGCAAAAACCGATGGACCTTTTGCTACTTTAGAGCGAGCCAGAGAATCAGCCAGACAGTCAAAGGGAGCATCAGTTATTATAAGAGATGGTGTTTATTATCTGGATAAACCGTTTATTTTGACACCTGAAGACTCTGGAACTTCATTCTCATCTTATAAGGATGAAAACCCTGTGATCAGTGGAGGGAAAAGAATAACAGGATGGAAAAAGGCAACTATTAATGGCAAAGATATGTGGTTGGCAGAGATAGATGATGTCAAAAACGGAAAATGGTTTTTCAGGGAACTCTGGATTAATGGACAAAGGCGAACACGTGCAAGACATCCTAACAAAGGTTATTTGAAGGTTGCTGGAGTTGTTGAAAAGACAGAACAATGGCATCAAGGTCAATCAAGCTTTCAATTCCATGAAGGTGATTTAAAATCCTGGAAGAATATTGATGGTGCGGAAGTTGTTGCAATGTGTAGATGGGTCGACTCGCATCTTCCAGTTTTGAATATAGATGAATCTCAGAGATTAGTTACTTTTCCAATAAAAAGCGTTTTCCAGCTTGCAGAAGGTGATCCATACTATATTGAAAATTCCTTTGATTTTCTAGATGAGCCTGGGGAATGGTATCTGGATAAGAATGGAATATTGTATTATATACCGATGCCAGATGAAAACATGAATGAGGCTGAAGTTATTGCCCCTGTATTGCAACAGGTTGTTCGACTTGAGGGGAAACCGGAAGAGAATAAGTTTATAGAAAATGTAACATTTAGAGGTTTAGCCTTTGCACATTCAGAATGGTGGCTTCCTGAAGGGACAAGCGGTTTTGCTCAGGCGGCAGTTGGTGTTCCAGGCATGATATATGGCGAAGGTGTTCGAAATTGCTTGTGGGAAAAGTGTTCAATTGCACATGCAAGTAATTATGGCATTGAACTATCAAGGGGTTGCAAGGACAATAAGATACTATATTGTGATATTTTTGATCTAGGAGCTGGTGGAGTTAAGATCGGTGAAACAGTTATCCGTAATAACGATGCGGAAATAACTTCTGGTAATGAGATCAGGGATTGCCATATACATGATGGTGGAATGATTTTCCATCCTGCGGTAGGAATATGGATAGGACAAAGCCCCAATAATAGGATGGTATATAATCATATTCATGATTTTTATTATACAGGAGTATCAATCGGCTGGACCTGGGGATATGGACCTGCAATTGCTACCGGAAATATCCTTGAAGCAAACCATATACATCATATCGGGATAAAATCTAATGGCGATGGACCGATATTGAGTGATATGGGAGGAGTTTATACATTAGGATTGCATGAAGGCTCAGTGATACGACATAATGTTTTCCATGACATATCTGCAATTCAATATGGTGGATGGGGTATATACTTTGATGAAGGCACAACACATATTGTTGCAGAAAATAACCTTGTTTACAATACGACACATGGCGGATTCCATCAGCATTATGGAAAGGAAAATGTAGTTCGTAACAATATATTTGCGTTCGGTAGAGATTGGCAGGTTCAGCGAAGTCGTCCAGAGGAGCATATAAGCTTCATATTCAAGCATAACATTGTTTTCTGGGATAAAGGAGTAATGCTTTCTGGCAATCTTGCGAATTTCAACATTGAGTTTGATAATAATTTGTATTGGTGCATAGATAAAGGGGAAATGAGATTCAATAATCTAAGCTGGGATGAATGGCGGGAAAAAGGTATGGATAAAAATTCTATTATTGCAGATCCGATGTTTGCTGATCCTTATAAATATGATTTTACATTGAGGTCTGATTCTCCTGCTAAGAAAATCGGTTTTGTCCCGTTTTAGATGCAAAGATTAATTGATAGTCTGTATGTATTCTACTTCAGCAATTTAACGTTATGTTTGTAGAAAAAATAGGTTTGTAGTAGCCCGATTTATCGGGCGTTAATTAATAACGCTCAATGAAGAAAGCTACTACGAACGGTCAGTCTTAATGAATCAAGAGCAGAACAGCATTAATAAACACTGCTCGCAAATTCAAATCTATATCAGGATTAAGTTCAGGAGTGATCTTTATGTATTGTCGTTCGTGTCAGGCTTTGTTAGATGAAGATGATCTTTTCTGCCCTTTATGTGGAACCAGAGTTCAATTAATCTGTAAAAGATGCGGAAGTAATGTTAAGAATGAAGACCTTTTTTGCAGAAAATGCGGAGCGTCATTAAAAGACGCAAGATCATTCCTGGACGATTCAATAATAAATGTTGCAAAAACTATTGCACATCGCGTTAACAATATACTTTCAGCTGCGCTTACAAGCTCTCAGCTTGCCAAAAATCAGGCTTTGGAAAATACAGGTCAAAAGATGCAAGACCTTATTCAGGAAATAATATTTTCTATTAGTAATAGCGGAAAAGTGATACATCTTTTCCAGGATTTTCTAAACTCAATAGAAAGTGCACATAATTATTCTGATATTTCAAAATACGCAGAACAAGTATTAATGGAAATAGAAGAGATTTCAAAATTACAAACTCCAGAAATTGCTATAGATGAAGGAAAAAATAAAGATAATATACTTTTACCGAAATTAGGGAATATTTCTATCCTAATTGTTGATGATGAAGATATGGTTCGTCATGCGCTATCCTATGCATTAACACTCGGTGGATATCATGTAATTACTGCTGCAAACGGAAAGGAAGGCATGGAATTTATCAGGAGCAAGTTTTATGATATTGCCTTTGTCGATCTAAAAATGCCCGATATTGATGGATGGGAAATTGCAAAGTATATAAAATCGGTATCTCCTGATACAATGACCATATTAATGACGGGTTGGGGTATAAAATTTAATGATGAAAGGCTTGCTAACGGTAATGTTGATGCCATATTAGCAAAGCCTTTTGAGCTTTCACAGGTTAATGATTTGATTAGTGTTGTAATAAATGGGCGGAAAAAATAAAAGTATAAAGAGGATCAATAAAATGTTCGTTATGGGTATTGATCTTGGAACTAATAGTGTTAAATCTCTAATACTAAATTTAGAAAATGGTGAGGTGTCAGGAATAAGCCAGAAATCTTATGGCTACATTAAAGGAACTTCTGCCGAACAAGATCCAGAATTTGTCTGGGAAATGGTAGTTGGCTCTATAAGAGAGGTATTAAGAGAATCGGCTGTAAATGTGGAGGAAATAGGATGCATAGGTCTCTCAGGACAGATGCACGGGACAGTATTATACGATCGATCTGGGAAAATTATAAGCAATATTATTACATGGGAAGATGATAGATGCGATAAAGCATTTCTTGAAAGCCTAAAATTTATTGTTGGCGATGAAGTAAATAAGAGTGGGTGTGGTCTTGCAACAGGATTTTTAGGACCAACAGTTTATCATATCATGAAAAATTCTAATATTAATATAGGACATGTTTTGCTTCCAACAGATTGGCTGAGACAGGAATTAACAGGAGAAAAGACATTTCGCACGGACCATTCAAATGCATCAAGCGGAGGTTTTTTTGATACACAATCGCGCAAATGGAATTATAGTTTGATCGATAAACTGGGTTTACCAGATGATATTTTTCCGGAGGTAGTATCTACAACGTATTTAGACGGAGGAATATCGAAGAAAACTGCCGAAGAAACCGGATTAAAACCTGGAATACCTGTCATAGTTGGTGGTGGTGATCAACCTTTAAGCATGATTGGAAGCGGTATAAGTAGCGAGTCAGATGGTATTCTTCTCAATATCGGGACAGGTAGCCAGATTTCAAAGGTTAGTAAAAAATATATAAAAGGGGATAATACGATTGTTTTCTGTTTTCCTGAAGAAGGTTATTCTATACTCGGTGCAGGTTTGTCAGGAGGTGCTTCACTAAACTGGTGGCGTAAAATATCGGAAGAATGTGTTGCAACTTATGGATTAAATCTTCCAAAGACAGATATTTTTAGCAAAATGATCGAAATAGCAGAAAGTGTTCATCCGGGGTCTGATGGATTAATCTTTGTGCCATATCTAAGCGGGACGAGAGTAAATCCAGATTTAAGAGCGAATTTTACTGGAATATCGAGGCATCATACCTATGCACACTTTACCAGAGCTATTCTCGAGGGAGTCATTTTTGAGTTATATAATTTTTATGAAGAACTTAAAACAGCAGATGATAAAAAACCGATAATTGGCTCAGGCGGTGGATTTTCATCGCGGTTATGGGGTCAGATAGCTTCTGATATATTCAATAAAGAATTGAAAATGACGGTAAATCGAGAGCAAGCTGCTCTGGGTGCAGGATTATTGGCAGGTGTCGGTGTTGGATATTTCTCAAGTTTACAAGAATCATGCAAAATTGTAAAATATCATCGTGATGCCATAAACCCAATTAAAGAAAATGTAGATGTATATAAAAAAATATATCAAAGGTATAAAGCTTTTGCCAGATAAATTATCCTTTTTGGGAATTCCTGCGACCAATATTAGTGTTATAAAATATGGAATCAAGTATAATAAAGTATAATAATTTTTAAATTCAAAAATTATTGAAAATAATGGTATAATAGAGTATAATATATTTTTACAACAAATTTTTTTAAACGTAAAAAAGAATATCTACATCCTGTTATTCAAATTTCGGTGTAAGATATTCGAAGGGAGGCAGAAAAATGCTTCTTATAGGTGGCCTCGGTGGATGGGAAATAGCTATAATCCTTCTGATTGTATTGATAATATTTGGTCCTTCCAAACTGCCCCAGATGGGACAGGCTATGGGAAAAGCGATCAGGGAATTTAAGAAGGCTGGTCGCGAATTAAAATCAGAAGTTACAGAAATTGATGACGATAGTGAAAACAAAGAAGGTAAGGAAAAGAAATAGCTGTGAAAGATGAGCCAAAAACTTTTCTTGAACATCTAGGTGAGCTCAGGATAAGGCTTATAATATCAGCCATTGCAGTTGCTTTAGGGACAACTGTTAGTTTTATCTTTAACCGACGATTATTTGATCTCTCAAATGGGTTGCTTACTATGCCCTTGCGTCTTCATCCTAATGATATTATTTCTGTAATACTGAATATTATACAAAAAATAGGTATAGGGCGCTCTACAATAGACCTTCTTTTACTTTTCTTTCGTTCACAAACTTCAACTCCAACTGTTATAACACTTTTTGCAGCGGCACCAATGGAAAAATTCATGGTTGTATTTAAGGCATCTTTTATAGTAGGCACTGTTATAGCCGCTCCTATAGTTTTATATGAAGTTTGGGCATTTGTTCTTCCAGCACTTAAAAAAAATGAAAAGCAATATATATTACCCCTTTTTGTTGTAACATTGCTATTCTTTTCAGTAGGTGCAGTCTTTGCATTCTTTGTAGTTGCTCCTATATCAATGCCTGTGCTTGCCAGTCTTTTGCCATCGGTGCAGAACCAATGGCGTATTGAGCATTATTTTTCTTTCGTTGCATGGCTTGTTATATCCTTTGGTATTGCTTTTGAATTACCTGTTGTTATGGGGTTTATATCAAAGCTTGGCATAATGAATGCTAAAGGATTCAAAAAACAAAGGAGGATTGCGGTAGTATTAATATTTTTGGCATCAGCAATACTTACACCTACACAAGACCCATTCACAATGAGTCTTATGGCTATCCCACTTATGGGCTTGTATGAGCTTGGAATAAGGTTTGCAGTTCTAATGGGAAGTCAAAACATAAAGGAGCTTAATGGATAGCACTCATGAACGTCCATAATTTATGTCTTTATAGATATGCCTTCCAGGGAGGATCTCATGTATGATCAACTGCCAATTTTATTGGAACTTCAAAAAATAGATAATGAGATTGATAAAATTGAACGTCAAAAGGCATTTGGTCCGGCAAGAGTTAAGGAATTAGACGCAGAAATTGAAAAGTATAGGCTAGTATTTGAATCAAAGAATTCTGCTTTTGAGGAACTACAAAAACAAAGACGCGAAAAAGATAGAAAACTACAGCTCCAGCAATCGCAGCTTCAAAAATATAAATCACAAAGAAATTCTGTAAAGACCAATAAAGAATATACAGCACTTGAATTCCAAATAAGCGAACTTGAAGATGCAAATTCAAAAATCGAAGACGAAATAATCGAACTAATGATAAATATTGATAAAACTAATGACGAGTTAGATCAAGCCAGGAAAGAAATGGAAGCGCAGGAGAATATACTAAAAAAGAAGAAAGAAGAAATATTATCAGAAATCAAAGAGCTTGATCGACAAATTGGAGAATGGAATAATAAAAGAGTTGATTTTGTAGGTAAAATAAGCTCTAGTTTAATGATCAGGTATGAAAATTGGAGAAAGCGTCGTGGAGGTTCACTTGTATCTGTGATTGAAGGGCAGGTTTGTGGAAGTTGTCGTCTTACACTTCCTCCACAACTTATAAATGAGGTCCGAAAGAAAGAAAGATTGTATACATGCAATAGCTGTGGGCGTATTCTATACTGGAAAGATGAAGATAAATCTGGTGAAGAATAGGTCATCATAGTATTTATCCCTAAACTATTAATTAACGGAGGAAATGCAAAATGGCAGAAAAGATAGGTATACTTACAGGCGGAGGAGATGCACCTGGGTTGAATGCTGTTATTAGAGGTATAGTTGTTAACGGTATAAAATCCGGGTATGAGATCATGGGTTTTATGGATGGTTGGGCTGGTGTTCTTAATGCAAATGTAAAACAACTAACATTTAGTGATGTAGAAGATATACATAGGCAGGGTGGAACTATTATTGGCACTTCCAGAACTCCTATTTTTCCAAAGAAGGAAGGTCAGAAAGATAGGTCTGATGAAGCAGTTGCTAGCCTTAGAAAACTTGGTCTTTATGCTCTTATAGCAATAGGAGGGGAAGACACACTAGGTGAAGCAAATAAGCTATTTAAAGATGGTAGATTTCCTAACATTATCGGTGTTCCCAAAACAGTTGATAATGACTTAAATGCAACTGATTATACTTTCGGTTTTAATACCGCAGTTAATATCGCAACAGAGGCAATGGACCGTCTTCACACAACCACAAAAGCCCATCATCGTGTAATGATTGTCGAAATCATGGGTAGGCATGCTGGATGGATGACATTGGAAGCTGGAATGGCTGGTGGCGCACATATTATCCTTATACCTGAAGTTAAATTTGATTTTGACGAAGTTTGCGATGTCATTAAGAAGAGATATGAGTCGGGAAAAGATTATACTATTATTGCAATAGCAGAAGGTATTGAGGAAGAAGAATCAAGCAAAAAGAAAGGCGAAACTGATGCTTTTGGACATGTAAAACTTGGTGGAATCTGCGAAGAAATCGAAAGCAGAATCCAGAAATGGTTAGAAGGTCTGCCAAAACCTTATCCAGAATTTAAATATGAAGCAAGGTCAATTAAGCTAGGGCATCTTCAAAGAGGCGGAGCTCCAACTGCTTATGATAGGATTCTTGGAACAAGGTTCGGAATAAAGGCTATTGAGTTAGTTAAAGAAGGTAAATTCGGACACATGGTGAGCCTGCGAGGAACAGATATAGTTGCGGTTCCTCTGCAAGAAGCAGTCGGAACACTGAAGACAGTCCCTGAAGAGAGATATAACGAAGCCAGGCTATTTTTAGGTATGTAAATTTTGTAGTTGGAGAATTTATCAGAGCTTTCTATAACGCAGGGGCAAGTTTTGTCTATTAAGCTTGATAATCTCAATAGGATAGATGTTATTTCCAAGCATAAATTTTTTATCTGCATCTTTTAAATAAAAAACACAGAGACACGTAGAGAGAATCAATCACGAAGAACATGAATAAAATATCACGAATTACACGAATAAGACGAATAGTACGAATATAAATATCAAATATTTGTGTAATTCGTATAATTCGTGACATTAGTGATTAAAAATGTAATTAAATATCTCCGTGTTTAGTTCTTTTTATGTTCTGTATGAGTTGTTGTTCAGAGTTTATGGACGAAAACTTTATGCTTGAATGTTTGAAAAATCCTGACAAAACCTGCCCCTGGTAATCCATGCCATATAAAGACTATTTCAATTTGGTGGGAATAAGTACGGGAGCATTGCCTACCTTTCCTAACTTAGATAGAAGATAAAAGAAGTTTGTAGTAGCTCAATTTATTGAGCGTTATTAATTAATGCCTGATAATACCATTTTAGAAAAATAATTATTCAGTATAATTATCATTTATTATAAAATCCCTCTAAATCTCCCTTTGGAAAAGGGAGACTTTCCTGATTTTACCTTTTTCAAAGGGAGTTAGGGAATTGTATAAATAAATTTTTTAAACAGTATAAGTCTCTATATATAAATAATTCACAAATCAATAAGATAAAAAAAACCTACCCCACAATATTATAAACTATTATTACCACATCTACTTTTCGTATAATTCGTCTTATTCGTGTCATTCGTGATTAAATATCTCCGTGTCTCTGTGCCTCCGTGTTTTGCCTTTATTATGTTTTGTGTGCGTTGCGGTTTAGGGCTCGTGAACGTAAAATTTATGCCTGGTTCAAGTAAAATCTGCTTGACTTTTTGTGGTAAGTATCATACGATTAACCTATGAAAACTAGGTTGAGAATTATATCGTAAGACTTTAGATAGAAAATAACAATGTATGGAGTGAAGATATGGCTAAGCTTACTTTAAAGCAATCAATGGAATTAGGAGGGAATTGCTGTTTAGCCTGGTTAGATCCTGAAAAAGGATTTATGCCGACAGGCGGATATGAAGTCGCACATGATACGGGTCGTTGGTGGGATGCAATGTTACGCCTGGAGGATGCAATAGGCTTTGAGATTCCTGAGGATCTGGAACAGGCAATGCTCAAAAATATCAAGATATTGACTGACAATCCCGATGGTCTTTTAATGAATAATCCTGATGTGGAATGGCTGAGAGATAGCTTCAGAATCAATCCTCATAATTTCAGAGAAGCTATGATTGCCTTTAATGCTCTAGTCAGATACAGGAATGATAATTGGGCAAGGCAAGCAGGTCATCGCCTTTTGCAGACAATGGATAAATGCTTCCGCCCTGATGGTAGATTTGATTATACCTTACTGAAATCTCATGGCAAAATTGTACAATCTACAGATCCATGCCATAACCAGCCAGAAGACAAATGGTTTGATGGAACAGCCAACAGTGGAAGAAGTCTGGAAGGTATCATCTGGTTTTATGAAGCAACCGGGGATGAGCTAGCTATCAATGTTGCAGAAAGGATAGCTAAGCACCATCTAAAAAATACTGTTAATCCTGATGGTTCTGCTCGCGAAGAGCTAATTTCACCTGATAATGTAGGACACAATCACTCGTATCTTGGAACTCTGAGAGGGTTGATACTTTTTGGTTTGCTTACGCATCAATGGGAATATATAGATGTAGTTGCCAGGACATATCAAAAATCCCTCTGGAAGTATAATATTTCTGAATCAGGGTGGACACCACACGATCTTGGAAAGATAAGATTTCCTAATGAGGATGGCGATCCCGTCGCAGAGACTGCCAGTTGTGGAGATGTAATCCAAATAGGATTATGGCTTGCACTGCGTTGTGGATACATAGATTTTCTCGATGACGTGGAAAGGCTTATACGTTCACGTATTTTACCTGCACAGATCGTTGATGATGATATGAAGTATTTCGGGCATCTTGATGAATCTGGCAAAAAGCGGATGCTGGGTGCATGGGGAGTTCATGGCAGACCATACGGTAAAGGTTCAACATTAGATGTATTGGCAGCGGTGCTTCATACAGAAGCTGACGTATATAACTCAATTGTCACAAGAAGTCCATTTGGATTGACGATAAATCTATGCCTTGATTATTCAAATGCGCTTGTTGAAATAAGAACAGAACGTAAGGAAAAGGCAAAGATAACTATTATTCCAAATATAAAGGATAATGTAATGATCCAGATACCATCATGGGCACCGAAAGATTCTATAAAGATGACCATAGATGACATCCAATGCCCCATAATGCGTATCGGTTCATGGATACATGCGCCAAAGGAAAAGGTAAACCCTGGTTCCCGGATCATCTGTATTTATGATCTTCCTGAAAGAGAAAGCAAAGAGATTATGCCTGTAAGCGGGAAAATATATAGCTTGAAATGGAAGGGTGATGAAGTAACAGGTATCTTCCCTCATGAACCTACTTTATGTATATATGAACCGATGAAATAAAGCGAAACTTAAGTGTTTAATCTATATAGTGTATGATATAAATCATCTTTAAAGGAGATGAGATCAAAATGAAGAATGGTTGGCTTTCCTCTGCTATTTTATCTTTCATGTTTTTGCTCAACAATAGTATATCCTTTGCTATTTCCGACGTTGAGGAATTTGCCGGACCTTTTCCCAGCTGGAAAGATTTAAAGCGCGATTATGGCGCTGTTGGCGATGGAAAGGCAGATGATACCAATGCATTACAAAGGGGATTGGATGATCTTATAAAGCATGAAAATGCCTGTGTGCTTTATATTCCAGCTGGTATATATCGCCTGACGGATACCGTGAAAACTGTTAGAAAGGCTCATACAGATTGTCAGGGAGTCTCCATTATCGGCGAGGATCCTGAATCCACCATACTAAAATGGGATGGAGCAGAGGATGGCACCATGTTTCAGTGGGATGCATGGTATTCAAAGATCTCACGTCTTACATTCGATGGTGCTGATAAGGCTGGTATTGCTCTAATATATGGACCGGCTTTTTCAACATATAATGAAACCAGCTATATAGTCTTCAAGGACGTTAAATCCGGGCTTGTCTTTGGCGGACCAGAAACTAACGGGCAAGCAGAAAATGCAGTTATAGGGTGCCATTTTTTAAGGTGTGGAAACGGTATCCAGACAATGAACTGGAACTCCATGGATATATGGGTATGGTATTCCAGATTTGAGGATTGCGATAAAGGCATATACAACGTCATGGGCAACTGGCATGCATGGCAAAATGTATTCTTGCGTTCCCGAACTTGCGATATGGGTTCGCTTAACCTTATGGTGTTTTCAGTGGTGAACAATGTTAGTGCTGGTTCTCGATGTTTCTTTGATTTTTCCACCGGACATTCATGGGGGTCGCCAGTTAGTATTACCGGAAACCGAATTTTAGACCCCACTGGTGATTGGGCAATAATACTGGATAACGCGGGTCCTTATCTTGTAATGGATAACCAATTTCGTCTATCTGAGAAAGCGCGAGCTATTCGTATGACATGGGGTGATCAGACCTTAGTTGGCAATGTATATACAAAAGATAATGCTGTTGAGGAACGAGGTCGTTTCCGTCGGATAGATGAGAAGATTGTATCTCCGCAAGATATTCCAGATGATATACCAGAGCCTCTACCAGTTCCAGTTAAACATAATCGAAAAGTGTTTGAAATTCCTGCTGGATCTGATTCATCAGTTATCCAACAAGCGATCAATGAATCTGCAAAACTTAAAGGACAACGTCCAATAGTGCATTTACCTATGGGCAGATACTCCATTAATGAGACATTAGTAATTCCAAAAGGTTGTGATCTACAGCTTGTAGGTGATGGAGGAGGCGAAATTGCAACAAGATTGGAATGGGTTGGTCCAAAAGGTGGCATATTTTTGAAAGTTGAGTGTCCAAGCCACGTTGTTCTGAGAGATTTTTACATTCACGGAACAGATTCCCGCGGATTAGTCATTGAAAATGCCGATCAGGAAGATGGTCGCATATTTGCTGATCAGCTTAACGTAAATGGACCTACTAATCCAGAAGATAAGCCCGGATCAGCACTCAGAATAAATGGTCTTGCTCAGACTGATGTGCTTCTAAGATGCTTTCAGGGAAGCGGTAATGACGGGAAATGGGTGGAAGTTTTAGGAAAGTCAGAACCTGATATTGCAAAAAATCAGGTTTCAATTTATACTGGGGCAACCGGGTCTGCCAGAGGTCAATACAGTGTGAGCAATGGAGGTAAGTTGCTGGTTCGTGGTGTTTATCATGAGCGAAGTTCTGATTCGCTCACCGGGTTGCATTTATCAGATAGCGGTATTTTAAGCATTGATGCAACTCGATTTTCGTATGCAACTTCTGTAGATTCGCCCACATTTCTGATAGAGAATTTCCGCGGTTTATTTACATTGGCTACAGGTATGTTACTGCCTGTTGAGACTCAGGAAACATGCCGATTTGAATTTCGTGGAGATGGTAGTAATGCCAATGTTCTGGTTTTGAACAACCAATTCTGGGTAAACAAACCTGGAACTACTGCAGAGACTATATGGATCAATAAAGCAGATCCACCAGTGCGCGGTGGGTTGATAGGATGTAACATTAACACTGGCAATAAAGAAGCTGCACCTGGGGGTTTTGATTTTCTAGATAATCTGGGTGATCATCCGGGTCCAGCAAAGTCCAAATATGGTTCTGGACCTATAGAAGATCAGTTGGGTGTTGATGATGCAACTATTCTGCGTCATCTTGCATCAATGCGAAAGGCTAGTGTCTGGCTTCCTGGCGATAAGCAAGTGCCTTATGAAACAACTGATATAAGGATTTATCGTCTGATGATCAGCCCTTGCCATGAAACTTCAGTTGAATTAAGATAAAGACACAAACAAGAGATTTATATTCGGTTGATCATATTTATGTTGACTTTACAATTTGAAACAAAATTATTTGAAAGGGCAGAAGCAATGCATGAATATAAGCGATATTTAGGTTTTGCTCCATTGTTTGATCCAAATAATGGAACAACAATATTGAAGCCACCAGGAGAGGGTGAAGGTTATTGGGTTGGAGCTCCAAGCATCTTATATGATGACGATAATAGTAGGTTTTATTTGTATTATCGACGCAGAAAGCCTCGAGGGATGGGTCGTGGTTATGAATGTGGTATAGCAGAAAGCACAGATGGAGTCAATTTTAATGAAGTATGGACAGCATCAAAAGATTGCTTTGGTTCAATATCAGTGGAAAGAGCTTCATTAGTTAAGACTCTGGAAGGAAAGTATAGGCTATATATTGGATATGTAGACCCAGCAGATAATAAATGGAAAATAGATATGATAGAAGCTATAAGCTTTGAAAAACTCGATCCAGATAAGAAAAGGCTTGTCCTTGATCCTGACGTCTGTAAAGTGGAGGGTGTTAAGGACCCTTATATAATGATAATTGGTAGAAAATATTATATGTTTGTAAGCTATGCCCCTACACCAGAAATAATTAGCAATGGACTTCATGATACTGCTGATGTTTTCAACACAGGAAAAACAAGTTCGAACACAGGTCTTGCACTGAGCAGTGATGGAATAGATTTTGAATGGGCAGGAAACTTGCTCTCTCCTCCACTGAGCGGTTGGAATGCTTATGCAATGCGATTATCATGCATACTATATATGCCTCCTGTTTTTAATATTTTTTATGATGGTGGAGCTAATGTTGGTGAAAATTACGAAGAAAAAACAGGTCTTGCAATAACTTTTGATCTTATGAATTTTGTCAACGTATCCGACAAATCGCCTATACTTGTATCTCCGCACAGTTCGAGATCACTCAGATATATGGATGCGATAAAGCTCGGAGATTATATTTACTACTATTATGAATATGCTAAACCAGATGGATCACATGAACTCAGAATGAATATGGTTAAGTATAAATAGCCTATGCTAACGGGCATGGTTTTCTTACTACTACAAGTGAAAGCTCATCGGAAGTTAAACATCTACGAAAAGTAAAATACATATCCTCTGGATCATCTGGAGTTACTACAGCAACAGAAGGAACCTGGCACGATCTGGCTATATTTTCAATTTGTATTTTTACAGATTCGCGTCTTCTTATGTCAAATCCTGAACCTGGATGTGGTTGATAGCCTGTAAGTGCTGACACCGAATTATCAAGCACAAGTATAAAAATATCTGCACGATTCTGAATGACATTCATTAAGGCATTTATCCCTGTATGGAAAAATGAGGAATCACCACAGACAGCTATGGGTTTGATTTTTGATCTGGAGTGTGTAAGTCCAGAAGCTATGCCTATCGCTGACCCCATAGAATATTTTATATCCAGCATCTCAAAAGGAGGTGCATTTAATCTCACAGCACATCCTGGTTCAGCGATAATAGCTGGTCTTTCGCCTATTTCCCTTATAACTTGAGATAAAACTTCAAATGTCGGTGTATAAGGACAATTATCGCAGAATGTTTTTTCAAGTTCACTGGTATCTGCTGGTATTGCTCCTATCTGTTTTTCTAACTTCCAGAATCCAGGTTCTAAACAAAACTCTCCAATCCTTGTTACATGACCGGTTGTTTTGCCTAATACTTTTACATCTATATTTTCATCATGAGCTATTTCTTTAACCTTGTTTTCAATATAAGGTTCATTATCTTCTAGAACAAGGACTTTTTCAGCATTTTTCAGAAATTCTTTGATCAACCTTTTTGGCATTGGGAATATTGTTCCAAGCTTTAACACCGCAAAATCATCGGGAGTTTTCGTTCCGAATTCTTGCTGAAAGACATTCATAAGCTTTTGATAAGCGAAACCAGCAGTGATTATATATTCTTTCGCGTTTTTGTTTATTATCTTATTAAATGGTGATTCATTAAAACTTTGCTCAATATCAATTAACTTTTTATGTAATTTATTATGGTTATCCAAAACATTGAATGTGGTTGATATCCAGAGATTTTTCCTTCTTAAAAAACCCTTTGACTTTATAAATTGAGATCCATTAGATAATTGAACAGCTTCTTTCATTACTGAAAGGCTTCTAATTTCTCTTACAACAACAATAGTTTGAAATCTTTCTGATATATCAAAAGCGGAAACTATTATGTCCTTTGCTTCCTGCGGTGATGATGGTTCAAGTAAAGGTAACTCCAGGAAATCAAATATAAGCCTTGTATCCTGTTCATTCTGGGAAAGCAAAGCTCCTGGGTCATCGCCCAATAAAATAACTAATCCTGCATTTATGCCTGTTAAATTTGCTGTCATTATTGGGTCTATAGTAATATTCATTCCGACACTCTTTAGACAAACCATAGCCCTATCGCCACCTAACGAGGCACCGAGTGCAGTTTCAAAGGCAACTTTTTCATTTACCGACCATTCTAAGTGTCGCTCCATATCATCCTTATATAGTTCCAAAATTCCAGTCAAAACTCTGGTTCCTGGAGAACCTGGATAACCGGTAACGATCCTTACATCTGCTTCTTTTGCTCCCTGAGCAATAGCCTGATCACCAGTTAATATTTTTTCCATCATTTTTTCGCCCTTATTTACATTTATTATAAAATCCCTCTAAATCTCCCTTTGAAAAAGGGAGACTTTCATGATTTTTCCCTTTTCAAAAGGATTATGGTATTATATAAACAATTTTTTAAAACGGTATAATTAAATTAGAATAGTAGCAACATTAATATTCCTGTTGAAGCCAAACAAGTTTGAAACAACATGACATTTGGTTCTAAGAAGGCAAACAACAGGACAATTTATCTTATTTTTATGTTCAGAAAAAACATAAAAGTTAGCTTGTCCTTTTGTTATAATGAGGTCAGCCTTTTGCATTTCATTTCTAAGTTCATCTGACATTTCATAAAAGCTTATACCGAGAGTATCAGGTCCGGCTATTATTATAGAATCAACAACTTCATTTAATTTCACCTGTTTTGCATCATCAATAGTTGCGTCACTTGTAATTGCTCCACCACGCACTGCTGAAATTACTTTTTTATTTCCTGATGATTTTATTGCTTTGATAAGTAGCTTGTCAATTGCAATTTCGCCGACATTATCATGTATAAATAAAACTCTTTTTGCAGTTTTGATATTTTCATATATTTGTAGAATCTGGTCAACATCTAAATTATCAACAAGTGAGATAAGTTCTATTTCTATTTCATCCATGTTGAAATCATAGCCAGTTCCGACTGTTCTAAAATCTAAAGTATTACCTGCTATAGACCATCTGACAAGCGTAGAGAATTTTTCGAAATCATCTTTAATATTATTTATTTTGATTCTTTTCTCCAATTCCAATCCAAGCTGATTACAAAGCTGACGTCTTTCAGCAAAAGGGAGTTCTATATCGGTCATCCTTTTAATAATTCTGTGTATTTCTGTAATGTATATTGAAGGTTCTTTATTCAAATCACAGTTCTTTGCCAGAAACTGTAAACATTCTTTCATTACCTTTCGCTTTAAATCTTCGTCTGAAATCAAAATTTCAATAGCTCCTCGAGCGTCGTCCAATATACAAGGTATACAATCAATTTTTGCTATCAATATCTTCTCCTTTATTCTTCCTGAAATTGTTTTAGAAGCTCCCTTTGTTTGGGAGTTATATCTTTCGGTATTGATACGTTAACTTTAACGTATTGATCTCCTCTTCCGCTTCCATCAGCTTTGTTAACGCCGCGTCCTTTTAATCTTAGCATGGTACCTGGTTGTGTGCCAGGGGGGACAATCAGTTTTACTTTTCCATCGATGGTAGTTACCATAATTGTGACACCCAGAATTGCTTGTATAAAATCAATTGTTATTTCACAATATATGTCATCACCCTTGCGTTTCAGGAATCTATGCTCCATAATTCTCGGGATAATATACAAATCACCTTCTGGACCGCCTGCAATTCCTGCCTCGCCTTGATTGGGGACTCTTATTCTCATGCCATTTTCTATGCCTGGGGGAATTTTTACTGGAATCCTTCTTGTCTGTTTTACCTGCCCTTTTCCTGAGCATGTTTTACACGGAACTGATATTATTGTTCCACGTCCATAGCATCGTGAACATGGGCGACTGAGTGAAAATCCACCTTGAAATGATTGGACGGTTCCTTTTCCTCCACATGCAGGACATCTTTGAGTGCCGGTCCCTGGATGAGCACCTGTCCCTCTGCAAGTTGGGCAGTCCTCGTTACGTTCAACTGTGATTACAGTATCCCATCCAGTTATTGCTTTTTCAAAAGGAATATCTAATTCATAATTTATATCAGCACCGCGTGATGGACCGTATCTGCTACTGCGAACGCGTTCTCCTCTGTCAAAAATTCGTGAAAAAAGATCACCTAATCCTCCGAAATCTTCAAATATCGAGCTTGAACGGCGCGAACCGAATGAATCTCCTGAAAAGAAATTTCCTAGATTATCAAATCTGAATCCGCGATCTTCTATTTCTCGCATTCTATCATATTCTGCTCTCTTTTGTGGGTCGCCCAGAATATCGTAAGCCTCTTGAACATCCTTAAATTTTTCTTCCGCGGACTTATTATTGGGATTTTTATCGGGATGATATTTTTTTACCAGTTTTCGATAAGCTTTCTTTATCTCTTCTAATGGAGAGTTTTTATTAACACCAAGTATTTCATAATAATCTTTTTTTGACATTTTTATTATTTAATAATATTTCAATAAGGTTAAAAAGGCATGAGTATTTAATAATATTATCTCTATAATATGAATTATCCTAGAGATATATTCCTATGTCAAGTATCTTTTAGTTTTGAATTCTTAAATGTCAGATTTCTGATATTGATTTACAAATTATTAACAGGTCGTTCATGGATAAATATATCAATAATTAATTAATCGGTAGTAAGACTTAATAAATTAAATACTTTCTCAAATACTCTCAAAAACAAAATTTTGGCATGATTCTTGATGTAAATTAATATGGAATATAAAAGGATCATTCTTATGTTATAAAATAAGGGGTGGTTATTGTGCTAGTGAGTGCAATTATAATTTTTTTGGCATTTTTAACGTTTACCTTTTTAGGTATTCATCATATAGAAGACCTTTTTGATGATTTAACAAAAGAAAAAGCGCGAAAAAGTTTTTAATTTTTTATAAAATCTGATCTGTATTTATACCTTTTAAAAAATTGTTCATTACAATTATCATTTATTATAAAGTCCCTCTAAATCTCCCTTTGGAAATTTTTTGTCGGTTTCGCGTTTTGAAAGGTTGTTGTGAGGCGTAAAAAAACAATTTTTTAAAACGGTATAACCTACATAATAGCTTTATAGTGATAATAATCTCATTTTTTGATATTTAGGTTTTGCTTTCATATTGAAAAAGTCACAAGCATAAAAGTAGAGAAGATCGTATAGCCATAATTTCCTTTTCTTCTCAGAAAATATTTTCATGATCTCAGTATGTGGTGTCTCACATAGATTTATCAATGGTTGGATTAATTCAGTTGGGTCTCTGAAACATTCCCAGTCACATTTTGTGCAGTTTGGTTTTACTTTTCTTAAATCATTTAAATCAAAATCCCATATCTCACCTAGATCATCTTCTGCTCGATAACCACAAGGATATATATGCCCATCTAAGGCGTCAAGATAAAAGTAATCGATTCCTCCTCTACAAGGATATTCTGTTTTCTTTCCATCATTATAGTATTCAATCAAAGAATGAAGGCTTGAACGTGGTGTAAATATTCTTATCTTTGAACGATATTCTTCTGCAGAATCATATAATGCCTTAAATAGAATAGCTTTTTCTTCTGGTTTGAATGATACAATATCATTTTTTGATGTTGCATGGTATGAATATGTGGAATTTTCCATGCTCATCGGATAGCAAGCGTTTGCGATTGTAAATCCCATATTAATAGCTAATTGATAAAAGCGAGATATTCCATCTCTATATCTTTCGTAAAATTTTTCCTTATTGAAAGAAAAAATTTCATTTTTATCATAATATCCTGCAATATTTCTATTAAGTCCAAGATTAACCGCAGGATACATACTATATTCCTCAAATATACGAATAGCCTTTTCAATACCTTTTATTAGTCCATAAAAACCTCTCATTTGTTCATGAGTATCAGGATCAGATGAATCCAGACTGATCCATAATGTATACAGTTTGGTTTGGGAAAGTCTTTCTATTAATGATCGTGTTCTTTTCTCAAAATCATCTGGTCTTGATGGATCAAATTGAAACATGTAGCCATTTGTTCCTGTGCGGACATATTTTACCCCCATATCATTGGCATATTTTATAAGTTCTATGATGTCATCAATAAATAGAAAAGGCTCACCACCTGTAAATGAGAGAAATTGTATGTTCCATCTGGATACTGCATAGTCAATGACCCTTTTAACATAGTCCTTTTCGAGCACGGTTCGTCTTATTTTGCTACCTTTTCGCATTCCGCATTGCGGACAGCTAGCATTGCAACATGTTGTATATTGTATCACGAGTTGTGGCTCTGCATGACCGTGTCTTATTGCTGATAATAAAGAATTCAAAGGCATGCTCTTTAACCTTGATTTCTTTTTCATTTTTGCAGGTATAGTATTTATATTTTCTATTTGAATATCCATTTTTTTCTCGAGTAAAAATTCCAAAACATTACCAGAATTGCAGATATAATTTTTGAAACCATATAATGAAGATGTATATATTCAACTAGTACGTAGATTATTATTATACTTAAATACATACCAACCAAACTAACTATTATGATCAACATTAATTCGTTGTGAAATGAATATTTTCCTCTCTGGAATATCCATTTTACATTAATAATATAATTAATTAAAACTCCTATTATAAAGGAAATTGCAGAAGAAACAACATAATGAACTTTTATAAGATCTGTCAAAATATACAAGCTTGAAAAATCTACTATATTAGAGATGTTTCCAAGAAAGATATATCTAAACAATTGGATAATAGTTTTGTTAGTTTTTTTAAAGAATGCATTATGAAAATCTAACACTGATTATAATTTGATGTTCTTTTCTAGCAATAGCTTATTTAAAGAAAATTTCTTAAATATGTCTTTTCTGAGCTTATAATTATTAACATTAGATGGCTTTTCATATAATTCATAATATATTGAGATCAGATTTTTAAAAGTCTTTTCCCAGGAAAAACTTTTAATTGAAAATTCTCTTATATCATTTCTTAGTTTACTCGATAATATACTGGATACATATTCAATTTTTCTAACAAAATCATCTTCTGTTTCAGCAAGGAAATTGCAATTGTATACAATTTCAGGAATAGAGGTTTTTTTGAAAGCTACAACTGGCAATCCACAACTTTGAGCTTCTAATAGACTTAGCCCAAATGTTTCAGAATCAGAGGCAGTTACAAAAATATCAGCCATGTTATATATGCAGGCTAATCTATTTTTATCAGTGCAATAAGGAATAATCGTTATATTATCTATTTGAGTATTTAATATTTTTTCTTCCTCCGGTCCTCCACCGACTAATAATAAATGATACTTTCTTGGATTAAGTCTGGATAGCTTATTATATATACTCAGAAGTGTAAATATTCTTTTCTCTTTTGAAAATCTTCCAACAAACAGAAGAACAATCCTATGCTTTTCAATAGCATATTTCTCTCGAATTTCTAAATCCATTCTATTAATATCAAACATCCGACTATCCAGACCAAGATAAACTGTCTTTGTGTTGGATAAACCTAAATTATTCAAGTACTTTTCGGCATAAGTAGAAGGAGTTATAACCAAATCCATGTATTGATAAGTTCTTTTTATATATTCTCTAATCAAACTAACTAACTTATTTGAATGTCCACATATCTTAGCGATAGAAGTCCAGGTTCTCTCTATATCTGCATGATAAAAACCAATTGTTTTATACCCAAATTCATTTTTAAAGGACTCTATCCATGATGGAATAACATAAGGAGAACCTACTTCTACTATATCAGGTTTTTCATTCTCAATTATTTGTCTAACTCTTGATCTGTTGATAATTCCTCGATAGGGTTTAAATAAAGGGATTTCAGGAGATTTGATGAAATAGAAATTGCTTTTTTGATTACGTTCAAATCGGTCAGCATCCGATGGTAAGATCAGAAAGTGTTTTATATCTGAGTCAATATTTTTTCCAAAAAAATCGACTTTGTTTAAAAGATAAGTTTTAACTCCACCGCTCTTTGTTGTATAAAAATGCGTAATATCACAGACCTTCAACTTGCTGTCTCCATTTAATAAATTCTGAAAAAAATATTTCGCTTCTAGAGTCTTTCATTTTCTTTATGACATCTGTAATGATCTTAACTTTCTCCTGCGTTTCTAAATCTTTAGGATGTAAAGCAATTCTTGTTATATCATACTTATCAACCATAAGTTGCATAACCTTAAACGTATGAATTGAGATTTTCTTTAGAAGCCCTCTTGAACTGAATGTTAGCACTGGTGATTTATACCTTTTTCTATTTCTTAAATCATATATGTAAAATCTAGTATTCAGAAAGATAAAATAGTAATCTAGAAATAAGTCAATATCGGATTTTTTGATCAACCAGGCAGGCGGGATAAAGCCTATAGGATTAATACCTGCAGATCTGGCTATACATAAACCCTGATCAATTCTATATTTAATATTGGAAAAAGAAACAAATTCACCTTCATTATCAGTAAGTAACTTTCTATAACTAAATAGCCAATCTTTTCTGCCTAAGTGTGTATATCCATGCAGTGCGATTTCATTTTTTCCGATCAATCTTTTGAGTTCATCGACACATCTAAGAATGTTTTCCTTGCCATGATAATTAGGAATTACAAGGTATGTAATTTTTTTTATACCAAGATCAGATAACAGATCGGATATTAGCTTAACATGGTTTAGAAAGCTAGGTGTTACATCATGTATCGAGACATTGAAAAATTTATTATGTTTCAAAGGTTATTCCAGAAGTTTGTAAAAATTTCTTGCTTATCAAAGCGTATAGCGTTTTTAGTGGCAAATTCAGACATTCGGATTCTTAATTCCGGGTTATCGATCAAACGTTCAATAGCATATATAAAACTACTTTCATCATTAGCGGAAATTCCGGATTCGCCATCAATAATGATTTCTTTAGGACCACCTTTATCCATAACGATACATGGAAGTCCTGAAGCCTGAGCTTCAAGAACAACATTGCCAAAAGTATCAGTCAGACTAGGAAATACAAATATATCTGCAGATGCATAAGCATCAGCAAGTTCTTCGTCATACAATGGTCCTAACATAACAAATCTTTCTAGTCCTTCAGTTTTTCTCTTAAGTTCTTTGAAATAAGGACCTTCACCTACGCAATATATTGTAAAATCTTTATTTCGCGAATATAATTCTGAATATACTCTCAAAAGAAGGTCTATATTCTTCTCTTTAGAGATTCTTCCTACGTATAATAGCTTCACTCCTTTATTTTCTTTGAAATAACCATTTCTTCTGTCGGGAGAAAATAGTTTTCTATCAACCCATCTTTTCAATAAACCAATTTTTTCATTGTTAATGCCCAGATTCTTTAAATCATTTGCATAGTCCATTGATGGAACGAGAATTTGATCTGCCTGATCATAGAAGGTTTTTGTTAATTTTGTTACAAGGTTAGAAAATGTTAGATCATCTGTAAGTTCTTGTGAATATCTAGGGTAATCTGTATGGTATATTGCGGTAATAGGAAGTCCAAGAACTTTAGCAGAAATCATGCCAGCAAGACCCATTGGACCAGGTGTACTTATCACAACTGAGTCAAACTCTTCTTCTTCCATCCACCTAGCAACTTTTAACAGTGAAGGGACATTTACAGTAATATCATTATAAGCTGGAAGTTTAAACTGAGTTATTGGGTTAAAAACTTTTATACCTTTCGGATAAATTTTCAACGGATCATTTGCAATTACAATTGTGAGGTCACTTTTGTATTCTATACTAGCATTTAGAAACTTTTTTACAGTTGTAACTACACCATCTGTGCCTTCGTAACGGTCTGTAAACCATGCTACCTTTTTAGGACGTTTAATTCCAATAAGTGACTCTGCTTTTTTAATAAGCTCAATATCACTGCATACAGATGATATTGACGTAAGGTAAGTTCCTAGAATAATTATACTCCATATTGCCAATTTACCAATAAGATTGGGCTTTTTTGCAATTTGAATCATTAAACGATCAAACAATTCTGATGAAAGGTTGAAAAATAAATCATTGAATTCTTTATCTTCCAAAGGTTTCTTTTGAAATAATTTTCCTATCTCAGGTCTTTCGTTTATTATCAATCTGACTTCATCGATTAAACTGAACGAGTTTTTGTTTGAACTTCTATCCAATGACTTGCTTATCTTCTTTAGCCATGCATAGCCACTTTTTTTGCTTTTTTTATTTTTTTTGTGTATTTTTGATCGATTAAACAAGCGATTTAAAATAATTGCGGTCTGTGAATCACTGCCAAATTTGGATAAATAATATTGATTTGCAACACTTCCGATTTGATGTGCAAGTGTAAGACTACCGAAGTTTTCTCCCATTGGATTTGTGTAGCCTTGCCTTATAGCAGACATCAAACTTTGCTTTGTTAAATCCCTGGTAAGAACCTCAGTATAACAAGAACCTATGAAAAGACCCCCATGATCATCAGAACCACCTACAAAAAATTTTCTCCATGGCTCTTTACCTATAGGTTCGATATTATGTTTATTAGCTAATTCCTCGATATATTCCTCCGTCAAAGATGATAGAAACCTATTGGTTGTAAAGTTGGTTCTTCTATACCTACCTCCGTTAAGGACCTCATGCCTTTTGAATAGAAGTATTAACTTTTCAAAATGTTCCCAGGTCAGTCTCCCATTTACCCTAAAAAGTGGATGTGCTACAAAATGGACAATATCTTCCTTGGAAAGGTAACTTACTAAATCAAATATATTATATCTTACTTCATTTAGTTCCTTATGTTGCTGTTCTGATATATCAATACAAACAACATGAACGCTGGTTTTATCAGGGAAAAAAGTGGTTACTTCTTCACTGATGATTACATTGTCATAGTATGCAATCTCTTTTACACCATTTATGCTATTATGATCGGTAATAGTAACAAAATCCATACCTTTATCAATAGCGATTTTATATATATTTTCCGGTTTGGTATAGCTTTCTGAACAACCTATTTGTTTCATTAGCCATATACCCGGTTCAGAGGATGCAGAACTATGGCAATGCAGATCAATTTTGGCTTTAAACATTTGATTACCTCTCATCAAAAATTAGCTTATAATAAATTTGTCCAATAAATCACCAAAATTTAAACTATCTCCCCCATTTTTGGCTTAATTATATACTAAATTTGTTAATTGAATATGATTTATACGTTAATTGTTTGTTAAGAAAGTAATATGGATGGGTAAATGGTTGTAATTTTTGGAATCTTTATTGTTTATAAAAAATGATAATTCATTAACTAATGCCATAAATCAACACGACCATTTACCCATCCTAATTCTTTTTATACGCATTTTTTAGTAAAAAAACACAGAGACACGGAGAAAAATTAATCACAAAGAATCACGAATTACACGAATAAAACGAATAGCACGAATAATTTTTAACTTATATTCGTGATATTCGTCCTATTTGTGTCATTCGTGATTAAATATCTCCGTGTCTCTGTGCCTCCGTGTTTTGCCTTTATTATGTTCTGTGTGGTTTATTTAGAGTTTGTGGACGAAAACTTTATGCTTGGCAGCACGAAAAAATTCTTGACAAGATTAAATATTTTGTGTTAAACTGTAATAGTTGATATTACAACTAATAAAATTTTCAGGATTCAAAATCTGTAAGTAAAACAAATATACAACACAACTGAGAAGCTATTTATGAATACTCATGACCATGATCTAGAACAATCTCTATTCTTTCTTATAAAACGGACATCCAAAGCGTTCAGAGAGAAACTGAACCAGAATTTTGCAAAAGCAGGGCATGACGTAACAAGCGAACAATGGAGAATATTACGATGTCTCTGGCAAAAAGATGGTCAAAGGCAGCAAGACCTCGCTGATGTTGTCAATAAAGACAAAACCTGCATAACCAGAATTATTGATTCGATGGAGAAGCGCGACCTTGTGGTTCGTATACCTGATAGATTGGATAGGAGGCAAAACTTAATCTATTTGACCAATAAAGGTAAAAAATTACAAGAGGAGCTTATGGAGATATTTGCTAAGACATCAATAGATGCTCAAAAGGATATTGATCCAGAGCAACTGGCTATCTTTATAAAAATTCTTGATGGAATTTATCATAACCTTATAAATTTATAAATTTTTAACCAGATAGTTGATAATGCATCTGTATATATATCAACTATAATAATTGCCAATGAATGAAAAAGCTATAAAGCAAAAGCGACGCAGTTTTTGGCGCAGATGTTTGACACGCTTGTTGATAAGCAAGCTTAATACAAATTCTATCGACATGCGCACATACATAATTCAAGCTTTGGGTAAAATAGGTGATGAAACTGCTATTCCTGTTATTCTCTCTGCAGCAAAAGATAGCAACAGCACAGTAAGACGTTTTGCAATATCAGCGTTATCAGAAATCAAGGATGAAATAGTAATAGATACACTTATTGATGCATTAACTGACCATGAGCCAGATATTAGAGCTACTGCTGCGATGTCGCTTGGTCTGCTTGGTGATAAAAGAGCTGAAAATGCTTTAATTATGCTGTTAAATGATAAAGATACGTCTGTTCGGACACAGGCAATAATAGCTTTAGGACATCTTAAATCTGAGCAAGCTCTCACAATATTGAAACGCATGGTTCATGATGAATCAAATGAATGGATGCGTCGCTATATTAGTCAGGCTATTTTGGAGATAGAAGGAGGTTAATTTCGTGAAGCGATTAATCATAATTGGAAGCATAGTAATGGTGCTTGCCCTTGCTGGTTTGGTGGTAGGTCTTACCACAACGCGCAATAAAAATAATAAGGGACCAACTCAAAAAATTGAAACGGTCAAAAGTGGTGATTTTGCGATCAAAATCAACGCATCAGGCAACCTTGAATCTCTATTAACGGTGGAAGTAAAATCAAATGTTGAGGGAGAAATAAAGAAGCTATTTGTGAAGGAAGGCGATTATGTTGAAAAGGGGCAAGTTCTATTAAAGATAAATGATGAACAAATAAAAGAAGAGATGAAACAAGCTGAAGCAAATGTAGCAGCAGCATCAGCACAATTAGAGCAAGCCAAACGGTCATTGGAGGTCAAAAAGAAGCAGCTTGATAGCGATCTTCAACAACAGATAGATGCTGTAGCACAAGCACAAAATAATTATAATGTAGCAAAAGCAACAACACTTCAGCAAATTTCTCAACAACAGACAGAGATTCAAAACACAAAAGAAGCTTTAGAGCAAGATAAAATTGCACTACGCCAGGCAGAGATTTCATTAAACCAGGCAAAACTTACCTTAAGTGAATTAGAGCAGGCAGAATCAGCCGCTAAAGTAGATCTGGATAACGCAGAATCTGAATTGAAACGCACAAGAGATTTATATGAAAAGAAGTTTGTATCAAAGAAGTCACTTGAAGATGCGGAGGCATCTTATGCAAATGTAAACTCTCGATATGAATCGGCACGGAAACGAGTTTTATCACAAAAAGAAACTATTAAATCTCAGGAAGAAAGTGTTGCTATGCGTGAACGTTCCGTAAAGATGCGAGAAACAACGCTTGAATATGAAGAAAAGAACCTTGAACTACTAAAACAGACACGTGCGGCTCAAGAGGAGCAGGCATTAACTCAACTAAGAATCGCACAAACTCGCCTTAAACAGTTAGAAGAAAACCTTGATGATGAAAAAGATATTAGCAGATTTTCCCTTGAAAGTGCAAAAGCGAATTTATTACGCGCACAAAGCACATTGAATAATCAACGTGAAAGACTTGGTTGGACAACAATTGTAGCACCTATGTCGGGAATAGTTATTGATCTTGTTGTTGAGGAAGGCGAAATTGTAACTTCAGGTCGCTCTGCTTTTTCACAAAGCCCTCCATTGATGAAGATAGTTGATCTTTCACAAATGGTTGTAAAAACATTTATCAATGAAGTTGATATGGAAAAGCTTTCAATCGGTCAGAAAACAGAGATAAGGACACGAGCTTATCCGGGTCGTGTCTACCGCGGTGAAGTTCGTGAGATATCACCAAGTGGTCAACCACGTGATAATATAATTTACTTTGAGGTTGTCATTGGAGTTCTTGATTCACCTAAAGAATTGCGACCTGGTATGACAGCAGATGTAGATATTATCGTAGTAGAAAGAAAAGACAGGCTACTTCTGCCAATTGAAGCAGTAAAAACGGAGCAAATATCGACAGCTTTGTTGACTGTTCCAGAAAAAGATATGTCTAAATTTAAGCTAGATCAGTCAGTAGAGCTTGAAACAGAACGTGGTGCAAAATTTCAGGGCAAGATCACTAAAGTCTTAACAGATAGTAAGGAAGGTAATATAGAAGTTACATTGGCTAGTTTAAAGCGTGGCATGCGTCCTGGTAAAACATCATTAAAATTAATTGCTGATGGTAATACAATTCCGGACATTCCTGCTTTGGTCAATTCCAAAAAGGAAAGTTATGTAATGTTATTACCGAAGGAGAAAAGTAAGCATACTTTAGAAAATGGCACAATAAATGGTATTAGAACATTGGTTGAAATAGGGGATCAAAATGACTCAGAAATTGAAATTCTGAGTGGTCTGAATGCAGGAGATAAGGTTATTATACAAAGTGAGCTGAAACCCGAAAACGAATCCAATCAATCTGAAAGGCGTCGGAGATAGATAAAATGAACTTACTGGAAAGCATTATTTCAGGAATTCGTGTTCTTCTTAGCCATAAAATGCGCACATTACTGACCTTATTAGGCGTAATGATCGGAGTAGCTGCAGTTATTGGTATGATCTCCATCGGAGATGGTGCAAAAACTATAATAATGGAAGATTCTGAAAAGATCGGTGGAGCAACCATGATAAGGTTCCGAAGAGCAAGGTATATAATGAGAGCAAATAGATGGGTTCGTAACGATAGTAAAGAAAATTTTGATTATGAAGATGTTCTGGCAATAGAAGAACAATGTCCATCAGTAAGATATGTTATACCGTTGATTTCTATGCATCGAGGGGTTAGAATCAGCACTGGTTCTGGAACAAATATGCGTGAGATGTATTCAGGCTATCAGGGAATAACGCCAGACTATCAGAAGGCTATGAAATGGAAAACAAAGGTTGGTAGATTTATAACCGAAGCTGATGTAAACTATGCGACTTCTGTTTGCGTCATTGGTCAGGGAGTTGTAGATGAGTTATACGCTAATGAAGAACCAATTGGAACAGAATTGCGGATAGGAAATCAAAGGTTTACAGTAATTGGGATTATGGAAACGCGAGGGCGAAGTTTACGTTACGGTTTCAACCTTGATGATAATGTTTTCTTACCGATTACAACAGTTCAACAACGTTTCACTGGGAATAAATACGTGAATGAGATTTCGGTCCAGGCAAAAAGTATTCAACATGTTCCACAAGCTATGTCAGAAGTTTCAGCAGTTTTGAAATCACGCCATAAAGGAGAAGAATTCTTTGATACTCGTGATGTAGCAAGTGGTTTGGATTTAGTATTGAAGATTAATAAAATTATTAAAATATTGTTGACCGGTGTAGCTGCTTTTTCGTTAATGATAGGTGGTATTGGTATTATGAACATTATGCTCATTTCAGTAGCAGAGCGCACACGTGAGATCGGGCTTCGTAAGGCAATCGGAGCAAGACCAAAAGATATTCTTATACAATTCTTAGTAGAAGCTGTTCTTTTATGTGCAATCGGAGGTGTGCTGGGTCTTTTACTGGGTTTTGGATTTGGATCGGGTGTTGCATGGATAGTTACCAGCTTCATAACCAAGACGATCAGCTGGCCATCATCACTTCCGTTATTATGGGCAATTGTTTCTATTATTTTTTCTGCTATGATTGGAATATTCTTTGGTCTTTATCCTGCAGTTCGCGCTTCACGTTTGGCACCGGTGGAAGCACTTAGAATGGAGTGAAAAAATGGGTTTCTTAGATGGGTTAATAATGGGACTTATAGGCTTGCGTAAACATCCATTACGTGCTTTTCTTACTATTTTAGGGATCGTAATTGGTATTGGCGCTGTTGTCAGCGTAGTAGCGATTGGAGATGGAGCTCGCGAACTCACTTTAGCAGAGCTTCAGCAAACAGGTGGAATTAATATTGTAGAGATATTCCGCAACCAGTGGTCAAGAAGCAGTCGTGGAGGAACACTTACACAAACTGCAAGACAAGCGATAAGAACCGGGCGATGGCAATATAACCGATCAGAGGATTTGGAATATGAAGATGTATTTGCTCTGGAAGAAGGCTCAATTTATGTAGTGCAAGCAGTCGCAGAACTAGAAAGTGGAGATGTTAATGCTACTTTTGAGGGAAATTCAAAAAATGCTCGCCTTGTCGGCACATCTATAGGTTACCAAAAGTCCTACAATTGGAATATATCTTCTGGTCGCTTCTTTAATGAAAAAGATATCGAACAAGGGGCACTTATCGGAGTCATTGGTTCGCAATTAGCCAGGGATTTATTTGGTGAATCAGACCCGATCGGACAAATGATCCGTGCTCAGCGATTCAGGCAAAGATGGGGAGATTCATTTGATATACGTCTTAAAGTTGTTGGAGTAATGCAGCCGAAAGGAGATTTAGGTGCAACAGAGGGATGGGATGATTCTATCATTATACCAATAACCACTTTCCAGCAAAGGATAACCGGGAGAAAAAGTGTTGCTCGCATTCGTGCAGAGGTTATTGATGTAAAGTTTTTGGAACAAGCAGTTGAGGAGATCAGAGCAATTCTAAAGCGTCAGCACCCGGGACCTGAAAATGAGTATGAGACATGGATGGCTACTGAGGAATTAGCAACTGCTGAGCGTGTAGGATTAATCATGAAGTTAATGCTTGGTGGAATAGCCAGTATTGCACTTTTGGTAGCTGGGATTGGAATTATGAATATCATGCTGGTTTCAGTCACTGAACGCACAAAAGAAATCGGTCTAAGAAAAGCGATTGGAGCAAGAGATCGTGATATTATGGCTCAGTTCCTTGTAGAGTCTGCAACGCTTAGCATAGGGGGCGGCGTTCTGGGCATTATATTTGGCTTCTTCCTTGGCAGAGTAACTGCGAATCTCATTTCTAAATTAGTATGGGAAAATACACAGTGGCCTGTTGTTTTTTCTGCATCAACTGCCGTAACAGCCTTTATTGTAGCAGTTTTTGTTGGAATATTTTTTGGTCTTTATCCTGCAAGAAAGGCTTCACGTCTTAGCCCGATAGAGGCACTCAGGCGAGAGCCATAGTAATCATGGAGCTAGTTTATAGAGGGACAATAATGTTGATTGAAGTTAAAGGTTTAACTAAGATTTATAAAATGGGAAATATAGAAGTTCATGCCTTAAGAGGCATAGACCTTGCTGTTGAAAAAGGTGAATTTGTGGCTATCATGGGACCTTCCGGATCAGGAAAATCATCTCTTATGGATATACTTGGATGCTTATCAAAACCAACAAGCGGTTCTTATAAATTGGAAGGTGAAGAAGTGGCAAAACTATCAGAAAATAGGCTTGCAGCTATTAGAAATCGTAAGATCGGGTTTGTATTTCAAGCATATAACCTGCTTCCAAGAACAACCGCACTGCATAATGTTGAACTTCCGTTAATATATGCAAGAGTATCTCGAAGAGAACGTAGACAGCGTGCACTTGCTGCATTAGAAGCGGTTGGATTGGCAGATCGAATACATCATAAACCTAATGAAATGTCGGGAGGTCAACAACAAAGGGTCGCTATTGCTAGAGCTCTTGTTACTGAACCTTCTATATTCTTTGCTGATGAGCCAACAGGGAATCTGGATACCAAATCTGGAGAAGAAGTCATGAGGATATTCCAGCAGTTAAATGAAGCAGGAAATACAATCATTATGGTCACTCATGAGAATGATATTGCTGCGTATTCACAGCGCATTGTAAGGCTTCGCGATGGTTTAATAGAATCTGATGAGAGAATTAAAGTTTAATTAAAAGGAACTTTATTATGAATTCGAGTTTAGTAAAGGAAAGTAATATACTTAAGCAAGAACTACCAAAAGAGCTCGAAAAAGAATTTACTAAGATTCTTAAACAAGGAGAAAATATACACATAGCCATACTCAGCGATATGAACCTTGCAGGTGATTTTGAAGATTGCTGGTTACTGGCAACAAACAAGCGTATATTTACATTTAGCAATAACCATGACAAACGTCCTGAGTTAATACGAGAATTGTTTATTTCAGATATACAGGATGTCAATATTAAGAATTTTGTTGGGAATGGTATCCTTGAAATACAGACTAATAAAGAATCGATAGAATTTTTAAGGTTTTCAAAGACTGCCTTTCGTGAAAATCGGATCGATAGAGTTCCTGATGCCATAGACCGTTTAAGGGAGATGAACGGTCAAGAAGTTATAAAGCGTCGACATGGTTATATTAGGGAACAGGGATATGGAGATGATCAGCGGTGTGAAAAATGTGGTAGTTTTTTGCATAGGGGTGTATGCAGAAAGTGTCTTGATAAGAAAACCTTACTTAGGCGTCTTATTGGTTATCTTAGACCTTATTGGTATATAGCGATCACCGCATTTGCTATTTCACTAATAGCTGCTGGATTGGACCTTCTTCCCCAGGTCATTACAAAGTATATAATGGATACAGTTTTTGTTCCAGCAGTTACTGCAATTGAGTCAGCAAAGAAAGCGGCAATTAAATATGTTCCTGATCCCGGACTTCTCCCAAGGCTGATAATGCTTATTCTAGCATCAATTGGAGTTCATCTGACCAATAACGGACTTGGCACTGTCCGAAACTATATGATGCGATGGTTAGGGAACAAGGTTATTTATGATCTAAGGACATCAGCTTATGCTCATTTACAAAAGCTTTCTCTAAGTTTTTATAATCAAAAAGACACGGGAAGGCTTATGACAAGGATATCTCAAGATACCGAAAGATTGCAGGATTTCATCGTCAACAGCATACAGGAATTTGTTATGGATATATTTATGCTTGTCGGTATGTGCGTAATCTTATTTGTTAATAACTGGAGGCTTGCTGCACTTACACTTATACCATTACCTGCTGTTGGTATTGCTTCTGTTATATTTGGCAAGAAAATGCATACTGTTTTTCACAAAGTTATGAGCCAGATGGCAAATATTTCTGCAATATTAACTGATACAATACCGGGCGTAAGAGTTGTTAAAGCTTTTGTTGCTGAAAATAGAGAAATAAACAGGTTTAATAATGAAAATCTTGGCTATTTTAATACAAGCATGCGTGCAGCCAAACTCAGCACAATATATTTCCCTATCATGGGGGTAGCGACTTTTATAGGTGGAATTGTAGTTCAACTATTCGGGGGAAGAGAGATCATTTATGGTGAAATGAGCATGGGTGATCTGACACTCTTTATGGGTTATTTATGGCGTTTTTACGGTCCGATACAAGGTATTACACGTTTAAACCATACACTTCAAAGGTCAACTGCATCAGCAGAGAGAGTTTTTGAGATATTAGATGCTCAACCGGATATTCGTGACAAAGAAAACGCTATTGAACTGGGCACAATAAAAGGTGATATTAAGTTTGATAATGTAGTTTTCAGTTACGATGGCGAAAAGAATGCATTAGATGGCATAAGTTTTGAAGTTAAAGCTGGTCAAATGATAGGTCTTTCCGGACCTAGTGGAGCTGGTAAAACTACTATAATAAATCTTCTGGGAAGATTTTATGATGTTACTGAAGGTTCTATAAGTGTTGATGGATACGATATTCGAGATGTAAAGATAGAATCACTTCGTGATCAAATAAGCATCGTTTTGCAGGAACCTTTCCTTTTTCAAGGGACTATTGCAGAAAACATAGCTTATGGTAAACCCAATGCGGAAAGGGCTGAAATAATCTCAGCAGCAAAAGCTGCAAATGCTCATGATTTCATTATGAGTTTTCCTGACGGTTATGATACGATAGTCGGTGATCGCGGCGCACGTTTATCAGGCGGTGAAAAACAGAGAATATCAATTGCAAGAGCTAAAAAAAAAAAACCGAGAATACTTATACTTGACGAAGCTACTTCTTCAGTTGATACCGAAACAGAATCACTCATACAATCAGCCATAGAACGATTAGTGGAAGGAAGAACTACCATTGCAATTGCACATAGGCTATCAACGTTAAGAAAGGCAGATAAGCTTATAATTGTCGATAAAGGCAAGATAGTTGAACAGGGAACACATGATGAACTGCTTGAGAACGATGGGCTTTATAGCAGATTGGTAAATCTGCAATCTCAACTTTCAAAGATAAAGGTTGTGTAACTTATACTGTTTTAAAAATTGTTTATACAATCCAACAAACCCTTTTGGAAAGGGTGAAATCATGAAAGAAGATTTAGAGGGATTATTAAATTTTCTTTTTTTCAAAGGTTTGCTCATGCAGATTCACTATAAGATTATGTGTAAAATAAGAAATAGTAACTTGAATCCCCCTTTTTCCCCCTTTGAGAAAGGGGGAAATTGTAGACCCTAACTATTACTAGATTTTTGTCATAGGTCCATTAAAAACCTACCATTTATTTTTTAAAATGGTATTACTCATAAATTTGTAAACCACTTAAATATACTTTTTTCAAAGGGAGATTTAGAGGGATTTTATAATAAAGGTTGGAACCATTCAATCGGAGCCAACTTAAGAGGGAGTTTTCGTTATGAACCGATTTCAAAACTTATTTATTGCTATATTGTTAATGATAGCCATTCAATCAACTCTTAATGCAAAGACAATATTCTATGACGATTTTGAAAAAGATTTGTCCAATTGGAAAATATTAGGTGGGAACGTAACAATCGTAGAAGATGATACAGAAAAAGGCAACCATGTCTTAGACTTCAATGGAGCGAATCAAAGCATTGTTGCTAAGAACGATGAATTCAGGGATCTTAAAGATTATGTTATAGAAGTAAAAGCCAGGGCAGTTGAACAGCTACAATGGACGGAAGTTGTAATACTTTTCAGGGTCCAGGGTGACAATAGCAAGTATTATCAAGCATATACAAATGTCCATATTCCTGATACTAACACAGTTTTTAATAATGGAGCTGCATTTACGAATTTCAACACAGTAAATGGTGTTCCGGTCAAAATAGGTCAATGGTTTAACAAAAAGGTCAGGATCGAAGGAGATAAAATAAAGGTTTTTATAGATGATATTTTGTATATTGATGAAAAGAGATCAGATCTTGATAAAGGAACATTTGGTTCGCGTTCTGCTACAGTTCATGTTCAGTATGACAACTGGCATGTTTATGACTTAAGTGGACCATCTCAGAACCCACGCGCAGTAAAGAAAGAAAATAAGCTGGCAGTAACATGGGGTGGCATAAAGCTGTAAGCATTGAATTAAGCTTTTTTCATAGTTTCAATTGTATTTTTATTAGTTCCTGATAAGGGCAGGTTTTTAAATGAAGAAAGTACAAAAATCCAGCAACAAATATTCTATGAAAATTAAGTCATTTCAAGGGTTTAAGTGTAATTATGTCAAAATTTTTTGCTGTC
>FWPV01002425.1_pt1 | contig 36897 bp, 34 predicted proteins | sample 2228371 | NCBI WGS metagenome assembly FWPV01 (sample SAMEA103939776, study PRJEB20133) | metagenome | reverse complement strand
CGCAGGTCTTCGGCCCCGCCCCCGCCCCCATCGCCCGCATCCGCGGCCGGCACCGGGTGCGGCTGCTGGTCAAGGCGGCCAAGGGCGCGCCGTTGCAGCAGGCGCTTTCCGACTGGGTCGGCGGGCTGAAGCTGCCCGCCAACCTGCGCCTTGCCCTGGACATCGACCCGCAGACCTTTTTCTGAGACAAGGGCGACATGAACAACGACTCCGCCTTCTGGGACCGCTTCGCGGACCGCTATGCCCGCGCGAAGATCGGGAACGTGGATGCCTACGACGCGACGCTGGAACGCGTGCGCGCCCATCTGAAGCCCGGCGACCGCGTGCTGGAGATCGGCTGCGGCACGGGCACCACCGCGCTGAGGCTGGCGGATGCGGTGTCGGAGTATCTGGCGACCGACTATTCGCCGCGCATGATCGCCATCGCGAAGGCCAAGCCCGAAGGCGACGCCCTGCCGGGGCTGCGGTTCGAGGTCGCGGGGGCGGCCGAGGCGGGCGGCGCGGGGCCGTTCGACGCGGTGACGGCCTTCAACGTGCTGCACCTCATCCCCGACCTGCCCGGCACGCTGGCGCATGTCCATGCGGCGCTGCGGCCGGGGGGCTGTTCATCTCGAAGACGCCGTGCCTTGCTGACCCGACGATGCCCGTCCGTGCGGCGGCCATCGCGGCGCTGATCCCGGTGCTGCGCGCGGTGCGGCTTGCCCCTTTCGTGCGGCGCCTGTCGCCCGCGGAGGTGGAGCGCGCGGTCGAGGCTGCGGGGTTCCGCATCGTCGAGCGGGGAGACTACCCCCGGACGCCGGCGCGGAGGTTCATCGTGGCCGAGAGGGTCTAGCCTAGCCGCCGTGGCAGATCGCGCAGGTGCCCTGCACCGCGCTGGCCGCTCCGCCCTCGCCCTTCGACACGAAGATCAGTGCCTGGTGCACGACGCCCAGCGCCAGCACGACCAGACCCAGAACCACCAGCCACCCTACCACCTTGCGCATCGCATCTCTCCGATCGCCTGCCGGGAAGCCTAGCACACGGCCGCCCGCGTGGTCAGCCCGTGCGAACGACGCAGGTTCCGGCCGGTCAGATGTCAGGGTTGAGATGCCCCCAGACCTCGGAGATCACGACGCTGCCTTCCCCCACCGCGGAGGCGACGCGCTTGACCGACCCGGCGCGCACGTCACCCACGGCGAAGATGCCGGGGTGCGAGGTGCCATGGGCGGTCGCGGCGCCCGCCTCGGCCCCGGTCAGCACGTAGCCGCGCCCGTCCAGCCGGACGAGGCCGGAAAGCCAGCCCGTGTTCGGCGCCGCGCCCACCATGACGAAGACCGACCGCGCGTCGATGCGCCAGTCCTGCCCGCTCAACCGGTCGTGGATCGTGACGGCTTCAAGCGCGCCCTCGCCGTGAAGGGTCCGCAGCTCCGTGCAGTAATGGATGGTGATCGCGGGGTCCTTCTCCAGCCGCTCGCGCAGGTAGGAGGACATGGAGGCCGCGAGCGAAGTGCCGCGCACCAGCACATGCACGTGCCGCGCGGTGCGCGACAGGAACATCGCCGCCTGTCCCGCCGAATTGCCGCCACCGATCACGACGACGTCCATCCCGCCGCACCAGCGCGCCTCGACCTCGGTCGCGGCGTAGTAGATGCCGCGCCCCTCGAAATGCTCCAGCCGGTCGATGGGCAGCCTGCGGTATTGCACCCCCGTCGCAACGACGACCGACCGCGCGAAGACCCGCGCCCCGTCGTCCATGTCCAGGCAGAAACCGCCGTCGGTTTCGGCGAGGGCCGCGGCACGGCGCGGCAGCGCGAAGCGCGTTCCGAACTTCATCGCCTGAAGCTCGCCCCGCCAGCAGAGGTCGGCGCCCGAAATGCCGGTCGGGAAGCCCATGTAGTTCTCGATCCGGCTGGAGGTGCCGGCCTGCCCGCCTATCGTCAGATCCTCCAGCACCACCGCCGAAAGCCCTTCCGCGCCCGCATAGACTCCGGCAGCAATGCCCGCGGGACCGCCGCCCACGATGGCGACGTCGAAGCGTGCGCCCTCGCCCAGGTCGAGGTCGAGGCCGAGCCGCTGCGCCAGCGCGCGGGGCGTGGCCTCGGCCAGAACCTCGCTTTCGCCGAAGATCACATGCGTGTCGTGCCGGTTGATCCGGCATTGGCGGGCCAGCTCGGCCGCACCGTCGCTGGAGGGGTCGAACTGCCGCACTGGAAGGCGGTTGCGGCCGGCGAAGGCAAGAAGGTCGCGCACCGCCCGGTCCCCCGCGCGGCCGACCACTGTGACCGCCGTCGCGCCGTTTTCCAGCTGCGCCCGCCGGCGGGCGGCGAAAACGGAGACAATGATGTCCGACATTTCAGGCATCGCCGCCATCAGCCGCAGCACCGCCTCGCGCGGGACGGCCAGCACGCGGCCCGGGCAGCAGGCCCGGATGGTCAGGGGGTGCCGTCCACCCATCAGGAACTGCACCTCGCCCATGAACTGCCCGGGGCCCAGGGTCGCCTCGCCGATCCGCTGGCTCTGGGCCTCGTCGTAGAGCTCGAATTCCCCAGCCTCGACGAACAGGAACGTGTCCGCCCGGTCGCCCGCGCGCACGATCAGCTCGCCCTCGGCGACCTCGCGTGGGGTGCCTTCGCGCGCAAGCGCCTTCACATGCGTCTCGTTCAGGGGACGGCGCACCATCGTGCGCAGGTTTTCGGCCAGGCTTTCCATCCGGTCGTCCGTCCTTGCTACTGGGGGCCGGGGCTAGCCCCGGCCGAACAGCCCGGTCAGCGCGCGCTGAATCAGGTTCGTGACCCGCGGGCGCGGGAGCGCGCGGAAGGGCAGCGGGCGGCAGACCTCCATCGCCGCGATGCCGACGCGCGCGGTCAGGGCGCCGTTCACCACGCCCTCGCCGAAGCGGCGCGAGACCCTGGCCAGCGCCCCGCCCCCCGCGACGGAGGAGATCAGGTCGTCGCCGACCGCCACGGCGCCCGTGGCGACAAGGTGGGTCATCACCGAGCGCGTCAGCCGCCAGGCGCCCAGCGTGCCCGCCCGGCCGCCGTAGATTTCCGCGATCCGGCGGATCATGCGCAGGTTCGCCGACAGCGCCGCGACGACATCGGCCAGCGCCAGCGGCACCAGCGCCGTCACCGTCGCCACGGTGCGCGCCGCGCCCTCGATCTCGCGCCGGGCGGCCTCGTCGAGGGGACCCAGAAGCTCGGACTCGGCAAGCTCCAGCGCGGCCTCGGCGTCGAACTGCTCGGGCAACCGCGCCGCCAGCCGTTCACGCCCAAGCGCCAGTTCGGGCCGGCCCCCATAGAGCCCCGACAGCCGCGCGGCCAGCGCGCGCGCAGCGCCGAGGTCGCCCGCCGCAAGCGCCGTGTCGGCCTGCCGGTGCAGCGCATCGACGCGCTTGAGCCGCGACAGCGCGGCCAGTTCGCGCAGCACGATCAGAAGGCCCGTGCCGACCACCGCCGCGATCAGCCCGGTCGCGACCCAGCCCAGCACGGCGTTGCGCTCCACCAGCCCCGCGGCGAAGTCCCAGGCCGCCATCGAAAGCGCGAAGACGACCAGACCCGTCAGCGCCGACCAGAAGAGCCGCCCCAGCCGCGACGGCGGCCGCGCGGCGAAGCGCATCGCGGCCTCCATCGCCCGCGGTTCGGGCGGCAGCGCGTCGGGGACGGGCGGCGCGGTGGCCGGCGTGACCTCGGACGGGCCGTCGCGGTCGATGACAAGCGGGCTGCGGCTCATCTCAGGCGGTCTCCCAGCAGGAATTCGGCGGCGCGGTCCAGCCGGATATGCGGCGGCCCCTCGCCGGGCTTGAGGCTGATCCGCGCGGGCGCGAATGCCATCACCGAATAGTCGCGCCCCAGCCAGGCGCCCGCCCCCTGCTGCGCCGGGGCAAGCAGCTCGCGCGGGTCCTCGGGCAGCTCGCCCGCATACATCGCCGCCTCGCGTCCGGTCGAAAGCAAGCGTCCCCGCACCATGTCCAGAACCTCGCCGCCATGCTCGGCCGTCTCCTCGACGGTCGCGCGCAGCGAGGCGATGGCCATGGCCGCGGTCTTCGCCCCGGCGAAATCGGCGCGGTCCTTCGCCTCGCGCACCAGCGCCTCGGTGATCGCGGTCAGGCGCCCATGCTGGGCGTGGTGCAGGTGGTCGGCCTTGGTCGCTGCGAACAGGATCCGCTCGACCCGCCGCCCGCCGAAGAGCGAGGTGAGCCAGGCATTCCGCCCGGGCCGGAACGCGCCCAGGATCTCGGCCATGGCGCGGCGCATGTCCTCCATCGCCTGCGGGCCGGAATGAACCGCGCCGAGCACGTCGACCAGGACGACCTGCCGGTCGATCCGGGCGAAATGCTCGCGGAAGAAGGGGCGCACGACCTTGTCCTTGTAGGCCTCGAACCGCCGTGCGAACTCGCGCCCGAGCGACCCGCGCGGCATCCGGGCCGGTGCGGGCAGCGGCGCGAAGGTCAGCGCTGGCGACCCCGCCAGGTCCCCGGGCAGCAGGAACCGCCCCGGCGTGCAATCGGAAAACCCCGCCGCCCGAGCCGCCCGAAGGTAGTCGACAAAGCCCTGCGCAAGCGACTTCGCCACGACCTCATCCAGCGCCGCCGCGGGGTCGGCGGCCTTCGCGGCCTGAAGATAGGCGCGCGCCTCGGGCCGCGCCTCGATCCGCGCCAGCGTCTCGGCCGACCACGCCTCGTAGGACCTGTCCAGAAGCGCGAGGTCCAGAAGCCACTCGCCGGGATAGTCCACGATGTCGAGATGCACCGTGCGCGGCCCCGACAGCGCCCCGAACATCCCCGAGGGCTGGACCTTCAGCGACAGCCGCAGTTCGGACACCGAACGCGTGCTGTCCGGCCAGTGGGGCTCAGGCCCGGTCAGGGCAGCAAGATGCGCCTCGAAGTCGAAGCGCGGCACGGTGTCGTCGGGCTGGGGCTGCAGCCAGGCCGCGCGGATCGCGCCCTCGCGCGCAGCCACCAGCCCGGGCATCCGGCCGCGGTCCATCAGGTTCGCGACAAGCGACGTGATGAAGACCGTCTTGCCCGACCGCGCCAGGCCCGTGACGCCAAGGCGGATCACCGGCTCGAACAGCGCCTCGTTCACGCCGCGCGTCACGCCGCCCACCGCGTCGGCGATCCCGTCTGCCAGCCTGCCGATGACCACCCGCGGCGCCCCCTTGCTTGCAGCGGCCAACATAGGCCCTGCCGCCGGCGGTTCCTAGTGCGCCCGCATCTTCCCCGTGTTCCAAATACCGCCGCCGGAGGCACCGCCCCCGCGGCCCCGGACGCGGGGGCCACGCATCGTCGTGCGGCCGCAAGGCCGCTCCGCTTGAAAACCGGCGGACAGGGCGCTACGGCGGGCGCCATGCCCCGCTACGCGCTCAGGATCGAATACCACGGTGGCCCCTTCTCGGGCTGGCAGCGCCAGTCGGGACGTCCTTCCGTGCAGGAGGCGGTGGAAACCGCGCTGCGCCGGCTGGAACCCGACGCGCCCGGCATTGCCGCGGCGGGGCGGACGGATGCGGGCGTTCACGCCACCGCGCAGGTCGCGCATTGCGACCTGTCGAAGGACTGGGACCCCTTCCGGCTGGCCGAGGCGCTGAACTTCCACCTCAAGCCCGCGCCGGTCGCGGTACTGGCGGTGGCGCGGGTGGCGGGCGATTTCCACGCCCGCTTCTCGGCCACGCACCGGCGCTACCTGTTCCGCGTGGTCTCGCGCCGGGCGCCCTTGACGCACGACCGGGGGCTTGCCTGGCGGGTGGCGCACAATCTGTCGCTCGCCCCCATGCAGGCGGCCGCGCAGCACCTGATCGGGCACCACGACTTCACAACCTTCCGCTCGTCGATCTGCCAGTCGGCCTCGCCCGTCAAGACGCTCGACCGGCTCGACATCGAAGCTGTCGCGATCCCGCACGGGACGGAGTTCCGCTTTCACGTCAAGGCGCGCAGCTTCCTGCACAACCAGGTCCGCAGCTTCGTGGGCACGCTCGAGAGGGTCGGGGCCGGGGCCTGGACGCCGGGGGACGTGAAGGCCGCGCTGGAGGCGAAGGACCGCGCGCGCTGCGGGCCGGTCGCGCCGCCCGACGGGCTCTATCTGGCCGAGGTCGGCTACGACCCCGACCCCTTCGGCTGAGCGCCGGTCAGTTCAGGTCCTTCAGAAGGCGCCCGTGCTTCTTCACCTCGGCCACGACGTCGCCGAACGTTTCAATGCCTCGCGCCTTCAGCATCGGCAGCATCTTGAGGAACGCGTCGGCGGTGGCGATCGTGTCGCCCATGGCGGTGTGGCGTGCCTCTTCGGGGATGACGATGCCCAGCCGTTCGGACAGCGCGTCGAGCGTGTGCGTCTGGTGCTGGCCGAACAGGACCGCCGAGAGAAGGACCGTGTCGAGCACCGGGTGGTCGAAGCGGTGGCCGATTTCGTCTTCGTGCCGGCGCAGGAATTCCAGGTCGAAGGGCGCGTTGTGCGCGACCAGCACTGCACCACGCGCGAAGCCGTGGAAGCGGCGTCCGATCTCGCCGATCGGCGGGGCGCCGGACACCATCTCGTTCGTGATGTGGTGCACGGCTGTCGCGGCGGCAGGGATGTTGCGGCCGGGGTTCACCAGGCTTTCGAAGGTTTCGCCATCCACCCGGCGGCCGTTCACGCAGCGCACGGCGGCGATCTGCACGATCTCGTCGCCCTGGCTGGGCAGAAGGCCCGTGGTTTCGGTGTCGAAGACGACATAGGTCAGGTCCGACAGCCTGCGGTCGGCCACCGCCTCGGTCCGGGCCTTGGACAGAAGCTCGAAGTCGTAGATCGCCGAGCGTGGCGCGGGATGGGGTGGCGCGGTCGCGGGGCGGGCGACGCGCAGCGGCAGGAACAGGCCCGCGCGGCCCTCGGTCCCGGCTTCGGGCCAGCAGTCGGTGCCGTGGGTGTTCAGGACGGCGCGGCCGGTCACATCGGTCAGCCCGACCTCCAGCGGTTCATCCAGCCAGCGTTCCAGCGTGGCGACGGGCAGCGGTTCGCCGTGCCAGGAAAGCTCGATCGCCGCGCCGGGCGGATCGGCCGCGATGTCGATCGAAAGACGGTCGCCGCGTCCGGCCCGCGCCAGCCGTGCGGCAAGTCCCGCGACCAGGGCCACGATCTCGAACGCGTCGCAGCGCAGCATCAGGCTTTCGGCGGACACCTCCGCGTCCACCCCTTCGGCGCCGAGCCGCGCCGCCAGACCGTCGGCCAGGTCTCGGGCGCGGGTTTCGGTCATCGGCCACCAGTCCGCGCGGCTGTCGTCATAGCGGCGGCCGAGTTCGGTGATGGCCGAGGTGAGTGCGCGGACCTCGGCAGCCAGCGCCTTGCCCGGCACCTCGCCCCCCTCGGCCTCCATCGCGCCGAGAACGGTCTGGAATTGCCGGGCGGGGCGGCGCACGCGGTCGAAGATCTCCTCGAGCAGGCGTTCGCGGCCTGCGTGGACGGCGAGATCCTTGGTCACGTCGCGAAGCGTCAGGACATAGCCGGGAAGGCCGCCCTCCTGCTCGGGCAGGCGCAGAAGCCGCATGCGTGCAGAGAGCACGCGCCCCTCCTGCACCGTGGCGCAAAGCAGGTCCGACGCCGCGTCGCCCTCATCTGCGGCGAGGAGCCGTTCGTAGGCATGGGCGATGGGCGCCTTGCGCAGGTAGTCGTAGACCGGCCGATCGAGGCCGGGGGCATGGTCGCGGCAGATCAGCTCGGCCGCCTGGCCGTTGTAAAAGACAAGCGTGTGCTCGGGCGAGCAGAGCAGCACCCCTTCCGGCACGTCGGCCAGAAGCGCCTCGAGCCGGGCCTTTTCGGCGGCGAGGCGCGCGGTTTCGCGCTGCACCGACATGGCCAGCGCGTTGCGCGTTGCGCTTAGGGATTCCGACACCGCCTCGGCGGCGGGGGCAAGATCGCCCAGGTATTTCGTGCCTTCGCCGGCGACGCGGGCCTCCACATCGGCATGCGCGCGGGCGCGCAGGCGCGCCGACAGGCCTTCGATCGCCTTCGCCACGTTCTCGTCGAACAGGAGCCAGACCCAGACTGTCAGGCCCAGGGTGACAAATCCCGCGACGGCCCCCGCCATGACGAAGGCGGACAGCGCCTCGGGTTCGCCCAGGTGACGGTAGCCCGCATACATTGCCGCGGCGATGGCGGCGAGGCTGCCGATGGCGACCAGCGCGAAGAACAGGAAGATGCGCAGCCTGAGCGACAGTCGCTCAAGCATGATCGACACCTTCGAGAAGGCGCTTCACCTCGGCCTTGAGGTCGCGCACGTCGAAGGGCTTGGAGATGAACCCGTCCGCCCCGAGCGCCAGGCCCTTGCGGCGTTCCATCTGATTGCCGCGCGCGGTCATCATGAGGATCTTCACCCCCGACAGCGAGGGGTCCAGCCGGACCGACTGGCAGATCTCGTAGCCCGAGACCTCGGGCAGCATGACGTCGAGCAGCACGAGGTCCGGATGGTCGCGGGCAATGGCGGGCAGGGCGTCGGCGCCGCTGGCCACGCGGCTCAGCGCGTAGCCTTCGCGCCGCATGAGGTGTTCAAGAGCGAGGGCGATGTTGTCCTCGTCCTCGACCACAAGGATGGTTTTGCGCGCCTCGCCCATGTCACACCCCCGTGCATGCAGCCTTCAGGACAGGATCGTCGGCCGGCAGATCGCGCCAGTCGGGATTCGCCACCGTGCCGTCGGCGGCGAACTCGGCCCCCTGCATCAGGTCGGCGCGCCGGTTGCCGACGCAGTCGTAAAGCACGGGTATCGTGACCGTCCCCTGCCAGCGCGCGATCAGGAGCACGTCGACCAACCTCTGCCCCGGGGCCGCGGGATGCGTTCGGGCGCCGCCGGTGTCCACGGCGATGAACCGGCTGGTCAGGGGCGCGAGGAAGGTCCAGGGGCGCCACCAGTCGCTTTCGGCGTTTCGCGTGGCGACGACGACCGTGTCGGGCAGCGCCGCGGTCACGCGCGGATACCACGAATATTCCGACCAGATCGCATAGCCCAGCATCGCGAGCCCCGCGGCGACGGGCACGATCCACCTGGGCACCCGGATGCGGAAGATGCGCACGAGCAGGAGCAGGGCGCCCGCGGCGGCGAAGGCGGCGGCGACCGTTGCGATCAGGTCCAGAAACATGCGTCCGATCCTCCCCTTTTGCCTGCCGCGTCAGATCGGCAGCCCCCTGCCCTGCGCCAGCGCCGACTGCATGGTGCGAACGACCACGAAGGCGTCGCGCAGGTGGCTGCGTTCGAAATCCGACAGGTCGGCGGGCGACATGAAGTTGTCCGGCTTCGCACCCGCCCGCACCCGCCGCGCCTGATGGTCGAGCCGGGTCTGCGCGATCAGGTCGTAGGCATCGATCAGCGAATGGCCGCCCGAGGCCGACACGACCCCCAGATCCTCGGCCGCGGCAAGCCTGGCGCGGGTGTTGGCCTGTGCGATCCGGCCCGTCAGCGCATAGACTCGGCCCAGGTCCACGACCGGCACGACGCCGTTCATCTTGAGGTCCAGCCGGTCCTTGTGCTCGCCCGACCGGATCGTGGCGAAGCCGCGCAGCAGGCCCAGCGGCGGCTGATGCTTCAGCGAGTTGGCGACCATGTGCGCCACGAAGATCGTGTTCTTCGATGCGGCTGCCAGCGTCTCGGCCTGGAGGTCGGCAAACAGCGCGGGCGTCCCGCCGATGGGCCGCAGGTCGAACATGACGCTGGCCAGCATCTGCGCCTCGGGGCTTGGGGTCCTGATCCAGCCCGAGAAATAGTCGCGCCAGATGCGCGCGGGCTGCCGCCAGCGGGGGTTTGTCGCCATCATGTCGCCCGGGCAGTAGACGTAACCGCAGGCGTTGAGCCCGTCCGAGACGATGCGCGCGAGGTCGGCGAAATAGGCGTCGTCCTCGGGCGTCGCGCGATCGTCGAGGATCAGGCAGTTGTCCTGGTCGCTGACCCCGGTCTGTTCCTGCCGGCCCTGGCTGCCACAGGCGAGCCACAGGTAGGGCACCGGCGGGGGGCCGAGTTCGGCCTCGGCCATCTTCAGCAGGCGACGGGTGACCGCGTCGGCGATGTCGGTGATGAGGCGGGTGACGACCTCGTGTCGGCTTCCGGCCGCAACGAGCTGGACCAGAAGCTGCGGGATGCGTGCGGTGGCGGCGGCCATCTGGTCCAGCGCATCGGACATGGCGATGTCGCGGATCAGCTGTGCCGAGGACACCGCCTGGAACCGCGTCAGGTCGGTCTGGGTCACGATGCCGATCAGCCGCCCCTTGTCAACGATGGGCAGGTGGCCCACGCGGTGTTCCAGCATCACGTGCAAGACGTCCGACCCCAGCGCGGTGGGCGGCAGCGCCTCGGGGCGCGGGGTCATCACGCCGCTGATCGGGCCGGACAGGTCCATGGCGCCGGCGACGGCCCGGTTGGCCAGGTCGCGGACGGTCACGATGCCGACGAGCCTGTCCTGCTCGACAACGCCCAGGCACGAGATGTGCCGGTCACGCATCAGCCGCGCGGCCTCGACAATGGGCATGTCGGGCGGGCAGGTCACGGGGTCGGCCGCCATCAGGTCGGTGACGGGCAGCGTGGACAGGTCGGTCCGGCGGCCTTCGGCCGGCCGGGTGCGATCGAAGAACCGGGCGAAGGGCGGATGGGCCTGGCGCAGGCGGTGAAACTCGTCCGCCGGCAGGACCAGCAGCACCGCGTCCTCGACCACGCGGGCGGTGGTCATGGCCAGTCCGTCGCGGCTGAGCCCCCGTTCGCCGAACGAGTTCCGGGGCCCCAGAAGCGAGACCTGCACGCCGTTGGTGTCGGTGATCTCGACCGCGCCGCGCTTGATCAGATAGAGCCCCTCAAGCCGGTCGCCGAAGCGGTAGGCCAGCGACCCGGCGGGGATTTCCCTGCGGCTGAAGCAACCGGCGACGCGCGCCAGCTCGTCCCGCGGCAGGACGTCGTAGGGGTGGACTGCTTCGAGAAACTGGATGATCGCGGGGTCCGAAGCGCTCATGGCGGCAGGCCTTCCGGAAGATCGGCACGCCCCGTCGGAGGCCCGCCCAAGTGATCCGGCCGGCGTCGCCAGGGACGCCGGCCGGACGTGTCGTCAGTGGCCGGTGGCCGCGCCCGCGCCACGCGGGACGCGGATCGACTCGACCAGATCCTGAACCTCCTGCGGCGGCTCCTGCGTCATCGACGAGACGACGTAGGCCACGGCGAAGTTGATCAGGGCGCCGATCGGCCCGAAGGCCAGCGGCGAGATGCCGAACAGGTGGTTCGCCGGAACGTTCTCGAGCATGTTGGTGCCCGGGATGAAGAACCAGCCGAGGTACGTGAACAGGTAGAGGCAGGTGACCACGAGACCCGAGATCATGCCGAGCGTGGCGCCGATCGAGTTGATGCGCTTCGAGAAGATGCCCATCATCAGCGCCGGGAACAGCGTCGCCGCGGCCAGACCGAAGGCCAGCGCCACGACCTGCGCCGCGAAGCCCGGCGGGTTGAGGCCGAGGTAGGTCGCCAGCACGATGGCACCCGCCATCGCGATGCGCGCCGCCATCAGCTCGTTCCCCTCGCTCATGTTCGGCGCGAGCCAGTCCTTCAGAAGGTCATGGCTGATGGCCGACGAGATGGCGAGAAGCAGACCCGCCGCCGTCGACAGGGCGGCCGCGAGGCCCCCTGCGGCGATCAGCGCGACCACCCAGCCCGGAAGGCTTGCGATCTCGGGGTTGGCCAGAACCAGGATGTCGTTGTTGTAGGTGAACTCGTTCCCGGCCCAGCCACGCTCGGTCGCCGTGGCGGCGAAGGCTTCGGACTTGTCGTTGTAGAACTGGATGCGGCCGTCACCGTTCTTGTCTTCCCACTTCAGAAGACCGGTGACTTCCCAGTTCTTCATCCAGTCCGGACGCTCTTCATAGAGCACGGCCTGACCCTGAGTGCCCTCGGGGTAGATCGTGTCGATGATGTTCAGACGCGCCATCGCCCCCACGGCAGGGGCCGTCAGGTAGAGAAGCGCGATGAACACCAGCGCCCAGCCCGCGGACCAGCGGGCGTCGGAGACCTTCGGCACGGTGAAGAAGCGGATGATGACGTGCGGCAGACCCGCGGTGCCGATCATCAGCGAGAGCGTGAACAGCGTCATGTTGAACGCGCTGGTATTCGCCGTGTACTGCGCGAAGCCCAGTTCGGTCACGACCTGGTCGAGCCTGGTCAGAAGCGGCAGGCCGCTTTCGGTATGGGTCGAGAACAGGCCCAGACCCGGGATCGGGTTGCCGGTCAGTTGCAGCGAGATGAAGACCGCCGGGATCGTGTAGGCCACGATCAGCACGCAGTACTGCGCCACCTGCGTGTAGGTGATGCCCTTCATGCCGCCGAGAACCGCATAGACGAACACGATAGCCGAGGCGATGTAGAGGCCCGTCGAGCTTTCCACTTCGAGGAAGCGCGAGAAGGCCACGCCCGCCCCGGTCATCTGGCCGATAACGTAGGTGACCGAGATGACGATGAGGCAGACCACCGCCGTGAGGCGCGCGCCCTGGCTGTAGAACCGGTCGCCGATGAACTGCGGCACGGTATACTTGCCGAACTTGCGCAGGTAGGGCGCAAGCAGCATCGCCAGAAGCACGTAGCCGCCCGTCCAGCCCATGAGGAAGGTCGAGTTGCCGTAGCCGACGGCGGCGATGAGACCGGCCATCGAGATGAAGGACGCCGCCGACATCCAGTCGGCAGCGGTTGCCATGCCGTTGACGACAGGGTTGACGCCCTGGCCCGCGGCATAGAATTCGCTGGTCGACGCTGCGCGCGACCAGATCGCGATCCCGATGTAGAGCGCGAAGGACGCGCCTACGACCAGGAGGTTGAGGGTATACTGATCCATCTGTCCCGTTCCCCTTACACTTCGTCGACGCCGTGTTCGCGGTCGAGTTTGTTCATGTACCGCGCGTAGTTGAAGATCAGCACGATGAACACGATGATCGAGCCCTGCTGGGCGAACCAGAAGCCGAGGTCGGTGCCCCCGACCGGAATGCCCGAAATCATCGGGCGCAGGATGATGCCGAAGCCGAAGGACACGATCGCCCAGATCACCAGACTGATGTAGATGATCCGCTTGTTCGCGGCCCAATAGGCCCCCGCAGAAGACTTATTCGCCATTGCCAGCGTACTCCCTGGGTTTGTTGCCTCCACCGGGTGGCGCCCCCTGCCGGGACGCCGCCCGCTCCCTTCAGGCCGATGCGCGCGCCACGATTGCGCCCAGGGCCGCGGCGATGTCAGGGATCGCTCCCATCGCATCGACGCGGGCCAGGACGCCCCTTCCGTCGTAGTACGCTATCAGCGGGGCCGTCTGTGCGTGGTAGGCGTCCAGCCTCGCCCGCACGGTTTCGGCCCTGTCGTCGGCCCGGCGCGTGAACGCCGTGCCGCCGCACTTGTCGCAAACCCCCGCCGTGGCGGGCAGTTTGAACGTGTCGTGATACCCCTCGCCGCAGGCCGAGCACGTGTAGCGCCCGGCGATGCGGTCGACCATCGCGGCGTCGTCGACCTCGAGGCTGACGGCGGCGTTGATGAGTTGTCCGGTGGTCTCCAGCAGGCGGTCCAGCGCCTCAGCCTGGCCCGCCGTACGCGGGAAGCCGTCAAGGATGACGCCCTTCTTGACATCGGGTTCCGCCAGCCGGTCCCTGAGGACCGCCAGCACGATGTCGTCCGACACCAGCCCGCCCGCCTCCATCACCGCCTTGGCCTTCCGGCCTGCCTCGGTCCCGGCCTTGACGGCCGCCCGCAGCAGGTCGCCGGTGGAGAGCTGCACAAGGCCGAACTGCTCCTGAAGCATGCGCGCCTGCGTCCCCTTCCCGGCGCCCGGCGGGCCGAGAAGGATGAAGACAGCCGCGCCGGTCATCGTCTCGGACGAGGTCATTTCCGGTTCATCCGGTTGGCGATGAGGTCGTCGACGACCGAGGGATCGGCCAGGGTCGAGGTGTCGCCCAGCGTGCCGTAGTCGTTCTCGGCGATCTTGCGCAGGATGCGGCGCATGATCTTGCCCGAGCGGGTCTTGGGCAGGCCCGGGGCCCACTGGATCAGGTCGGGCGAGGCGATCGGGCCGATCTCGGTCCGCACCCACTGCACCAGTTCCTTGCGCAGCTCGTCGGTCGGCTCGACGCCGTTCATCAGGGTGACGTAGGCGTAGATGCCCTGGCCCTTGATCTCGTGGGGGTAGCCCACGACCGCGGCCTCGGCCACCTTCTCGTGCGCGACCAGCGCGCTTTCGATTTCGGCCGTGCCCATCCGGTGGCCCGAGACGTTGATGACATCGTCGACCCGACCGGTGATCCAGTAATAGCCGTCCTCGTCCCGGCGGCATCCGTCGCCGGTGAAGTAGTAGCCCTTGTACTGCTCGAAATAGGTCTGCTGGAACCGCTCGTGGTCGCCCCAGACGGTGCGCATCTGCCCCGGCCAGCTGTCGGCGATGCAGAGCACGCCTTCGGCGGGGTTGCCCTCCTGCACCTGGCCGCTCTCGGCATTCAGGATCACCGGCTTCACGCCGAAGAAGGGCAGCGTGGCCGAGCCCGGCTTGGTCTTCGTGGCGCCGGGCAGCGGCGTGATCAGGTGGCCTCCGGTCTCGGTCTGCCACCAGGTGTCGACGATCGGGCAGCGGCCCTTGCCCACGACGCGGTCGTACCAGGCCCAGGCCTCGGGGTTGATCGGCTCGCCCACCGTGCCGAGCAGCTTCAGCGACGACAGGTCGTGCTTCGCGACCCATTCCTCGCCCTGACCCATCAGGGCGCGGATCGCGGTCGGCGCGGTGTAGAACTGGTTGACCTTGTGCTTGGCGCAGACCTCCCAGAAGCGGCCGGCATCCGGATAGGTCGGCACACCTTCGAACATCAGCGTCGTGGCGCCATTGGCCAGCGGCCCGTAGACGATGTAGCTGTGACCCGTGACCCAGCCCACGTCCGCGGTGCACCAGTAGATGTCGCCTTCGTGGTAGTCGAACGTGATCTCGTGCGTCATCGCAACATAGACGAGGTAACCGCCCGAGGTGTGGACGACCCCCTTCGGCCGGCCCGTCGAGCCCGAGGTGTAGAGGATGAACAGCGGATCCTCCGCGCCGATCTCGGCATAGGGGCAGTAGGGGCTGGCCTCGGCCATCTCGGCCAGAAGGTCGATGTCGCGCCCGTCGATCCAGGTCGTCTGGTCGCCGGTGTGCTTGACGACCATGCATTTGACCTTGTCGGAACAGTCGAACAGCGCCTTGTCGGTGTTCGACTTCAGGGGCGTCTTGCGGCCGCCGCGCGGCGCGTGGTCGGCGGTGATGACCAGTTTCGCGTCACAGTCGTTGATCCGGCTGGCCAGGCTGTCGGGCGAGAAGCCGGCGAAGACGATCGAGTGGACCGCCCCGATCCGCGCGCAGGCCAGCATCGCATAGGCCGCCTCGGGGATCATCGGCAGGTAGAGAACGACGCGGTCGCCCTTCTGCACGCCATGCGCCTTCATCACGTTCGCCATCCGGCAGACGTTTTCCAGCAGCTCGGCGTAGGTGATGTGCCGGGCAGGGGTCGCGGGGTCGTCCGGTTCCCAGATGATCGCGGTCTGGTTCGCCCGCTTGAGCATGTGGCGGTCGATACAGTTTGCGCTGACGTTGAGCGTGCCGTCCTCGAACCACCTGATGTCGACCTTGCCGAACTCGAAAGTCGTGTTCTTCACCTTGGTGTAGGGCTTGATCCAGTCGATGCGGCGGCCGTGTTCGCCCCAGAAGGCGGCAGGGTCAGCGACCGAAGCCTCATACATGCGGGCATATGCTGCGGCATCGACATGAGCCGACTTCGCAAATGCTTCCGGAATTTCGCGCGTGGCAGCGGACTCCGCTGCATGACCCTGTGCCGCCATAGACAACCTCCCTCGGCTTCACTTCCCCCCGGGCCGGAACGCCATCGTGCCGTCGCGCGCCGCAGCCGATCGCCGCGTCCCCACCCATCGCGCCAGCCATCATAGCGCAATCGTCAAGAAAACGATAACTCTTATTGTCATATCGGTTTTTTTGTAAATTCATTGACCCGATGTGCAGCGGGATTGTAAATCTTCACGAAGTCGCGAGCGGATTGGACTTGCGTAGCAGTCCGTTGGCGGTGTGCGGTGCCGTCGCGCGCAGCGCGTCCGGCCGACCAGACACGCCCGATCCCGGACAAGCCTCGGGTGCGACAATTGCGCCCGGGGTCTTGCAGGCCGGCCAGAGCGCGGCTCGGTCGGGACGCGCACCTGCATGACACGGATCAAGGTGCGCTGCCGTCCGCCTGCTAGAGTGCCGGGACAATCGAGGATATCCCGAACCATGCGTCCATCCCTGCTGCTTGCCCTCATCCTGGCCACGCCCGCCCAGTCGGAAGACCTCGACCTCGGGCGGCAGACATTCATGGAGTCCTGCGCGGGCTGCCATGGGGAAACGGCCCGGGGCGACGGCCCGATGACCGAGATCCTGACCGTCGCGGTCCCCGACCTCACCCTCATCGCGGCGCGCAACGGCGGGGAGTTTCCCTGGCTGGCCGTCATCCATACCATCGACGGACGGGCGTCGCTCCGGGCGCACGGGGGGCCGATGCCGATCTTCGGCGGGCTTCTGCGCGGGGAATCGGCGGTGAAGGACGGCCCGGACGGGACGCCGATCATCGCGAGCCGACAGATCCTGGGCCTCGCCGACTATCTGGCCAGCATCCAGGCGGCACAGTAGGGTCGGACCGATCGGGAGAGAACGCACCATGAAACGAACCGCACTGACGCTTGGACTGGTCCTGGCCCTTGGCCCCATGGCGGGCTGCGCCGTTCCGGAGGCCGAGGTCGGGCGCAGCTTCTACGATGCCAACTGCGCAGCTTGCCATGGTCCGGCGGGGCGCGGCGACGGGCCGGCGGCCGCGGGCCTGTCGCGGCCGGTGCCGGACCTGACCACGCTTGCCGAACGCAACGGCGGCGTGTTCGACCGCAACGCGGTCATGTCGGTGATCGACGGCTACTACCGGCGCGACGACACGAACCACCCGATGCCCGAGTTCGGCGCGACGATGGAGGGGCGGATCGTCATGGTCGAAACCGCGCCCGGGGTCTTCACCCCGACACCCGAGGTCCTGGTCGCACTGGCGGACTTTCTGGAAGCCCTCCAGCGCTGACGCCTCGCGGCAGCGCCGCTCACCTGCCCAGCAGCGCCGGCAGTCTCAGCCCGTGTTCCTTCGCGCAGGCGATGGCGTCGTCATAGCCCGCATCCGCGTGCCGCCAGACCCCCGAGGCCGGGTCGTTCCACAGCACGCGCTCCAGCCGCCGCGCGGCCTCGGGCGTGCCGTCGGCGACGATCACCATGCCCGCGTGCTGGCTGAACCCCATGCCCACTCCGCCGCCGTGGTGCAGGCTGACCCAGGTCGCGCCGCTGGCCGTGTTGACCAGCGCGTTCAGCAGCGGCCAGTCCGACACGGCATCGGAACCGTCGCGCATCGCCTCGGTCTCGCGGTTCGGGCTGGCGACCGAACCGGAATCCAGGTGGTCGCGGCCGATGACGACGGGGGCCTTGAGTTCGCCCGAGGCGACCATCTCGTTGAACATCAGCCCGGCGCGGTGCCGTTCGCCGAGGCCGATCCAGCAGATGCGGGCGGGCAGACCCTGAAAGGCGATCCTCTCCTGCGCCATGTCCAGCCAGCGGTGCAGGTGGGCGTTGTCGGGGAAGAGCCGCTTCATCGCCGCGTCGGTCTTGTGGATGTCCTCGGGGTCGCCCGACAGCGCCACCCAGCGGAAGGGGCCGATGCCCCTGCAGAACAGCGGCCGGATGTAGGCGGGCACGAAGCCCGGGAATGCGAAGGCGTTTTCCAGCCCTTCGTCCCTGGCCACCTGGCGGATGTTGTTGCCATAATCCAGCGTGGGCACGCCCGCGTTCCAGAACCCCACCATCGCCTCGACATGCGCGCGCATCGAGGCCCTGGCGGCAGCCTCGACGGCCTTCGGATCGCTCTCCTGCCGCGCCCGCCAGTCGGCGACGGTCCAGCCCTTCGGCAGGTAGCCGTGAAGGGGGTCGTGGGCCGAGGTCTGGTCGGTCACGATGTCGGGGCGGTGGCCGCCCGCCTTCATCCGCGTCAGCAGTTCGGGGAAGATCTCGGCGGCGTTGCCGAGAAGGCCGACCGACTTCGCCTCGCCGGCCTGCGTCCAGCGGTCGATCAGGGCCAGCGCCTCGTCCAGGCTGCGGGCCTTCTCGTCGAGGTATCGGGTGCGCAGGCGGAAATCGATCCGGGTCTCGTCGCATTCGACCGCCAGGCAGCAGGCGCCCGCCATGACGGCGGCAAGCGGCTGCGCGCCGCCCATCCCGCCGAGGCCCGCGGTCAGGATCCAGCGGCCCCTGAGATCGCCACCGTAGTGCTGACGGCCGGCTTCGGCGAAGGTCTCGTAGGTGCCCTGAACGATGCCCTGCGTGCCGATGTAGATCCAGGACCCCGCGGTCATCTGGCCATACATCATCAGGCCCTTGCGGTCGAGCTGGTTGAAATGGTCCCAGGTCGCCCAGTGCGGCACAAGGTTCGAGTTGGCGATCAGCACGCGGGGCGCATCCGTGTGCGTGCGCACGATGGCGACCGGGCGACCCGACTGCACGACCAGCGTCTCGTCGGCCTCGAGCTCGCGCAGCGCGGCGATGATGCGGTCGAAGTCCTCCCACGTGCGCGCGGCGCGCCCGATGCCGCCGTAGACCACCAGCTCGTGGGGGTTCTCGGCCACGTCGGGATGCAGGTTGTTCATCAGCATCCGCATCGCCGCCTCGGTCTGCCAGCTTTTCGCGGTCCGCTCGGGGCCGGTCGGGGGGTAGACGTCGCGCAGGTTGTGGCGGGGGTTCTGGGTCATGCGGGCCTCCATGCGGCGAGGTCGGTCAGGATACGGGCGAAGAGCTGGCGCAGCGGTGCGGCAACGGCATCGGAATAGTCCCAGGGCGGCGCCTCGGCCGCGAGGTAGCGCGACTGCGCGACTTCCATCTGGATGGCGTGCAGCCCCTCGGCCGGGCGGCCGTAGTGGCGCGTGGTCCAGCCGCCCTTGAACCGGCCGTTGAGGACGGCGCAAAAGGGGCGCACCGCGTCGTCGTCAGAGCCTGCCCGGTCCGCCTTGCCGGACCGGGCGGCGCCGGCCCCGCATGCTTCGACCACGATCCGCTCCAGCGCCGGGTCGCAGGACGCCCCGCCGTTCGTGCCGATGTTCAGATCGGGCAGCACGCCGTCGAACAGGAACGGGATCACCGACCGGATCGAATGGCAGTCCCACAGGATCGCGTAGCCGTGGCGGGCCTTCACCCGCGCGACCTCCTCGGCCAGCGCCGCGTGGTAGGGCGCGTGGAACCGCGCCAGCCGGTCGGCGATCTCGTCGGCCTCGGGCGCCTCGCCCATGTGGTAGATGTCGCGCCCGTCGAAGTCCGTGACCGGGCAAAGCCCGGTGGTGTTCTGCCCGGGATAGAGCGAGGCGCCCGAAGGGTCGCGGTTGGCGTCGATCACGTAGCGGTGGAAGGTCGCCCGCACCACCGTGGCACCGGGCAGGAGCCCGTCGTATAGCCGTCCGATGTGCCAGTCGGTATCCGCCAGCGCCCGGCCGGTCGCGTTCAGCCGCAGCGCGATGTCCTCAGGCACGAAGGTTCCGCCGTGCGGCTGGCCCAGGACGACCGGCCCCTCGCCCCGGATGACCTCGACCGGGGTCATGCCAGCACCGGCAGGTCGATCCCCGCCGCCCGGGCCAGCGCGCCGGACGCCACGAGCTCGGCCTCCGCCTCGAGGTCGGGGGCAAGGTAGCGGTCCTCGCCCAGGGTCGCCACCCGCCCGCGCAGGCAGGCCAGCACCCGCGCCAGCGGCGCCGAGGTCGCAAGCGGCGCGCGGAATTCCACGCCCTGCGCGGCGCAGAGCGCCTCTACCCCAAGGATACGTTCCAGGTTCGCGACCATCCGCCCCAGCCGCCGCGCGCCGTGGGCGGCCATGCTCACATGGTCTTCCTGGTTCGCGCTCGTGGGCGTCGAATCCGTGACCGTGGGCGTGGCGAGGTGCTTGTTCTCGCTCATCAGCGCGGCGGTGGTCACCTCGGCGATCATCAGGCCCGAGTTCAGGCCGGGGTCGGGCGTCAGGAACGGCGGCAGGTCGAAGCTGAGCGTCGGGTCGACCATCAGCGCTACGCGGCGCTGCGCGATGGCGCCGATCTCGGCCACCGCCAGCGCGATCATGTCGGCGGCGAAGCCTACGGGTTCGGCGTGGAAGTTGCCGCCTGACACGATCTGCCCGTCGGACAGGATCAGCGGGTTGTCGGTGGCGGCGTTCGCCTCGACCTCCGGCGGCGTTCGCCTCGACCTCCAGCGTCCGCGCGGCCATGCGCAGCACGTCCATCGCCGCGCCCGTCACCTGCGGCTGGCAGCGGATGCAGTAGGGATCCTGCACGCGGGTGTCGCCCTCGCGATGGCTTTCGCGGATCGCCGATCCGTCGAGCAGCGCGCGCATCGCCGCCGCCGCCTCGATCTGGCCGGCATGGCCGCGCAGCGCGTGGATCTCGGGCGCGAGCGGCGCGGTCGAGCCCATGATGGCGTCGGTGGAGAGCGCCGAGACGACCAGCGCCGTCTGCGCCGCCGCCCAGGCGCCAAAGAGGCCCGCCAGCGCGAAGGCGGTGGAGAACTGCGTGCCGTTGATCAGCGCGAGCCCCTCCTTGGGGCCGAGCGTGACGGGCTCCAGCCCGGCCTCGGCCAGCGCGTTCCGGCCCGGCAGGATGCGGCCTGCGACCTCGGCCTCGCCCGCGCCGATCATCACGGCGGCCATGTGGGCGAGCGGCGCGAGGTCGCCCGAAGCGCCGACCGAGCCCTGCGCCGGCACGACCGGCGTCACGCCCTGCGCCAGCATGCCTTCGAGAAGTGCCACGACCTCCCACCGCACGCCCGACGCGCCACGCCCCAGCGACAGAAGCTTCAGCGCCATCATCAGCCGCACGACGCCGCGCGGGACCGGCGCGCCCACGCCGCAGCAATGCGACAGGATCAGGTTGCGCTGAAGCCGGTCGGTGTCCTTCGCCGCGATGCGGACCGAGGCGAGTTTGCCGAAGCCCGTGTTGACGCCATAGATGGGCGCATCTCCGGCCGCCGCGCGGGCGACGGCCTGGGAAGCGGCCTCCACCGCAGGGCGGCAGGCGTAGTCGAGCCGCGCGGGAAGCTCCTCGCGCCAGAGCCGTTCGAGGTCGCACAGCCGGGTCGCGCCAGGGGTCAGGATCAGCACGAAGCACCTCCGAGATAGCGTGCGTGAAGGGTGGGCCCGCCGATCAGGTAGGACAGTTCCGCCGGGTGCGCGGCGTCCCAGACGGCAAGGTCAGCGCGCAGGCCCGCCGCGATCCGCCCTCGGTCCGCAAGCCCCAGCGCGCTGGCCGCGTGGACCGTCGCACCGGCCAGCGCCTCCTCCGGCGTCAGGCGGAACAGCGTGCAGGCCATGTTCATCGCCAGCGGCAGGGAGATCATGGGCGAGGACCCGGGGTTGAAGTCGGTGGCGACAGCCATTGGGACACCTGCCGCACGCAGAGCCTCGACCGGCGGCGCCTGCGTCTCGCGCAGCGTGTAGAAGGCGCCCGGAAGCAGCACTGCGACCGTGCCCGCCGCCGCCATCGCCGCCACCCCCTCGGCGTCGAGATACTCCAGGTGATCCGCCGACAACGCCCCGTGCCGCGCAGCCATTGCCGCGCCGCCGAGGTTCGAAAGCTGCTCGGCATGAAGCTTGACCGGCAGGCCCAGCGCCCGCGCCACGGCGAAGACGCGCGCGATCTGGTCAGGCGAAAAGGCGATCCCCTCGCAGAACCCGTCGACCGCGTCCACCAGCCCCTCGGCATGGGCCGCGCGCAGGGCGGGCAGGCAGACCTGTTCCAGGTAGGCGTCCCCGCGCCCGGCAAAGTCCGGCGGGACGGCATGGGCGCCGAGAAATGTCGTCACGACCCCGATCCGGCCGCCCTTCCCTGCCTTTCGCGCGGCGCGCAGCATGGCAAGCTCGGTCTCGAGGTCCAGGCCATAGCCCGACTTGATCTCGACAGTCGTGACGCCCGCCGCCGCCATCCGGGCGACCCGCGCCGCGGCGAGGTCGGCCAGCACCTCCTCGCCCGCCGCGCGGGTGGCGCGGACGGTCGCGGCGATCCCGCCTCCGGCGCGGGCGATGTCGGCATAGCTCGCGCCGTTCAGCCGCGCCTCGAATTCCTTCGCGCGCGAGCCCGCGAAGACCGTGTGCGTGTGGCAGTCGATCAGCCCGGGGGTGACGAGCCGCCCCTCCAGCCCGCGGCGGGGGGCGTGGTGCAGGTCCGGGGGGATGTCGGCCATCGGCCCGGCCCAGAGGATGACCCCGCCGCCCAGAACCACCGCCCCTTCCGCGACGATCCCGTAGCCGGGGCCGTCCATCGTGGCCAGCGTCGCGTCGGTCAGGATCAGGTCAGGGGTGCGGGACATGGGCGACTCAGACGTTGCGCCATTTAATGTATGGGTCTATCTTCTATATGTCTATACATAACGGACCCGCCCATGCCCACGCTCCACGCCGCCCGCGCCCGCCTGCCCGAGGGGTGGGCAACCGATGTCCGGATCGAGGTCGAGGGCACCTCCATCGCCCGCGTGACACCCGGCGCGCGCCCCGCCCCGGACGACCGGCGCGTCGGCGTCCTGCTGCCCGCGCTCTCGAACCTTCACTCGCACGCCTTCCAGCGCGCAACGGCGGGCCGGACCGAACGCCGCGCCGCCGGGCGCGACAGCTTCTGGACCTGGCGGGAGGAGATGTACCGCTTTGTCGAACGCCTCACGCCCGACACGATGCGCGCCATCGCCGCGCTGGCCTTCTGCGAGATGCAGGAGGCCGGCTTCGCCGCGGTTGGCGAATTCCACTACGTCCACAACGGCCCCGACGGGCAGCCCTACGACGACCCCGCGGAGCTTTCGCGCGCGATCTTCGAGGCCGCGGGCGAGACCGGCATCGGGCTCACGCACCTGCCCGTCCTCTACCGCTTCGGCGGCGCGGGGCTGAGGCCGCTGTCGGGCGGCCAGCGGCGCTTCGGGACCACGCCCGACGATTTCGCCCTCCTGCTCGACGCCTGCCGCACGGCGGCGCGCAACCTGCCGGACGACACGGGCCTGGGCCTCGCCCCCCATTCGCTGCGCGCCATCTCGCCCGAGGATCTGGCGTGGCTCCTGCCGCTGGCCGAAGGCGGGCCGGTCCACATCCACGTCGCCGAACAGCCGCGCGAGGTCGAGGAGGTCTCGGCCTGGCTCGGCGCCCGCCCGGTCGAATGGCTGCTGGCCAACGCGCCCGTCGATGTCCGGTGGTGCGCCGTCCACGCCACCCACATGACCCCCACCGAAACCGCCGGCCTGGCGGCGACCGGCGCGGTGGCAGGCCTCTGCCCGATCACCGAGGCGAACCTGGGCGACGGCGCCTTCGACGGCCCGGGCTGGCTGGCCTCGGGCGGCGCCTTCGGCGTGGGCAGCGACTCGAACGTGCGCATCTCGGCTGCCGAGGAGTTGCGGATGCTGGAATATGCCCAACGCCTGCGCGACCTCTCGCGCAACGTGATGGCGCCGGAAAACGCCCATGTCGGCGCGCATCTCTACCTCGCCGCAGCGCGGGGCGGCGCGCAGGCGCTGGGGCGGAACGCCGGCACCATCCGCGAAGGCGCGCTGGCCGACCTCGTGGCGCTCGACCCCGAACACCCCGCGCTCGCCTGCCTCGACGGGGACGCGCTCCTCGACGGCTTCGTGTTCGCCGCGGGCGACGGAGCGGTGACCGACCTCTGGTCTGCCGGCCGCCACGCGGTGCAGGGCGGCCGCCACATCGCCCGCGACGCGATCCGGGCCGCATATGCCAAGGCTCTGAAATCGCTGGTATCGGCATGACCGCCCAGGGCTTCCGCGCCATCAAGGCCGAGATCCTGCGCCGCATCCGTAGCCGCGACTGGCCACCCGGCGCGGCCCTCCCGCCCGAAACCGACCTCGCCGCCGAATTCGGCTGTGCCCGCGCCACGATCAACCGCGCGCTGCGCGAACTGGCCGAGGACGGGGTGCTCGACCGCCGCCGCAAGGCGGGCACCCGCGTCAGCCCCGCGCCCACCCGGCGCGCCCGCGTGGACATCCCCCAGACCCGGGCCGAGGTCGAGGCGACCGGGGCGCGCTACCGCTATGCGCTGATCTCGCGCGAGGAACGGCCCGCACCCGCCTGGCTGGCGGCTCTCCTTGCCCTGCCGCCGGATGCGCCCATGGTCCATGTCGAGGCCCTGCACTTCGCCGACGACCGCCCCTGGCAGGTCGAGGATCGCTGGATCAACCTCGCTGCCGTGCCCGCCGCGCGGGACGAACCCTTCCGCGACACGGGCCCCAACGAATGGCTGATCGGCCAGGTCCCGTTTTCGGAGGCCGAGATGAGCTTTTCCGCCGCCCGCGCCGACGCTCCGCTCGCCCGGCTCCTCGCCGTCGAGGAGGGCGCGCCCCTCTTCCGCGCCGAGCGTACCACCTGGCTCGACGGCCGGCCGGTCACCCATGCCCGGCTCAGCTACCCGCCGGGCTACCGGATGCGCACCCGGCTCTAGCCCGGCACGACGCGCCCCTGGTCCAACCGCACGATCCGGTCCATCCGGGCGGCGAGCTCAAGGTTGTGCGTCGCGATGACGGCCGCAAGCCCGGTGCCCCGCACCAGCTCCATCAGCACGCCGAACACCTGGTCCGAAGTGCCGGGGTCGAGGTTGCCCGTCGGCTCGTCCGCCAGAAGCACCCGGGGCCCGTTCGCCAGCGCCCGGCAGAAGGCGACGCGCTGCTGCTCGCCACCTGACAACTGCGCCGGGCGGTGCCCGGCCCGTGCGTCCACGCCGACACGCTCGAGCAGAGCGCGCGCGCGCTCCGCCGCCGCGCCGCCCGGGACGCCGTTGGCCAGCTGCGGCAACACCACGTTTTCCAGCGCCGTGAACTCCGGCAGCAGGTGGTGGAACTGGTAGACGAAGCCGACCTCGGCCCGACGCGCCTCGGTCCGCGCACGGTCGGACAGGCCCGTCATCGCCTGCCCCGACAGCCGCACCTCGCCCGCGTCGGCCGTATCCAGCAGACCCGCGATGTGCAGGAGAGTCGATTTCCCCGACCCGGAGGGCGCGACCAGCGCCACGACCTCGCCCGGCGCGACGTCGAGATCCGCACCCTTCAGCACGACGATCTCGCCCGGCGTGCCGCGGTTGTAGATCTTCTCGATCCCGCGAAGCTCGACGGCCGCAGTCATCGGACCGCCCTTTCGCGGCTGCCGGCTTCCCCGTGTTCCAAATACCGCCGGGGGGAGTCCCCGCTTTCGCGGGGACGGGGGGCGGGAAGCCCCCCTTCGCGGCCAACCAGGGGCGCCTCATTCATATCGCAGCGCCTCCACCGGGTTCATCCGCGCCGCCCGGCGGGCGGGGAAGATCGTGATGACGAACGAAAGGCCCAGCGACAGCGCGACCGCCGACAGGACGTCGGACATCCGCAACACCGTGGGCAGGCGGTAGATCCCCCGGATCGAGGGGTCCCAGACACCGCCGTTCGACAGGTAGTTGAGGGCCGAGAAGATCGTCTCGCCGTTCAACGCGAAAAGGACGCCCAGGATCACCCCGGCGGCGGTGCCGACGATACCGGTGAACGCCCCGCACAGGAAGAAGATCCGCAGGACCGACCCCTCGGTGAGCCCCATCGTCCGCAGGATGCCGATGTCGCGGCCCTTGTTCTTGACCAGCATGATGAGGCCCGAAACGATGTTCATCGCCGCGATCAGCACCAGGATCGACAGGATGACGAACATCACGTTGTCCTCGACGTCGAGCGCGCGCAGGAACGCGCCTGCGCTGTCCCGCCAGGTCCAGAGCAGCATCCCCTCGCCCGCCGCCTCCAGGATCGCGGGGCCGTAGCTGTCGATCCGCTCGGGGTTCTCCACGATCACCTCGATCTCGTCGGCCTTGCCTTCCTTGTTGAAGAACGACTGCGCCTCGGCGAAGGGCAGATAGACGCGCGTGCGGTCGATGTCGTAGCGGCCGGCGGTGAAGATGTAGACGACCTCGTAGGCGTTGCGGCGCGGGACCGTGCCCATCGCCGTCCGCACCCCGTTGGGCGAGATGATCTGGATCCGGTCGCCGATCCCGACGCCGAGTTCCCGCGCGACCCCCGAGCCGATCGCGATGCCCTGGGCGAAGCGCGAGATGTCGCCCTGCGCCTCGATCACCTCGTCGCCGGCGATGCGGGGGATGGCGCGCAGGTCCTCCTCGGCAATGCCGAAGACCTCGACGCCCGCGTTGGCCTCGCCGCGGTTGGCCAGCACCTGGCCCTTGACCAGCGGGGCTGCGCGCAGGACGCCGGGCACGGCGGCGATGCGTTCGGCCATGCCCTCGTAGCCGCCCGTGGTGCGGACGATCTGCCCCGCCTCGCCCAGCGTCGCGGCAGGGTAGACGGTGACATGGGCATTGGCGCCAAGGATCGTGTCGATGAACTCGGCCCGGAAGCCCGCGCGGACCGACAGCGTCGCGATCAGCGCGAAGACGGCCAGCGCGATGCCGATCAGGCTGATCCAGGTCATGACGCTGACCCCGCCCTCGGCGCGGCGGGCGCGCAGGTAGCGCCACGCGATCATGAATTCGAAGCCCGCGAAGGGAGAGGTCCGGCCTGCCACGTCTGCTCCTGGTCGTTGCGGCGCCGAGTAGTGGGGGCGCGGGCCTGCGCCGTCAAGGGCGGCTACCCGTCGAGCTCCGCGATATGGCGCTCCATCTCGCCGATCTCGGACAGCTGCGCCTCGATGATGCGGTCGGCCAGGTCGCGCACGCGGGGGTCGGTGATCTGCGCGCGTTCACTGGTCAGGATCGCGATCGAGTGGTGGGGGATCATCGCCTTCATCCAGGCCACGTCGCCGACCGTCTCCTGCGACCGCACGAGCCAGAGCGAGGTTGAGAAGACCACCGCCGCACCGGCGTAGATGGCGATGTTGGCAGCCCGGTTGCGGTACATACCCTGCATGAAGGTCAGCATCACCACCGCCATCATGGCGCCCATCAGAAGGGCCATCCACAGCCGCGTCTGGCTGAACCAGACGTGGCTCGCCTCCCAGCTGTTGAGGTAGGTCAGCGCATACATCAGCGCGGTCGATGTGCCGATCATCGCGAAAAAGCGTGTGTAGGACATGAGCTTGCCTCCTGCCCGGTCAACGCGCCCGGGCTGCCTTCGTTCCCGCGCGGTCACGGCGCGCTGCCCGAAACGGGAGGCCCCGGTCACGCCCGGGTCCGGCCAGTGAACCGACCGTTTCCAGTCGGCGATCAATCAAGGGGCAAAGATCAGCGGCGGAAAGAGCTCTCGGCGCCTGCGCTGCGGAACCATCTGCGGAGCTTGAGGCCCCGATACCGCAGCCTTCCTGCCCCCTTGCCGTTGCTGCCCATTGCGCACCATGCACGAGAATGGTTTGCATTTCGTGAACGGCTGTCGATCAGCCCTGCGCAGCCCCGGCCGGACATGAAGGTTCTGACGGTCGCCCGGCTAGGCCGGGTCAGCCGGCGGGCCTCGGAGCCCGCCGACGGGATGGCGCGAACCGCCTCAGGCGGCGTCACACCCAGGTATGGAAGGCCCGGGTCGACATCGGTTCGAAGGACTGCGCGGCGTGGTGCGGGGCGTAGATCTCGGCCACCTTCGCGACCGCGGCCTCGGGGCTCATCTCCTCGCTCTCGCCGGTCCGGCGGCTGGTGAGTTCCACCACGCCGTTGGCCAGGCCCCGCGGCCCGACGGTGATCCGCCAGGGCAGGCCGATCAGGTCCATTGTGGCGAACTTCGCCCCCGCCCGTTCGTCGCGGTCGTCGTAGAGCGCCGCAAGTCCCTTTGCCGCCAAGGACTTGTAGAGCCCCTCGCAGGCCGCGTCCGCCGCGCCGTCGCCCTGTTTCAGATTGACGATCCCGCAGTGGAAGGGGGTCACGCCTTCGGGCCAGATGATGCCCTTGTCGTCGTGGCTGGCCTCGATGATCGCGCCCAGGAGGCGGCTGACGCCGATCCCGTGCGAGCCCATGTGGACCGGCACGCGTTCGCCCCTGTCGTTCACGACGACGGCGCCCATCGGCTCGGAATACTTGGTCCCGAAGTAGAAGATCTGGCCCACCTCGATCCCGCGGCCCACCTTGCGGTGCGCCTCGGGCACGCCGGCGAACACCGCCTCGTCATGGGTCTCGTCGGTTCGGGCGTAGAGCGTGGTGAATTCCTCGCAGACGGCCTTCACCTGGTCGCGGTCGTCGTAGTCGATCTCGCGGTCGCCGAGCTTCAGGGCCGTCACCCGGTCGTCGTAGAAAACCTCGCTTTCCCCGGTACTTGCGAGCACAAGGAACTCGTGCGTGTCGTCGCCGCCGATGGGACCCGAGGCCGCGCGCATCGGGATCGCGGTCAGGCCCATGCGTTCATAGGTGCGCAGGTAGCTGACCATGTGGCGGTTGTAGGCGTGCAGCGCCGCCTCCTTGTCGATGTCGAAGTTGTAGCCGTCCTTCATCAGGAACTCGCGCCCGCGCATGACGCCGAAGCGGGGGCGGATCTCGTCGCGGAACTTCCACTGGATGTGGTAGAGCGTCAGGGGCAGCTGCTTGTAGCTTTCGACATGGGCGCGGAAGATGTCGGTGATCATCTCCTCGTTCGTGGGACCGTAGAGCATGTCGCGGTCGTGCCGGTCGCGGATGCGCAGCATCTCGGGCCCGTAGGCGTTGTAGCGCCCCGATTCCTGCCACAGATCGGCGGGCTGGATCGTCGGCATCAGCATCGGGATATGGCCCGCGCGGACCTGTTCCTCGTGCACGATCTCCTCGATCCGGCGCAGGACGCGGTAGCCCAGGGGGAGCCACGAGTAGATGCCGGCGGCCTGCTGCCTGATCATGCCCGCGCGCAACATGTAGCGGTGCGAGACGATCTGCGCCTCGGCGGGGTTTTCCTTGAGGACGGGCAGGAAGTAGCGGGAAAGGCGCATGTGACTGGTCCCTGGACGGAGCTGGCTTCCGAGCCGTTTAGAGAAGCCCGCTGCGGCAGGCAAGGGCAAGGGCCGGAGGGGCCGCGCGGGGCGTGCGGCGAAGGGTGCCGGGCCGGCGGCGCGAATCGGGGTTAACGGCGTTGTTTTCCAATGACTTGCCGCTGCACCGCGCGTGCACCCGATGTGCACCGGACGTGCACCGGCGCGCCCCCGAGGGTCGGGAGAAGGGCGGGTTGACGGGGCGCGCGGTCGGGGGATTGCCGCGCGGGGTGGAGGGGCCATGCTTCGCGCAACGAGGGGACAGGGCGATGACGGACGAGCCACGGCGAGGCGGGGACGGAGGACAGCCGACGCTGCTCGACTGGCTGGGCTGGAACACCGGGCCTGACTTCCGCAAGGCGCGCTGGCTGGGCGGGCTGGTCTCGCTGCTGATCGTGCTGCTGATCGTGCTGCTGATCGTGCTGGCGCTCGCCGCCGCAGTTGCGGTGCTGTTCCACACGATCCGGCAATCGAGCGACGCCGCGAATGCCGGCCCGAACCTCGGCGCCGGTGCGTTGATCGCCGCCCTGCTGGGCGCGCCGCTGGTCGTCTGGGCCACATGGCTGCGGCATCGGACGCTGAACTTTCAGAAGGAGGGCCACATCACCGACCGGATCAACAAGGCGGTCGAGATGCTGGGGGCCGAGAAGGTGGTGAAGGTCCCGGGGAAGGACGCGGACGGCAAGGACATCACCATTGAGGAGAGCAAACCCAACATCGAGGTCCGGCTGGGCGAGATCCTGTCGCTGGAGCGCATCGCGCGGGATTCGACCGCCTGCGACCGCGGGCGGGACCACGTTCGGGTGATGGAGATCCTGTGCGCCTATGTGCGGGAGAATGCGCCGGCGGAAGGGGTCGAGGACCATCCGTTCGGGGGAGTGGGAGCTGCTGAAAGACGACCCCACCCCGGAGGAGCGCGCGGCGCATGAGGCGAAGCGTGAGGAGCGGTTCGGCGGGATAGGGAAGGTCCGCGCCTGGGCGCAGGCACTTCCTACGCCGACGCGTCCCGACGTCGTCCTTGCGCTGAAGGTCATCGGGCGTCGCACGGCGCGGCAGCGAGTGGTCGAGGCCGCCTGGCCCGACCCGCCCACGCGCAAGACGGTCTGGCCCTTCGACATCCCCTGCCCAGCCCTGCCCGACGAGCCGGGCGAAGCGGCCCTGACCCCAGCGGATGTGGAGGCCTACCGCCGAAAGCTTGACGCCTGGAAAGAGCGGATAGGGCACTGTCGCGGCTACAGGCTTGAGCTTCGAGAGACGAACCTGCGGCGTCACGACCTGTCCGGCATGACGTGGTCCGGGCGAACCTCCGGGGGGCGCGGATGGAGGGGGCCAAATCTCTGACGGCGGCAACTCGCAGAGCAGCTGTCGTCAGAGATTTGAACCTGCTCGACGTTCCGATTGGTCAGGAGCAGATCGCGAAGATGTTTGGCGATGCCTCGGCCGCCCTGCCCAAGCGGCTGACCAAGCCCGACCACTGGCCGGACTGGGAACTGCCAGACGGCTCCCCGGACGCCCCCAACGGCTTCCACGCCCAATGGCGCCTCTGGCGCTCCGACCCGGCCGCCCACGTCCCCCCTCGCCCGCCCGCCGGGTGAGCGCCATCTGACCCCCGCCTTGCAACGCGCCCTCGCATCGTCCATCTGTTCGGGGCGGATCGAAGGGACGCGCATGGCTCTGCCCGTCAGGGAACAGCTGAAATACTGGGGGGTGGCGGCCGCCGCCTTCTTCGTGCTGCTTTGGGTACTGGGCGACGTGATCCTGCCCTTCGTGCTGGGCGGGGCGATTGCCTATTTCCTCGACCCCGTGGCCGACCGGCTGGAGCGGATGGGGCTGTCGCGGGCCGCGGCAACGACGGTGATCACGGTTTTCGCGTTCCTGCTGTTCGTGCTGGCGGTGCTCCTGGTCGTGCCGACGCTGGTGCGGCAGTCGACGGCGCTGGTGGATACGGCGCCGAAACTGTTCCAGCAACTCCAGGCGTTCCTGACGGAGCGGTTCCCGGATCTGATGGACGAAGGCTCGGCGCTGCGCTCGTCGCTGGCCACGATCGGCGAGACGCTGCGCGCGCGGGGGGGCGAGCTGCTGTCGGGCGTGGTCTCGACGTTTTCGTCGGTCATCAACGTGGTGGTGCTGATCGTCATCGTGCCGGTGGTGACCTTCTACCTGCTGCTCGACTGGGACCGGATGGTGGCGCGGATCGACGCGCTGCTGCCGCGCGACCATGCGCCGACGATCCGCCGGCTGGCGGCCGACATCGACAAGACGCTGGCGGGCTTCGTGCGCGGCCAGGGCACGGTCTGCCTGATCCTGGGCATCTACTATGCCGCCGCGCTGATGGTGGTGGGCTTGCAGTTCGGGCTGGTGATCGGGCTGCTGGCGGGCCTTCTGACCTTCATTCCCTATGTGGGCGCGATCATCGGCGGGGCCCTGTCGATCGGCTTCGCGCTGTTCCAGTTCTGGGGTGACTGGTGGCTGATCGTGGCGGTCGCCGCGATCTTCCAGGTGGGCCAGCTGATCGAGGGCAACGTGCTGACGCCCAAGCTGGTGGGCGGCGCGGTGGGCTTGCATCCGGTCTGGCTGATCTTCGCGCTGTCGGCCTTCGGGACGCTGTTCGGCTTCGTCGGTCTTCTGACGGCGGTGCCGATTGCCGCGGTGCTGGGCGTGCTGGCGCGCTTCGTGATCGAGCGTTATCAGGAAAGCCTGCTCTACCGCGGGTTGGAGGGGCGCGGCTCGGGCGACGGCGAGAGCTGATGGCGGAGCAGCTGTCCTTCCCCCTGCCCCGGCGCGACGTGCGGGGTCGCGATGCGTTCTTCGTGACCGAGGCGAACGCGCTGGCGGTGGCGCAGGTCGATGGCTGGCGCGACTGGGTTCAGGGCAAGCTGGTGCTGGTCGGGCCGACCGGCGCGGGCAAGACGCACCTGGCGCATGTCTGGGCGGCGCAGAGCGGGGCCGAGATCGTGGACGGGCGCGGCATCACGCGGGCCGACATTGCGGCGCTGGCGGAGCGCCCGGTGGTGGTCGATGACGCCGACCGCATCCCGCGCACCTCGCAGGCGCAGGCGATGCTGTTTCACCTGCACAACCTGACGCTGGCAAACGGGCAGCCGCTGCTCATGACGGCCTCCGCCCCGCCGTGCGACTGGCACCTGACGCTGCCGGACCTGGCCAGCCGGATGGAGGCGACGGCCACCGCGACGCTGGCGGCGCCGGACGACCCGTTGCTGGCGGCGGTGCTGGTCAAGCTCTTTGCGGACCGGCAGATTGCGCCGCCGCCGCGGCTGATCGACTATTGCCTGAAGCGGATGGACCGCAGCTTTTCGGCCGCGCAGGCGCTGGTCGAGGCGCTGGACAGGCGGTCCATGGCCACGGGGCGGCCCATCGGGGTGCAGCTGGCCGCCGAGGTGCTGGACAAGCGGTGACGCCGCCGCGAAGATGGCCGTCATCCTGGTGTCACGCAATCCGTCCCATAAGGCGCTCATGTCAAACGCCGATTTCCTGAAGGCCCCGTTTCCCGAACCCGTCGCCGTGCCCGAGGCCGAGCGCACGGGGCCGGGGCGTTTCTTCAACCGCGAGCTTTCCTGGCTGGCCTTCAACTGGCGCGTGCTGGACGAGGCGAAGAACCCGCGCGTGCCGCTGCTGGAGCGGCTGCGGTTCCTGTCGATCTCGGCCACGAACCTCGACGAGTTCTACACGGTGCGCGTGGCGGGCCTGAGGGAGCTTGCGCGCGCGGGCAACACGACGCCGTCCGACGACGGGCTGACACCGGCCGAGCAGCTGGTGAAGATCAACGCCGACGCCCGCCGCCTTCTGGCCGCGCAGCAGACCGTCTGGAACCGCATCAAGCGCGAGATGGAGGCCGAGGGCATCCACATCCTGTCGCGGGCCAAGCTGACCGCCAGGGACCGCGCGATGCTGGAGGAACATTTCCTGTCGAAGGTGTTCCCGGTTCTGTCGCCGCTGGCCATCGACCCCGCGCACCCGTTCCCGTTCATCCCAAACACCGGCTTCTGCCTGGCGCTTCAGCTGGAGCGGAAGGCGGACAAGCGGCAGCTTCAGGCGCTGTTGCCGGTGCCGCAGCAGATCGCGCGGTTCCTGCCGTTGCCGGGACGGTCGGGGCATCACCGGTTCCTGCCCCTGGAGGAGCTGCTGCTCCTGCACCTGAATTCGCTGTTCCCCGGCTATGAGGCCAAGGGGCACTGCGCGTTCCGCGTGCTGCGTGACAGCGACCTGGAGGTCGAGGACGAGGCCGAGGATCTGGTGCGCGAGTTCGAGGTCGCGCTGAAGCGGCGGCGGCGGGGCGAGGTGATCCGGATGAAGATCACCTCGGACGCGCCCGAGAAGCTGCGCGCGCTCATCATGGACGAACTGAACGTCACGCCCGACGAGGTGGTGGAGGTCAAGGGCCTCCTGGGCATGGCCGACCTGAAGGAGCTGGTGCTGGACGACCGGCGCGACCTTCTGTGGCCCAGCTTCACGCCGCGCGTGCCGGAGCGGGTGCAGGACCACGACGGCGACATGTTCGCCGCGATCCGGCAGAAGGACATGCTGCTGCACCACCCCTACGAGACCTTCGACATGGTCATCAGGTTCCTCGAGCAGGCGGCGCGCGACCCGGACGTTCTGGCGATCAAGCAGACGCTGTATCGCACGAGCCGGGATAGCCCGATCGTGGCGGCGCTGTGCGAGGCGGCCGAGGCGGGAAAGTCGGTGACGGCACTGGTGGAGCTGAAGGCGCGGTTCGACGAGGCCGCAAACATCCGCCAGAGCCGGCGGCTGGAGCGGGCCGGCGCCCATGTCGTCTACGGCTTCATCAACTACAAGACCCACGCCAAGATCAGCACGGTCGTCCGGCGCGAGGGCGACAACCTGGTGACCTATACCCACTACGGTACCGGCAACTACCACCCGATCACGGCGCGGATCTACACGGACCTGTCGCTGTTCACCTGCGACCCCGCGCTGGGCCGCGATGCGACGAAGGTCTTCAACTACCTGTCGGGCTATGCCCAGCCCGAGAAACTGGAGAACCTCGCGATCTCGCCCCTGGACCTCAAGTCGCGGCTGCTGGAGCTGATCGCGCGCGAGGCCGATCATGCCCGCGCGGGGCGTCCGGCCGAGATCTGGGCCAAGATGAATTCCATCGTCGAGGCCGACGTGATCGACGCGCTCTATGCGGCCAGCCAGGAAGGGGTGAAGATCCAGCTGGTGGTGCGGGGCATCTGCGCGCTGAGGCCCGGGATCACAGGGTTGAGCGAGAACATCCGGGTCAAGTCCATCGTCGGGCGGTTCCTGGAGCATTCGCGGATCGTCTGCTTCGGCAACGGGCAGGGCCTGCCGTCGAAGAAGGCGCGGGTCTTCATCTCGTCCGCCGACTGGATGGGCCGCAACCTGAGCCGCCGGGTCGAGACGCTGGTCGAGATCAAGAACGACACGGTGAAGGCGCAGATCGAGAGCCAGATCATGGCCGCGAACCTGGCCGACGAGGCGCAGACCTGGGTGCTGAAGCCCGACGGGCGCTACATCCGCTACCCCTTCCCCGAGGACCGGCAGCCGTTCAACTGCCACCGCTTCTTCATGGAGAACCCGTCGCTGTCGGGGCGGGGCTCGGCGGGGGCGAAGGACGTGCCGAGGCTGGCGCATTCGCGGGACTGAGGGGCGGGGTGCGGCGGAGGGCCGGCGCCCGTCCGCGGGTGGGCGCAGAAACGCCCGAGGTCTGCACTTCATGGCGTCAGGTCCCGCAGCGATTGCGCGGGTAGCCACGGTCGCAGAAGCGCCCGCCGGGGGTGAACGGGCGCTGGCCCCGCGGGCGAGTCGGAGGGGTGCACCCCTCCCCCGGCATTGACCCACCCGCACGCACCCGGCAAAGTCCGGCCCGGACCGACGGGGGAATCGCACGATGGACGGAACGGCGGATCAGCGGTCTGACGACTGGGGACCATTCGGGCGGCCCCTGTTCGACGACCCGTCCGCCCGAGCCCTGAGCCGGGTTGGCGTGATCGACGTGGGATCGAACTCGGTCCGTCTGGTCGTCTTCGACGGCGCGGCGCGCAGCCCGGCCTATTTCTACAACGAAAAGGTCATGGCCGCGCTCGGCGCGGGCCTGGGCGAGACCGGGCACCTGAACCCCGAGGGGCGCAAGCGCGCGCTGAGGGCCTTGAAGCGTTTCGCGCTGATCGCGAAGGCGATGAAGGTCGCGCCGCTGGTCACGGTCGCCACGGCTGCCGTGCGCGAAGCCTCGGACGGCGCCGACTTCCGGGCCGAGGTGGAACGCGAGGCCGGGCTGACGCTGCACATCATCGACGGCGAGGAGGAAGCGCGGCTGTCCGCGCAAGGCGTTCTGCTGGGCTGGCCCGAGGCGGACGGGATCATCTGCGACATCGGCGGGTCGTCGATGGAGCTGGCCGAGGTTTCGGGCGGCAAGGTCGGGCGGCGGGTGTCGACGCCCTTGGGACCGCTCAAGCTTCAGAAGATCGCGGGCAACCGCAAGGCGCTGCGCAGGCATGTGCGCGACACGCTGGTGGAGGCCGTCAAGAAGGTCGGCGGGCGGACCAGGCGGCTTTACCTGGTCGGCGGGTCATGGCGCGCCATCGCGCGGATCGACATGGAGCGGCGGCACTATCCGCTGACGGTCCTGCACGAATACCGCATGACGCCCGAACAGGTCCGCCTGACGGTGGGCTACGTCGAGGCGCATGACCTGGAGATGCTGCGCGCGCGCACCGGGATCGGGGCCGAGCGGATGTCGCTGGTGCCGATCGCGGTCGAGGTGCTGCACGAGCTGGTGGCGGTCCTGAAGCCGAAGGAGATCGACATCTCGTCCTACGGGATCCGCGAGGGGCTGCTCTACGAGCAGATGCCGCAGAAGCTGCGCTCGCGCGATCCGCTGATCGAGGCGTGCCGCTGGGCCGAGGCGACATCGGCCCGCATCCCGGGCTTCGGCAAGAGGCTCTACGCCTTCATCCTTCCGCTGTTCCCCAAGGCGGGCGAGGAGAAGAAGCGCCTCATCAAGGCGGCGTGCCTGCTGCACGACGTGAGCTGGCGCGCGCACCCGGACTATCGGCACGAGGTCTGCTTCGACAACGCGACCCGCGCCAACCTGGGCGGGCTGAACCACCAGGAACGCGTGTTCCTGGGGCTGGCGCTGCTGCACCGCTACAAGAACAGCCGCACGGGCACGCATTTCGAACCGCTGTTCTCGCTGCTGTCCGAGGAGGATCTGCGGCAGGCCGAGGTGCTGGGCAAGGCGATGCGCTTCGGGGCGATGTTCTCGGCCGAGGCCCTGGACGAGATGGGCAGCCTGAAATACCAGCCGCGCAAGAACGCCCTGCAACTGATCCTGTCGCCCGAAGCCGAGCCGCTGTTCGGCGAGGTGGCGGCCTCGCGGTTCCAGTCGCTGGCGAAGGCGCTGGGGGTCGAGACGACCGAAGTCAGGATTCGCAAGAGCTGAGAGACGCCGGGACGGGAAAGCAAACTGCCCCGGCGCCTTTCGGGCCGGGGCAGTCCGTCGCCGGTCATGCGGGGCGGTCGGGGGAGAGGTCGGCCCCGCCGACCGATCAGTTGTCGTCGCTACGGTCGGCCGCGATGGCAGCCAGTTCGTTCAGCGAATACTCGGAGGCGTCGAGGCCCAGCGAGCGGGCGAGCTGCTCGTGCCCGGCCGAGATGCCGCTTTGCGTCGAGACGACGTCCGAGCCGCCGTTGACCAGGAACCTCGCCAGGACGCGGTTGTCGTCCTCACGCGCCGAGGCGATGGCGACCAGTTCGGCGGTCGTGTAGTCGCCGGCATCAAGGCCGACGCTGGCCGCGAGCTGGGCCTGGCCCGCCGAGGCGCCGTTCTGGGTCGAGACGACTTCCGAGCCGCCACCGTTCACCAGGAAACGCTCGAGGGCGCGGTTGTCGTCCTCGCGCGCCGAGGCGATGGCGACCAGTTCGTTGGTCGTGTAGGCGCCGGCGTCGAGGCCGAGCGAAGCCGCGAGTTCC
>FWPV01002177.1_pt1 | contig 36897 bp, 26 predicted proteins | sample 2228371 | NCBI WGS metagenome assembly FWPV01 (sample SAMEA103939776, study PRJEB20133) | metagenome | reverse complement strand
AACATCGTCGTTGAGGCTCAGGGCCTCCATCTGGCAACGATCAATACAATCTCCACAGCCAACACATTCCTCGGAAGCTGCCTGAACCCTGAAATTCGAAAAAGAAACAACTGCATCAGAGTTGAACCACTTTATCGATTTGAGGAAGCCACAACAGCATCCACAGCAATTGCAGATGAAGATCGAGTTGTCAATGTAATTGCTGGTATTGTGTACGAGGCCTGCCTTTTCAGTCGCCTCTAGGATCGCATACGCTTCCTGTTTGCTTATCTGCTTCCCAAATCCCCGATCCACCACATATTCAGCCGTCTTACCGAACATGAGGCAGGAATACTCAGGGACACCTTTGACACGACAGGGTTTGTCAACAAGGTAGGCATGATGGCGACAGTAACATTTGGCAGCAGCGAAAAACGTCTGCGGCTCTACAAGTTCGCTCAGTTTCTCGAACGGATAAATCGTACTGGATTGAGGCAGCGCTGCCTGGACAGTAATGGTTCGTGCTGGCGCATTGGGGATCAGCTGGCGTGCGAGTTGGGGATCGGCAAGGGCAGTCCTCATAAGCTCCTTCATATCCCCTTCCATGAACTCCTCAAACAACTTGGCAATCCTGCGGTCCTGTGGCGTATCGTTGCCGCGCATAAGCTGAAATTCAACGACCCCAGGAACAAAAGGCGTCAATGCATAGCGGAGGCCTTCTGGTGCTTTTGTGGTAAAAAGCAGACCCCGGTTCGCCATCTGTTCGAGGAGGATCGTAAGGGATTTCTCGTCCCTGCCAAATATCGAGGCGAGCTCCGAGGCACTGTAAAAACCCATTGGGAATCCGGCTGCGAGTTCGGCCTCTTCTCTGCTATAGATCTGCCGAAGTAGATTCAATAGCGGCTCCACGAGCAGCATTTTTACCTGGTATTGATTTAACCGCTCACCTAACCTCATGTATAGATCCTCTGTCATTGTCTGCCTCCTTCTGATCGCTTCAGTATAATGGTTCGAACCGTAACACGATGCATTCCCAACAGTCAACCGAGAAAAGACCTCAGTGCATACTTACTGTCATGAGGAGCTCGACCTTGACAGGAAAGAAGGCTTTTGGGTACCTTGCAAAGAGACCTAATCTTCCTGACCGAGGCGTCAAGCTATTCCATCGATGCAAGGATCGGCCAGTTAAAGGCAAAGCTCATAGGAATTTAACCATGCCGCTTGTTCCTGATTGGTCATTGATTGCGAGGCTCCTGCTTTCAGCTTTCTTCGGTGCAACTATCGGATTGGAACGCTATATCCATGGCAGGCCTGCAGGACTCAGGACCTACCTTCTTGTATGCGTTGCCTTTGCCTCTTTAGCGATACTATCAGAAGAATACTACCAAATGACCGACACCGTTGGGCTGCAAGGGTGGCGCGCTGATCCAGCTCGATTGATAGCTGGGGGTCTTACAGGAATTGGGTTTCTCGGCGCTGGCATCATCATTCGTAGTGGAGTTAGCGTACGTGGGCTCACTACAGCTGCTGCGATCTGGACGGTTTCAGTCATCGGTATCGCAGCAGGAGCAGCAAGATTCCAGCTTGCAACTGTTTTGTATATTATCACTTTTGCCTCACTCATGTTGCTTAGATACCTTGAACCCATAGTCAAGAAGGATATGTACAAGAGAATTATTGTTTCAGTTACTGCCACTGAACTGACACGTGAGCGCCTCGAGGATCTCGTACGCACACATAGCCTGCGAATCATGTCCACTGATGTTGCACACGACAGAGAAAAAGGTATTGTTACGTATTCAATAAGCGCAAGTGGCAAGACTGAACGTGCGTTTCATGAAACCTACAGGGCATTAGTGTCACTCAAAGACGTCCGTTCTATAAGCCTCCAAGGACAAGACAGCACATAATCACCTCGTGCTAGGAGGTAAAGCCATGTCATGTAATAATCCAATGCGCAGCATAATTGCACAACGAGCTACATGTGGTCCCTGGTTTCAAGTGGTCGTAGCAGCGATCATAGCAGCCTGCCTCTGCCTTACGGGCTGTACCAAAGATTTTGTGACACTACCTGCAGGATCCTTTATCATGGGAAGCCCTGTCACCGAGTTGGGTCGAGATGATGATGAACCCCAGCGCGGTGTGGCGCTCACCCATGACTTTGAGATCATGACCGGTGAGGTCACCAAGAAGGAATTCGGATGGGTCATGGGCTACGATCCTGCATATTTTCCTGTGCGCGGCGTAGGCCTCAACTTTCCTGTCGAGCAGGTAAGCTGGTTTGACGCACTCGCCTATGCAAACAAACTTTCTGTACTCGCCGGCTACACCCCTTGCTACCTACTGAGCAGTATCGTCTGCGCTGATGATACGCCAGGGGATAGTACGGATGCCTGCAAGGACCATGGAGGCATTAAACATGCCGAGGTCACCTTGAACGGATGCGAGCGTGTGTACGAATGCCAAGGATATCGATTGCCAACCGAGGCAGAGTGGGAATATGCCGCACGTGCAGGTTCAACGACCGCATTCCCTACTGGTGAGATTACCCATACCTCGTGCACGCCGCTCGATCCCCTTCTGGATCCAATTGCGTGGTACTGTGGCAATTGCGTGGGACTGAAGTCAACGAGGCCTTCCAAGACAAAGGCACCAAATGCCTGGGGCATCTATGACATCTTAGGCAATGTAGCTGAGTGGACATGGGATTGGTACGAGGCTCATCCACCAGCTCAGCAAATCGATCCACAGGGCCCGGCGAGTGGCTATTTTCGTGTCGTTCGCGGTGGTGCTGCGTGGTACCATGGAGCTGCTCGCCTTAGGGTAGCTGATCGTTCAGGTCATACGCCTGACTACCGAGATAGGTTCATCGGCTTTAGACTTGTCCGAACCATAGGCAACTCCAATCCTACGATCTTGCCGCCATTGCCACCTCAGAATGCTGCACATGACATCCAGGAATCTGTTAGCTATCACGTGCCAACGAGCCAGGACCTCCGCTCATCCTTACACAATATGCCCTACGAGATTGTGCGGCCAGATGTGGGCATACCACTTACTCCTCAAGAGGTCTCAGATTTTACCGCAAAGATCACAGGCTTCTGGCGTGATGTAGGATACTTCGAATGGGTGGACCGTGTCACCCACGGCATGGATATAACCAACCCGTACAGCATGCCTGACTACAAGTTGTACTGGCAGGATGTGCGTGCAATAAAAACGGGCGATACCATTACGTTCGAACATGTCGGGTTTGCTGACAACCTCACTATCCCCACCCCTAAAATCCTTATGAATGCTGCAGCCCTTTACCTCATGACGGGCACTACTCGTTTGGGAAACCTAGTGGAAGGGCTATGCAAGGGAATGGTTGCAGGCTTCAAGGGCATGATATTTGATCCTGACGATCCAGAAGTAGCCATTACCGCTCGGACGATTTTCACGCAGGATCATGAGTACATCCAGGAGGGTCGAAGAACGTTGGTTGTGTATGGTCCTGCGAAACGTCGAGCCGTTGATTGGAATGCTCAGACCATACCAAACAGGACCAACCCTTACTGGGGCGAGATATGGGTACGGAACTGGAGGAGCAAGGACGACGTGCCTCACATATTCCGTAGCGTACCTATACTTATGCAACTAGCACAGCAAGCGCCTGACCCTTCTGTACGTGCCGCAGCTGGAGAGGCCGTAGCAACTCTTAAGCGATTTGCCCGTGACATCGTAGATACTGGATACTACATCAGGACAAAGGACGAATACGGCAATGCATACATCCCGCTGACCCCAAAGGGATACGTTGCTGACCTCGCCAGCTTTGTCGAATACAACTTTATACTCCCAAATGCGGAGTGCGCACCTAAACTTGCTGCAGCGCTTATTGCATACGGAGAGCCTCATGGGATTGACTGTGGTACGAGTTTTGGCGATCTATACGAGTATGTGGCTGGTCTAGGGCACTACTACAACTACGCGATTATCAGATACTTTCATGCCGCTGCCCTAACCATTGCGCTCACTATGGGACAGCATGATACGGCCTCAGAACTCCTCGAAGGCATGGTCGCACGTATCGACGAAATAATGCACGGCAATCTCCCAAATAGGGATGACCCTGCGTGGCCAGCTGACGTTGCCTCCTATCTTCTTGTGGCAGCCGCAAGTGGCGTACCGCTTACTTCTGAAGAAGCTAGGCACGTCATGGAACAGTATTCTCGATCAGTCGATCACTACGCAGGGTGGTCTAACTGGGATTTGTGGTCTCCTTCGGTCCCTGACGGTCAGGTTGCGTGGCAACCTGATCGCAACGGAGATCCTTATAGATTTGTCGACATAACCGAGATGATCTATCCACTCGAGTACTGCACCTCTCCGTGGCGGCCTTCGAGTGGAGCAGCACTCCTCGATTGCGAGATAGTACTGGATCCTTCCCGGTGGGGAGAAGGGAGCTGAGCACCAAGGGGAGTCGCCACAACTGGAACCTGTGGTATCTATAGCTATACGATACCAATTGTGCTCCGTTGGCACGCCCTATCCAAAAAGAATAGGTAGTCATTGCGTGGGAGGTAAAAAACCAAGATGAGACGGTCACTAGGCATAAGAACTATCGTGACGATCCTGTTCGCTTTGCTGCTCTGGATCGGTTGCGCTGCTCAAAAGGCTGAGGTCGTACAGGACGTAGAGCTCGAACAAGAGGACGCAAAGGTTCCACCTCCAGAACCTGGTCAGCTCATGTATGCCATCTCACCCACCAAAATCAGAGAGGAACGTTCTAAGGAATCACGGGTGATTGGAAAGCTCAACGGCGGACAGAAGGTCAAGGCAGCGTTCCTTCAAGATGAATGGTACGCGGTATTTGACCCGGATGCGACTGATCTCAGCGAGGAATACGCACTTGGATACGTCCATATGTCAAGGCTTCGACCTGTACCTGACGTATCCCAGGAAGTAAAGCTAGCATACGCGGTCACAAGGTGCAATATTAGAGCACGGCCAACAAAGGCCTCCAAGGTGGTTGGGATGTTAGAGGCAGGCGAACGGGTCAAGGCAGGCTTTCTTACCAATGGCTGGTACGCAGTATTTGATCCTGATGAAGTCGATCCGAAAGAGGAGCAGGCCATAGGGTATGTGTTTGCTCCGCTCTTGAGGGAGGTCCCTGGACAGGTCACTTCTCCGTAACACGACAGGCGGCTGCCTCCCAGCGTCGAGAAGCGCACACCCCCAGCTCGTATCATTTTTTGTCTTCTTGCCTGTTGGTATTCCCGCTCGTAGCAGCGTATGCCTGGCCGAGTCCGGCCATGTTTTCAGTAGGGACGATAACCCCATTCTTCAGCTCTACGAGCCCATGAGGAAAATCAGAAGGCTGCAGGTGCGAGCCAAAGTTCCAATAGGCGCCGCCGCTAAAGGGGACAACCCGATGTATCTGCTCCCATTGTGACCGGGTAAGCTCTGAGGAAGGGTAGCAAGGACCTTGGGAGGGACTCATGGTAGACCAGCTTCCGAGGTAGAATGCCTTTCCCTGCTGCACCCTATGTATCTTGACCAGAAGGGAGTCAAGCAATACGGGATCTTCCATCGGATTCAAAATTGGCTGCCAATTGAGCGAAGAGGGCAGCCCTGGCAGAAAATCACCAAGGTGCATATGGGTAGCTATTGTATACCAGGAAAAATCGATCACATCGGTGAGATCTAGGCACATGCGTCCCATCCCCGGGCCACATAGAAGGGCCTCCACAATATGCTGCGAACAGGTGATCGGTCTCGCGTAAGGATCGAGATCCCGAATTGCTTCGATATAGCGCAGGAGAAGCGCTCTAAGGCACATACCTCCATCAGAATAGAAGACTGGTTCTATGAATTCACCTCCGATCCACCAAAACGCAACATTAGGAAGCGATGCATAGTATGAGACCCGCTCCTGGATCAAATGAAACTGTTCCTGCTCAAATACCTTGTCTGGTAACGTTCCTATTGCACCTCCTGTCTGCAAGAAAGGAAGCAATGGTTGTTTTGCTTCGGCAACTTGAATGCCCACCCATATGCCTGCTCTCGCAAGTTGTTCGATGAATTCGCGAGGCCAGGGGACCCATTTATAGAGGACTATAAGGTTTATGCACGCATCACGACAGAGGCGTATAAAATCCTCGACCACTTCTGGATACGGTTGCAGCTCAGGAAAGGCCACCCAGACCGGGGGCTCCTCGCCACCCAACAAGATCGTCTTTACACCATTGAGGACAAAGTACCCCTCTGTATCGATTTGGACACCCTGTCGTTCGTGGCATATGGTGTATTCTCTGGAAGGATCCCCTCGGCATGCTGCCATTATGATCGGAACCAACAACCAAACAACGAGGTAGAGAAAGGTTGCTCTTCTCATAGTGTATGTAGCCTCCCGTTCGCATCCCTTGCCTACACAAACGTAGACATGTCGATGGAGTGCGTGTTTAGAGCACCAAGATGAACTTCCCTTACTGATGAAGTCCTCTGCGTCATATTGACAGCCCGTTACGCCATTACCTATAGTCTCATACATGGCCTCACTCACACTCACCGAGATCATTGCTCGCTGGAAACGCAACAAGCGGTTTCTTGAACACGTGAGGGTACTGCGCGAACTGCCTGCCGATCCAGGACACGTTGTGCCGTTTCCCGATTGGGTACGGTCTGATATTCGACAGGTCCTAGAAGCCCAGGGGATCCGAGAGCTCTACAGCCATCAGGCCATTGCCGTTGATTTGATCCGCAAAGGGATCAATGTAGCGCTCGTCACACCTACGGCAAGTGGCAAGACGTTGTGCTACAACCTGCCTGTTGTCCAAGCGATCCTCGAACGACCTGAAACAAGAGCACTCTACCTGTGCCCTACCAAGGCCTTAGCCCAGGACCAACTGCACGAACTATGCAGCTTCATAACTATGCTCAGGGCGGACATCAAGACCTTTACCTATGATGGAGATACCCCTGAGGATGCTCGCCAGGCAATCCGAACTCAGGGCCATGTCGTCATCACCAACCCAGACATGCTTCACAGCGGGATTCTGCCTCACCATACCAAATGGCAGAAGCTCTTTTCAAACCTTTCATTTGTGGTGCTCGACGAACTTCACGTGTATCGAGGCATATTCGGCAGTCACGTTGCCAACGTACTACGCCGACTTACCAGGATCTGCCGCTTCTATGGATCCAGACCTGTTTTCGTCTGTTGCAGTGCTACAATCGCCAATCCAAAGGAGCACGCTGAACAGATCATCGAGCAACCGGTTGAACTAATTTCACAAAGTGGAGCCCCCCGTTCAGCAAAAACCTTTCTTATGTATAACCCACCGATCGTCAACCGCGAGCTCGGCATTCGACAGAGTGCCATGATTCCTGCACGAAAGATTGCTAGCACCTTGATTTCCAACGGCCTTCAAACCATTGTCTTTACTACGAGCAGGCTTGCCGTCGAGGTGCTCACCAAGTACTTGAAAGACCACTTTTCAAAGCGCAAACCGTTGCCTTCATCGTTCGTTACTGGTTACCGGGGTGGGTACTTACCCCAGCTGAGGCGGCAGATCGAGGCAGGACTGCGCGACCGATCAGTTATGGGTGTAGTGAGCACTAATGCACTCGAGCTTGGAATCGACATAGGCGACCTTGAAGCATGTATCATGACAGGATATCCAGGATCCATCGCAAGCACATGGCAGCAGGCAGGTCGTGCGGGCCGACGGTCAGGTCACAGTGTGGCGATTCTTATTGCCAGAAGTAATCCACTGGATCAATTCATTGTCGAACATCCTGAGTACTTTTTCTCGCAAAGCCCAGAACATTGCCGCCTCAACGCTGATAACCTGCTCATCCTCTTGCATCACCTCAAGAGTGCGGCGTTTGAACTTCCGTTTGAACGTGGCGAACAGTTCGGAAAGGAAGACACAGAAGAACTACTGGAGTACCTCAGGGAAAGAGGAGTGCTCCACAGAGTCGGCACCAGGTGGCATTGGGCTGCCGAGAGTTATCCTGCTGACGAGGTCTCTTTACGGAACATCTCTGCCGAAAATGTCGTAGTCGTCGATACGACAGAAAAGGGCAATCACAGGGTCATAGCCGAGGTTGACTGGGATAGTGCGTTTACTTCAGTTCATCAAGATGCCATTTATATGGTCGAATCTCAGCAGTACTATGTCGACGAACTCGACCTTGAACGCAAAAAGGCATACGTGCGCAAGGTAGATGTCGACTACTATACAGACGCAATGACCTTTACCAATGTGCGGGTCATCGACGAATTCGAATCGCGGCAAGACCGTGGTACTATTGTAGAACATGGTGAGGTCCAGGTCGTCCGTAAAGTCGTAGGATATAAGAAGATCAAGTTCTACACGTCCGAGAATGTGGGCTATGGAGATGTCGCCCTCCCTGAAAAGGATATGCACACGACGAGTTACTGGTTCACCATACCCAAGGATCGACTCGATTCTCTCCCGTATACACTGGCAGAACTCATCGATGGACTCTGTGGCTTGGCATACAGTATCCACCACATGGCCGCATTTCTCCTAATGGCTGATATACGTGACCTAGACCGTGCAATCAGCGATAAAGGTGGATCATGGTCTGTACGACATACCAAGGAGGGTCGTACTATTGTCCCGACCAGCTACGCTGACCTTGAAGAGACGACAAAGGTCGATGCCTTTGATCCCACGTTATTCATTTATGACGCATATCCAGGTGGTGTAGGGTTTTCTGACCTTTTGTTTGAAAAACACCACGTGCTTCTTGAGCTGGCAAAGCAGCGCATTGCCGAGTGTGCATGTGCCTATGGGTGCCCGAGCTGCGTAGGTCCGACCCTTGAGGTCGGCACAGTAGCAAAAGAGGTGTCATTGGCGATACTACGGATGCTAATCACATGAGCACTATAGATCGTCTAAGGCGTATGACTGGTGAGGCCTCGCCCCCTAGAACGGCTGAAAGTCGGGATGAAAAGATCCGTCAGTTGCGCCTTCGAATCCAGCACATCCTAGAGCGTCGACCAGAACCGTCCAGGCGCTACGAATCCAGTCGTTCCCCGGTGGATCTCGCCCATGTAGTGGACGGTACCGAGGTGGCGACCCCATATGGATCTGTATTTGTCGCAACACACAGCTACGACCTCTATCGACCGTTTGGATATCGATGCCTAGGTGAACTACATAGGGTCGACATGGGGGGACTGAGCATGCTTGCAGGCGATGACCGTTTGACATCATGTACGCCGCAGGATTGTTTGTTCATTGATATCGAGACAACAGGACTCGCAGGCGGTACAGGCACCTTTGCGTTTCTTATTGGTGTAGGCTGGATCGAAGAGCACGCGTTCATCACACGCCTTGTGCTGGCAAGGGATTTTAGCGAGGAAGCAGCGGCATTGAGTCTTGTAGCAGGTATGGCACATGGCAAGAAGCTTCTGGTTAGTTATAATGGTAAAGCGTTCGATCTCGGCATCCTCGCAGCTCGCTTCATATTGAATAGGCTTACTAACCCTTTCCTCGACCTACCCCACCTCGACCTTTTTCACCCTACGCGTCGGCTTATCGGCAGGCGCCTTGAGAACACACGCTTGGGAACTGTCGAACGAGCAGTGCTCGGCATGTATCGTGATGAGGATATCCCCTCGAGCGAAATACCACAGCGCTATTTCCGCTACCTTACGACCAAAGATGGAACGTTGTTACGTGAAGTGCTCGAGCACAACCGATACGATATCGTCTCTATGGCACTCCTTGCAGCCCATCTCAATGACCTCATCTTTCACGGCCAGTATGCCATCAATGCCGAGTCTGAAGACGCAATAGCAGCTGCTCGTCTCCATGCTTGCAGGGGGAATTTCTGGATGGCCGAACAGCTGCTCCATAGCCTCTTGGAGTCTCGATGCGACAAGCTGTTCGGCGAGTGTGCAAAAGAGCTCTCGCTCATATGGAAACGCCAGGGTAAATGGATCGAGGCAGTAGGACTCTGGAAGCGTATGCTTGAAAAAGATCCCTTCGATGTATTCGCGGCTGAGGAACTAGCAAAATGGCTCGAACACCATCAAATGAACTTCGTGGAGGCCATTCACATCGTCGAACGTGCCCTGAAAGGGTGCACGCACTCGGATGAGACGATACGCCAGGCACTGCGGCACCGGCTCGAACGCCTGATGCGAAAGGCACAACACAGGATCCGGTGACCCGCCAACAACGAAATCTGCAGAGAGGCCGACACGATGAATGTGAGCGGATCGTGTGCGCGCGAGAGCTCACCACGCACACCGTTCTTGTCTATGTTCTGAGGTACGATAAGAATGGCGCACTCCAGTGGCAGTAATGAGAAATCCTACACTACCGCGTGACGTAAGGGACGGATATCTCTTTAGTGCATGTTCGTCATGCAAAGGATCCTCGGACTTGACCACAACCACCATGAACAATCTCGTCTGAGTAGCGAACGAACAAGTGAATTCATCGAAGCAGTACATATGGAAACGATGTAGCACTGCCGTCTTCTGCCTCTTGGCGTGCGTCATGTCCTCTCACGGACGTGGCCAACAGCTGCGTGAGCACACTGACGCCGTGGCGACAGGTTCGGCCCACATGTACGCCCTTCTCATAAATGGCGGCGGAACAGCCACTACTAACTATTTAAGTCATATCCGTCACCTTAAGGGCATGATGGATGTGCTCACCGCCAGAGGTATTCCAAAGGATCACATTACTGTCTTCTGTGCTGACGGCGAGGAACCAGGCAATGACATGGCAATTCGCCGAGCAGTGCCCGAATACTTTTGGCTCATTGAAGGAACTCAGGTGGGGAAAACACTCAACACCACAGAAGTCATTAACACGGTTTGGGAGGGAGTGACCCTCACACCAGCTCGGAAGAGTGAACTCAGACAATGGTTCATGCGCATGCACCGTGTACTCCAGCCCGGTGACACCTTGCTGATTTTCGTAACCGACCATGGTACGAGAAATGTAGACGACCCAGGAAATGGCGCGATCTCGCTCTGGAACGAGTTCCTTTCAGTACTCGAATTCAAAGGGCTTCTGAGCTACCTGACTCGCGGTGTGCGGGTAGTACAGATTATGAGCCAATGTTTCTCAGGGACATTTGCCGAGACCATGATCCCACCCCACACGGATATGCCGGATGGGAGTGTATGTGGGTTTTACGCTACGATCCAGGACAGACCTGCGTACGGATGTTATCCGGATACCGAGGATAACGAAAGGATGGGCCATGCGGTTCGCTTCATCGATGCAATGAAACGACACGTCACGGCCGAGGACATCCATGCTACTGTCCTTGTCACTGATACCAGTCCCGACATCCCGGTGAGCAGCTCTGATCTGTTTCTGGAACGACTGCTTACAGATCACGCATCCAGCGAGAACCGACGATTGGAGGATCTCATAGATAGCGAGCTTGCTATTTCGTGGAAGGACGCTCATAAATGGCAACGACACATCAAGCTCCTCGATCGACTCGCTTACGTGTATGGCATTCCAAGCGTCCGCTCATATGCAGAGGTATCAGCTCGTATTGAACACCTCACATCCCTCGCCACAGATGTTGCAACCTACGAACAACGGTGGAAAGGCGCTTTGGACGATATGCGCAATGAGCTTCTGGAGCAGTTTCTGGGTGAGCACACGACCTGGAAGGAGCGCCTCGACACGCGCCAGATTCAGTCTCTCGACAGTGAGGAAAAAAGGGCCCTTCTCGAGGAATTTCTTTCATCGCTTGCCTCGTACTACCAGCGTAACTCTGAGCTCTGGCACACACTCACTACCATGCACACCATGAGGCAGGAAGCACGACGCATCAAGTTCAGTATTGAGACCCGGTTGGCAGCCCTGCTGCGTATGAGAGCCATACTTGTAAGGATAGGGGCTTTGAATCTCCTTGAACGAATCGCCACGGTTCCTCATGAAACCGTCTCTGAAACATCGGGCCTCCAGGCTCACATGCAAGCCCTTTTGGCACTCCAGGACTGCGAACGTACGCCACTGGGCACGTTGAGATCGGGCCACCAAGAAGGGGGTCTCGATACTGAACTTCCTGATCCACTTCCACCTATGAGTGAGGAACAGGTAAAGGCACGTCGCATTGCCCCATCCTGGTTAGGCGTTCACTACCGGGCTATCTCCGATGAAGAGCGAACAGCGCAAGGACTACCGCAAGGTGCGGCAATTATCGAGGCAGTCTATAAAGGAGGACCAGCCCATGCCGCGAATGTAAGAGCTAACGATATTGTGTTAGGGCCTCCAGGCAACTACTTCGCAAGGAAAAACCAGATCAGGGTGTGGACGATGACCGCACCCCCGCATACCCCCCTAGTGCTCGAGATACTCCGTAACGGCAAGAGACACCGTAAGACTGTCACGCTCGTTCCTCATCCTTCTAGCTATCCGGAACTCCTTGGAACCCCGCAGCCGGGCGACAAGGCCCCTGCCTTGACCCATCTGACACCAATAGCTCGGCAGCAAAAAATGCCTGTACTGAAGCTAGCAGGCCAAAGACACATGCTCTTCTTTATGGAAACTACATGCCCGGTCTGCAAGCGTGCGTTACCCGAGCTTGCGGCCTGGAGCCGTTGGTCAGGGACACCCGTGGTGGCTGTGAGCAAACAGGACAAACAAATGATTCAGGAATTTCTGAATGAACATAAGGACTCGATACTCGGCTTTGTAGCACGAGATGAGGGCCGCCTTGTACATCAAACGTATGGCGTCAGTGTCATTCCGACCTTTGTGCTGGTCAATGAGGCCGGCGTGATCGAGTGGCGGCAGGCGGGCTACAACCAGAACGAGAAAGGGCTTGGTATCACGGGCTGGTCGTATCGAAGGACCGGCAGGTAACCGCGAACCCTGATCGTCACGCTTCTGGCAAGAGTACGATTGGTAGGACAGTGTAATCGTAATTAGGACATCTCATGAGCACAATATGCAATAGGTGCTTTCGAACGCGGCGAATGCTCATGCTCGCGTTGTGGTTTCTATGCTCCATTGCGTGTGCGTGCGAGCATGGGAACGGCCAATCCATAGGCGAATGTACGCGTGACGAGGACTGCACTGGCCCTGTGCCACCAGGGTGTTCGTGGGGATGTCTGCACCAGACATGTCAAATGATCTGCACGCAGGAATGCCGGCGAGCCTCGGAGTGCGTGGTCAAGGAGTGGCCGCTTCTATGCGGTGGCAGATGGAGATGCAATAATGGTCAATGTCAACCCACCTGCGACCGTGGTTTCTGCACCGCTTCTGGTGACTGCGCAGGCATGCGGTGGCCGTTTCCTTGCCCTGGCCATTGGGAGTGTAAAAGGGGATTCTGCCGGCCAATGTGCGATGTTCCCCTGTGTCGGGAGGAGATCCCTTTTCACAACGTCATAGTGGATACGAGCGGCAACATCCTTCCTTGGACGTCCTACGATACCCTCCTGAGAATTGTGATGAACTTTATCGAACACTGTCCCAAGGACACAACTACCGGCCTACCGTGGTATATGCAGTATAGCGCGTTCCGTTTCGAATCTATGAGACCCAAGTCCTGGCCACATAATCCTGCAGGTCTTTATGGTATGATGGTCGAGACCATACTGAGGTATTGGCCTTATACAGGTGAGAAAAAGTGGATAGAGTTCGTCAGAAAGCCGCTCGATCACTTGATCGCGCAGTCGACCCCTGCTTGGTACCGCTGGCCTCGTGTCCCCTATGCCAGCGCAGACAATTCAGGCCAGTATCTGGGTGGTTCCCACGAAGGCCTTGATGGGATCGAGCCAGACAAGATCGCTCAGGCCGCCGTAGGGTATCTCCGCTTTTTCAAACTTACCGGAGAGACAAACTACCTCGATGAGGCTCGGCACTGTGCAGACGTGCTCGCCCACCATATACGACCAGGAGATACATTTCACTCGCCCTGGCCCTTCAGGGTCAATGCCCGCACAGGAGAGATTCTCGAGGAGTACACAAGTGATGCCCTCTGGCCAATCGTACTGTTCGAGGAACTCAAAGGCCTTGGCCTGGAAACGCAAGCAACCGCATACGCTCGCCAGCAGGCTCTATGGTGGATACTCACGTATCCGATGAACAACATGCAGTGGAAGGGCTATTTCGAAGATGTAGAACGCGACCCGCTCAACCTCAATCGTGAGCAGTATACCCCAGGGGAGGTCGCCCGCTACCTCATGCGGCATCCAGAGTTCGATCCCAAATGGCAAGAGCATGTCGTGTCGCTTCTGTCCTGGATCAAATCAACTTTCGGCGACCAGAGGCCTCGGTGGTTCGGCGCAACTGGTATCAGAGAGCAGCTCTTTTGGGAACAACTATCGATCAGCCATACCGCACGATACGCATCGCTGTGTGCCATGTGGTATGCGCACAGCAGCGACAATAGGTATCGTGAAGAGGCACTACGCTCCTTTGCCTTTGCCAGCTACTTTGCCAGACACGATGGGATCGTAATCTTCAGTATATGCGATCAAGACGTATGGTTCACCGATGGATACTTCGACTACGTGCCTCACTTTATCGATGGCATGGCAGCGCTGCCAGAAATGGCCCCGGACGATGAGACACACCTTCTCAACTCGACCTCTGTCATCACCGATATTGTGTACTCGGCAGGAAAGGTATCTTATAGGACGTTCGACCAGGATGGGACTGAGATTCTGAAGCTCAATTTTGTGCCTGTACGCGTAGAGACGGACAAAGGAGCGCTGAGACCTCTACGCCAGGGGCAAATGGGGCCTGGCTACACGTACGACCCTATCGACAAGGTGCTCTGCATAACCCGCGATGGGGCCGCACGCGTGACAATCACTGGAGAGATGAGTGCCAAAAGCCCCTGATGTCCCCGTGGCGTGCGGAACATGGGCTGCCGGACCGTGAGGGCCAAAAACGAAGTCCTCCGCAACAAGATGTGCACCTGTGTGCACATTACAGGAGGCATACTTCGAGCATATGAATCATTGCTTGTTAGTTAGTACAGTCACTCAACCCTTCTTTATCTTCAACTTTTGTGAGATCCAAAAAGTACAATTTAGTAGTGATGGCACTGCGCCCACTTGACCAGTATAGGCCTGAACCATCTGCAAGTACCTCTGGCTTCTCTTTTATCCCTTCGCCCGGGATGTCATTTATCTTGCGCATATCCCTGCCATGTACCAACCTCATACCATCCCAACGTGCAACGTAAATCCGGTCCCAGTCCTTTGGAGGGAATCCAGGACCATTGAAGAAAACCCATCCGTTATTACTCACAGTGATCGCGCCCATGCCACTGAACTCTTTGTAAAACTTCTTACCCACCTTTACATTACGTAAATACGGGAACTCTATCTTTCCTGTACCGAGCACCTGAATGCCATCGGCCTTAGGCTGAAAGGGCTCAGACAATGCGCTTCTTGTGTATTTGAACTGGCCAAAGCAGGTGCCAGCAAGGTATTGCCAACCTTTATCACACGCACATTTGCCTTTCGCACAGGGTCTGTTGTTGTCACTCGTGAAATATAAGGTCAGGCCGTCATCGGTCATAAAGGGCAAGCATTCAAGTCCGTCAGTATTGACATGTCGAAGTACCCTCTGGTCTTCCTCCTTTAGTTCCCACTGCTTCAAGGTCGCATTCCACCTGGCGATCTTGATGTCCGAATTCTCTCGTTTTGAAGAATGATATCCACCTATGACAAACAAAAGAAATTTCCCTCCCGGTGTGTTTGCGACATTTGGCTGCGTTACATCCTTGCCAATGCCGTTGATACCGTTCAGTTCTGATTGATCATCAGGTATCACAAAGCGGGTAAAATCATTACCGATCCTGTTTGCCCTTAGGATATGGTTACCCCTTCTCTTCCAGGGGCTCTTATCCTTAGGGAGCCACGCCTTGATGTACAGTGCATGGGTGTCTTCATCATAAGAAACACCCCAGACAGGTCCTTTGCCAAACCATTTCTCCGCATTATCAAACCGAACGAGTTGTCGCTCGCATGATGAACTACACGGCGTAGGCCAAGCAACGAACATCAGTGCTACAGCCAGAAGAAGGTTCCTTATCACAGAAAACACCATAGCGTACTCCCGCAAAAACCCATCACTGCCCGCGCTTCACTCGGGCAGTCGAGCAAGGGACATCTCAGTCCACTGTAACGGTACCATTGTACTTCTTCCGCGTCCTCTTGCTCTGAGGCCGACCAATACGTTTCTACCGCCTTCTTGTGGTGGGGTCGCCCAAGGCACCATGATCACGATGTCAAGTGTCGTGCAAGACGCTTGGCCATTGCCACTACCGTCACTGTCGGCGGCAGACCCCATGCCTGTGGTATAATAGTAGTATCCATGCAGTAGCACCCCTTGATCTGGGTCTGACAATCCGTATCGAGGAGGTTGCCGATTCGAACAGTGCCACCAGGGTGGGCACCGACTATAGCAGTCCTTACGATATCCTCACGTCGTACACCCGCCTTCAGAAGGATTTCCTCAGCAAGAAGTGCCCCCTTGTTCAATTTCCACCATGTGTCGTAGTCAATCGGTTTAGAAAAGGACTCGTCAAGGTTAATCCTGCCATCGAGGCCGTCACGCACCTTGATCATGATGCTCAACGTCTTACCGGCCTGCAGTACCTTTGGCAGCCGAACCCATCCACTTTTTCCTGCGTAGACTAGCAAAGCGGCATAGACCATCGGAGGAGGCATAAGATCTGTCATTACGATACCGTCCTGCTCCAGATTGCATCCTGCGGTCATCGTAATATCGTACATGGTGCCCTGTCCCACAAACGGAGCCATCACAAACCACAAGGGGTCGATAAAAAACCCCTTCCCGGCATCGTAAAGGCCGGATCGTTGAAGGATAGGGGGCGTACCCTGTCCACCTGCTGAAATAACAACTTTCTCCGCTAAGATATCCATCCAGCCTCCAGGTCCACGCGCTCTCACTCCTCTTGCGACGCCATTCTCAGTAAGCACCTTGTCGACCTTGGTTTTTACTAACAGTCGCGCCCCGTTCAAAAGTGCCTCTTCGACAAACTCCCTTGCAGTCCACTTAGCTCCCTCTTTACAACCAAACCAGCACTTACCACACCCAGCCTTGCACTTTTCTGGTCTGATCCATTTCTCTAGCGGCTTCCAATCGAGACCGATATCCCGTGCGGCTTCCATGATTCTCCCTGCTGCATGACCGATGAGCTGATCCGGAACGGCCTTGATAGGGATTTCTTTGTAAAGCTCTTCGACCTCATTGGTGAGATCTATCCCATATTGTTCATTGAACCAGCGCGGTGGCTTGAATGCAGTTCCACAAAAGACCACCGAAGCACCTCCCACCGTCTTCGGCCTCAACACCCACGTTCGTTCCTTAGAAAACGTGAGGCCAAGGCCATACATCATAGTGAGCAGCGGAAGTGAACTACTGCGAAGCTTGTGGTAGCCCCCTGCCTCACAGATGACCACTTTTTTCCCTTTGCGGCTCAACTCCCTCGCTACGGTCGCACCACCCGGTCCTGAACCAACCACCACGATGTCAGTCCGCATTGTCTGCATCGATTGCACCATCATGTCCTCCCCTTACTTCAACGGTACGACATCTTATCGATTCCAGAAGAGTAGAGGTTCCAGCTGTGGATCACTGCTATCCATGATACCCAAAACGTACGTACAATGGAATCATCCTATTCTTATAAGCGCATCTGCTAGATGAAGTCTACAGGTAAGAGGATGTTTTATTTTGATTGAAATAGATTCTGCTTAAAACAGAAAAGAGCACCATCGTTGATAGTACAGAACGCTACCTTGAACTCGTCAAGGTCTCTCGCTCCTGTGTCGCTGCCAATCGAATGGATTCGGCAACCCTTTGCGAGTATAAACAGGTGGGGCAGCACGTGTGCAAAGGCACTGCGGTGCTGCCCCACCTGTGAGATCCTTGCGAGCTTCAAGATGATCAGGAAATGTGTTTGCCTACCAATTTCGTCATCTCAAACATGCTTACCACTTTTTTACCACCAAAGACCTTTTGGAGCTTCTCGTCTGCATTGATGTTGCGTTTGTTGACTTTGTCCTGTAGACCATTTTTCTTAATGTACGCCCATAACTTCTTGGTAAGCTCTGTCCGCGGCATCGGCTTGTCGCCAACCACTGCAGCAAGGACCGCGTCAGGCTGTACCGGTCTCATAAACGCCGGATTTGGTTTGCGGGCGGATTTCTTTGCTGGCTTCTTCTTGGAGCTCGCCTTTTTTTCTGCCATAGGACAATCCTCCTGTCTTTTGGTGGGTTACACACGACCTCTACATTTGGTGGCTGCCTCAGGATGGAGGTAGCATAGGAAGAGAGCCGCAAGATGTCAAGAAAAAATTATCTGGTTGTCCTGGCTCTACCCTGCAAAAAAAGGCAGGAATCGCCCTCCTGGCCGAACGAAGCGATTCAACTATAGATCAGTGAATCGGGATTTCTCTTACCTTCTTGCTCTTCGACTGATCCCGAGGCAACGTAAGCCGAAGCACTCCATTTTTCAACTCTGCCTTGATGCCATCGACCTTCACATCCTCAGGCAACGGTATCGAGCGATAGAAGCTCCCACGCCGCGTCTCAATGCTCCTCCACCCCTCTTTTTCATCCTGATCCCACTTTTCCTCTTTATGTTCTGCCTGAAGCGTCAACGTATGGTCGACGACCTCGGCCTTTATCTCGTCCTTGTCGTAACCTGGAAATTCTGCCCGGACAAGGTACTTGTCCTTTGTTTCCTTGAGTTCGACCCTCGGCTCGTCAGCAAAGAAATCGCTGAAGCCTTTCCACAGAGATGCAAAGTCATCCTCGTCAAAGACCCTCGGAAACAGTCGCTCCCTTCGAAATAGACTCGTAAATGGATTATATCGAACTAGCATGGCTGATCACCTCCTTTATGATCGATACGAACGCTCAGGGAACCGGGCCCGTTGTAGCTGATTCCCTGCTGGTTGCGTCCTTAAAGTAATCACACGGATGCAAGAGTCAATAGGGGAGCGGTAGTAGTACTATGAACGCCCGCTTGTTGCGTCCTACCTCAGAAGAGTTCAGTGACCGCCGACTGCGGTATGAGGTGAGACTTTAATTCTTCGGTAAGCATTGGCATCGAGAGCCACTGCCCTTTTGCTATGGCAAGTGGCATGTGATGTTCTCCCAATAAAGGAATCACCACTCCTTCAGCGTACCAAAAGAGCCGGTGAGGGTTCTTTCCTCTCACATGGGTAGCTCTGCCACAGCACAGCAATCGTTCTCCGGGGATCACTGGCCTGAAAAAATCTATCTCAAGTCGTACGGTCACCCCACCCTGTTTACAAGTGAGAAAACCGCTCCAACCCATCACCTCATCCATCACCGATGCAACAACCCCTGGGTGCAGCTCTTTGTCCGAGATACGGAGCCAGTAGAAATGGTTTTCGTCATCAGGATCCAATCCGTGAAAAGAAAAAACGGTCTCGATCCCATTCTCTGCCAGGCGATAGAACGTACTTCGAAGACCAGGTGCTTCTCGTTCCATTCCACATACAAAGCATTTTCGATAGCGAGGAAGAACTGATGCCTTCCCTCTTAGCTCTTTGCCAAGTACGCTGACCAGAGAAAGCGCAAAGGAGGTGGCTGAGGAAGGATCCGGGTCACTGGATATATGTGTGAGAAGCGCTGACAAATAAGGAGATACATCTTCTCCTGTTTTCCACACAGCGCCTTTCACCATGTCTCCCTGCGGATGAACGCATACAGTGACGTGGTCGCCCACAGCAATTGCAGGACCTCCCCATCGAAAGGCCCCCCTAAATGGATACTCGATGTGGCACCTCTCATTAGGTAATGCGCTCGACCTGGCGAGTTCGAGTATAAGGGCCATGCCAATACCACCGTGTGGCAGGTGGAGCCACCCCTGGTGAGCCTCAGTAATGGTGGTCTCTACTTTGAGTTCATCCCGAACACCTTCAGGAACCTGGTTGATAAGGAACCCGTTATCACCACAAGCCCTGCAGTGGTCATGCCCTGGAAGATGTTTCGCGGCCGTCATCGAACCCTCACGATCATTATGTCGACCTACAATACCGACCACAGCTTGGTGAAGTCAATACGCAGTGCATTTTGACGGGTCGTGCTATACTACAAGTGGATCATTGATGATCACACCATGTACAAAATGTGCTACGAGAGTCAAGGCTCCTTGTGATACTATGGCGAAACGGTTCATATCCATCCGTGCGGTACGCCTCGCTCGACCGGTCCGCAGAGCATGTGCAGCTGTTTTGATATGCACACTCCTTATCATCAGGATATCCCAGGCTGCGGATCCGTTGGACTGGCTGAGCGTCACAGAAGGACCCTTCACATTCGAGTATCCGCCCATGGCAAGAAAGGCCGTCAGGTACCTTAGGAGTATGTGTCCACTACTAGAGAAACGAATCAAGGAGGACCTTTCCATCAATGACTTGGGGACAATCCGTATTGTCGTGGTAACGAACAACGACCAATTCCTCATGCATCAACCAGCGGGAATAGTACCTCCGGTATGGGCAGCAGGGGTTGCGTACCCTTCGCAGGGACTTGTTATCATCAAATCACCTCAGATGCTCGTCGGAGCCCAGTACGATTTCGAAAAAGTCTTCTTCCATGAGGTCGCACACGTTGCCCTGCACAGAATCTTCTCCCCGGATCGTGCACACACGCCAGAATCCATCACCCTCACGCATGACGCAGGGGAACCACCAACGTCATCCCTACCACGATGGCTCCATGAAGGCTATGCACTATTCTTAGCCAGACAGTGGTCGTTCGATAGAGAAATCACCCTAGGAAAAGCAGTGATACAGAATAGACTCATCCCTTTGGGCAATCTCGTATCTGACTTTCCTCGCGATCGAGTCAATGCTGAAATTGCCTACGCACAAAGTGCAGATCTTGTGCATTTTCTCCGTCATCGATACGGAGCCTTAGCCTTTCGGGCGTTTATCAGCGCACTGGGGAAGGAGCACCCTTTTGGAAAGGCCTTGCGAGTTGCCTTTGGCGTCTCATTTCAGGAACTTGAGGATACCTGGAGGCAGCATTTGAGACGGAGATACCACGTGCTATCAGCACTGGGGAGCATGTCGTTGGTCGGCATAGCTGGTTCATTCCTCCTTGTAGCTGCATATGTGCGCAAGAGGCTCATAGCCAAAAGGATTACACACGCCTGGCTCGCGGATGAAGAAAACAGAGGCAGGCCCCCGATTAACTAGCCAACCACGGTATTTGTCGAAGAGCCACCACCCATGCGGTCATGGTGAACGGAGAGAGTGCTGTTGTGGCCATCACAATTCCAGAGGCAAGTTCTTCGTCACCCATCATCTCCTTCGTAAGAATATAGCTTATCACGGCAGTAGGAGAGGCGAACAGGATAACCGCCATAGCCAGCGCTTCACCGTGAATACCAACCACATGGAACGCAATGCATGTCATTGCGGGAAGGACGATCAGTTTTAGAAGGCACGTTACAGAGACAACTGGTATTTTCTTACCCAAAGGGGAACCCCCTAGAGAAGCCCCAACAGTGAGCATAGCAAGCGGCAGGGCAGTCTGGGCGATCCAGTCGAGCATGCGTGCACAAGGGAAAGGGACCTTCCAAGAACACGAGGAGCATACCATGCCGACTGCCGAACCGATAATAACCGGATTCAACGCTGTCTCCTTGAACAGACGTAGCCAATTTTTATATCGTGACATTGAGTGGTGTGGTAGCAAAAGGAAGATAACCGCAAGCACATTGACCACGAGGGCCTGAAAGGCGATAAACACTGCTGTCCGAGAGATAACGGAATTTCCGTACAGGTCAACAAACACGGCAAACCCGACGAAGACAAGATTCGAACGAGACGCTCCTTGTGTTACGACTCCTCTTTGGGGTGGAGGAAGCCAAAGTGACACAACCAAAAATACAGCTGCGGAGAATAGACACAGCACCATACAGCCGGACAGTACAACTTTTGGTTCAAAAGCAGCGTCAAAATCAGTAGAGGCAATGCTCTGGAACATCAAGGGACCGATGGCGACGTAGTATACAAAACGAGATATGTGGTGTACTCCATGGTCATCGATAACTCGCAGTACCTTGAGAAGATACCCGAGCGCCACCACCATGAAGACGGGACTTATTTGGAGAAAAGTAGATATGAAGACAGACATCGGAAACTAGTTCCATATTCGCCACGGCGGACCAACAAGCGTCCTGAAAGATCATCCTATATATAGAGTCTCGCTCTCACTTGTCAAATCAATGACGCATGGCTTTACTCACGAGTCCACACCTGGTAAGGTATCCACCTTTGTTGGCACTGATAGGACGCATATAGCATCACGCGAAAAGAGAAAGCGACGGATGTCTACGGTGAAAAACGAGCTTACCATTGCACTACTGGGCGCAGGAGGCGTCAGGTCCCCGCTCTTCATACAAGCTGCAGCACAAAGAAGCCTGTGCAAGGAAATCCGACTCTACGATATCAAACAGGACAATCTCGAGCGCATGCACTGGATCGCCTGCACACTGTTGGAGCAAGAAGGCTACCCCGTGCACATGGTGAGGACAACCTCGTGTGTGCACGAGGCATTGGAAGGCGTGGACATGGTGGTCGTCGCGATCAGGCCCGGAGGGATGCAGCAACGTGCAAAGGACGAAGAGGCAGCCGTGCGCAGCGGCGTCATCGGCCAAGAGACCGTGGGCGTCTGCGGCTGCGCCATGGCCATCCGGATGCTCCCAGCGCTTCTCGATATAGCAAACACCCTTTCGGTGCAATCCCCTCGTGCATGGCTGCTCAATTTCTCTAATCCAGTAGGAATCACGACCCTCGGACTCTACCGATACGGGTACAGACGAATCATCGGGATCTGTGATAGCGCCAACAATGCGCTCTACGCGGCTTCTCGACATCTCTGTCTGCCACCCGATGAACTCCTGCCCGAGGCATTCGGTCTCAACCATCTTTCCTGGACGAGAAAGTTACTACATAACGAGCAGGACATCCTTCCGAGGCTTCTCCAAGACGAGGTGTTCGTTTCCCGATATCAAGATCTTTTCTTGTCTCCTGCACTACGGCGTCTGGGGCTCTTCATAAATGAATACTTGTATTATTACTATTTCCACAGCGAAGCCCTGCAACACATGCAGCGCGAGCCCAGTTGTCGGGGCCGGTATCTGGCCACATTGGAGCGGGCGTTCATCGATGCACTGGATAGATGTCGATCCAAAGGCAACCGGGAAGAAGCCCTAGCGCTATTCCGAGACTATCATGGCCAACGGAATGCCACCTACATGGCGTACGCGCGTAGGTCACGCACGATACCTGGGGAGGCCTTGGCAGGTGCCGAGGGATATGCGGGCCTAGCGCTTGACGTGATTGAGAGCCTTTCCACAGATACGAAGCGCACTCGTGTACTTATCGTTCCTGAGAGCGCCTGTATACCTCAATTGCACGAGCATGCCGCAGTCGAGGTCAGCTGTAGCCTTTCAGCTCAAGGAATAAAGCCATTTCGAATCACAGACATACCAGAATCCTGTCTTACCCTCATGGAACGGGTCGCACGATACGAGTCCCTCACAGTCGACGCCATACTCGAAAAAGATCTCCGGAAGTTGCACGAGGCGCTTCAGTGCAATCCGCTCGTAGGAGAGGCATATGCAGACAAGGTTCGAGATGCACTACACTTAGACGATCTGTTGTTTGGTGAGAGAACGAACCATGCCATCTGACGCTACGCAACAAGACTCGCGTATCGCTACGCGTATCGATTTTCTCGCCATAGGTCACGTGACCCATGATCGTGTAGGAGGGAGGATCAGGTTGGGCGGAGCTGCTCTCTATAGTGCGTTGACTGCAACTCGCATGGGAAAGCGAGCAGGCATCGTTACTTCCTACGGAAAGGACTTCGCAGGGCGTAACGTGCTCGACGGAATCCTCACCATGGTACAACCAGCAGAGCAGACCACAACCTTTGAAAACGTATACACACCCACCAAAGAGCGCATACAACACGTCTATCAAACAGCAGCAGTCCTCGCTCCTGACTGTATCCCACCCTCTTGGAGGAGGACCCGCATCGTCTATTTGTGCCCGGTCCTCCACGAAGTTCCGGTCCAGATGGTCGAACTGTTTTCTTCAGAATCGCTTATAGGGATTGCGCCCCAAGGTTTTTTCAGATCATGGGACAAGACCGGTCATATTCATCCACGGCGATGGGAAGGATATGAGCAGATACTCAGACGGGCGACAGTGGTCATCGTTAGTGAAAATGACATTACAGGAAACGAAGACATTGTGACGCATTTTCGCCGGCTGGCAAAAATCGTCATTGTGACTCGCGCTGAAAAAGGTGCCACTATCTTCTCGGGACGCAGTGAGCTCAACGTTGGGGCTTACCCAGCATCCGAAATCGAACCTACAGGCGCCGGCGATTGTTTTGGAGCATCTTTTCTTATTCGTTACGACGAATCACGCGACATCCGTGAAGCCGCCCGCTTTGCGTCGTGTGTCGGTGCCTTTGTGGTCGAAAAAGAGGGCATTAAAGGCATACCGAGTCTTGACGATGTCCTTAATCGTATGAACCGGTATTCCCTTGCTATACCCACGGTCAAGAAACGACACACCTAACGATGGGATGGCTCTGCGTCCCTCCTACTCAATGAAATTCCCACTCTATAAAGGGTTCTTTGAGATCTACCATGGCGTTTGCGATGAGTTCTACAAGGCCTCCGTAGTAAATGTGGCAACGTTCCCACGCATCGTAGTACGTCAAGAGGTCTCTCAGCTGGCCCTTGCAATTCGAACAGGGTGCGCACACGTACTTGTTGGTTTCCGGTCCGATTGCATCCTGAAAGGCCTCGAGTATCTGCTTGAATTTCATACGTCCCGCGATCTTATTTCTCCAATCAGGAAAGTTACCACTCTGCATAATGGCAAATCCGCTGCCACCTCCACAGCAGTAATTATTCACGCCATGAGGCTCCATTTCGCGGAACTTAGGGGCAATCTTCTGTAACACCCTTCTTTGGGGCATCACAATGCCCATGTTCCGAACCACATTGCACGGATCATGAAGTGTGACAGGAAAATCGTTGCGCGACGGATCGACCTTGATCCGTCCACGGCATACAATATCCTCCAGAAGGGGAAAACAGCTTTCCCTCGGGATATTCAAATCACCCATGAAGATCCTATCTGAGATAGGCATAAACGCCTTGTGTGCATGTCCACACTCACCCTGCAGTACCTTCTTTACCTTGAGTTTTCTTGCGATCTCCGCATGGGCCAGGGCAATGCGAGCAAGCTGCACATCTTCATAAAAGAGGCCATAATTGACCGAATCGTATCCAACCATCTCGCTCGAAAGTGTCCAGCTGATCCCTGCTTTTTCAAAAATGATCGCAAACGCCTGTAGGTTTTCGGGCCATGACAAAAATTCCCCTGCATTGTGCATCACAAGATACTCTGCACCTTCTTTGTCGACAGGGATCTTAATCTTCAAGCCGAACTTGTCAGCAATGTCATCCTCTGCGAATTCTATGACATCCTTGAAGGCCGTCGGGTTCATTCCCGTCGATGAGCCGGTCAACATCTGTTTCATTGTTCCTGAACGGTGCAGCTCATCGACATTGATGTCCAATTCTTGGCTGAAGAGCTTACGAATCTCTCTGGCAATCAGGCCATTGTCAACACCTATCGGGCACGTCTGTGCGCACCTTCTACATAAGTTACAACGGTAGGCGCTCTCTGCCAGCCGAGCGATGGTCTCCCAGTTAAGATCTATATCGTTACCCCTGAACTTGGGAAACACCTTTCCCGCGGGTTTCAGGTATTTGTTGATGATCTTTCTCAACGCCTCAGACCGGAACGTAGGTCGATATATCTCTGCCATTCCGCTCGCTGTGTAGATATGACAAGCTTCGTTACAGGTCTGACATTTCACGCAGTTTTCCATGGAGAGGAGCAGGGGTTGGAGGAACGTCCAATTGTCCTCCTTGCTAAAGAGCTTCCGCAAACCATCCAAAAAGCGTGCAACGGCCTTTTCGGCCTCCTCCGGACTCTGAGGCTTAGGGAGCGAAAGAGAAACGCCGTCGAGGGAATGCTCTGTTCGGTTCTTGCGCTCCTCACTCAGTTGCTGCAGCTCGCCGTCGTCCCAGTCTTCGTAAGGCGGCGGTAGCTTCATGAGTTGCCTTGGGTCAATAGTGGTGAGGACGTCCGATGGTTTTGATAGATCGCGTATCTTCACGCTCTGCGCACGAGTCATTTCGTTACCTCCTTAGGAAACTGGCTGGCCACCTCGGCCCACTTCCTGCCCGTCTGGATATGGGAGGCCTGCCAGCTCACGCCAAAGTTCAAGGCCTCTTGTATTTTTTGTTCCAAGCGTCCCCCACGTAGATTGGGGGAATCTTCCCATCTCACCTTGTGATATGTGAAATACTTCGCAAAAAAATGGCTCATTCTCGTAAACGGCATGTACAGCAGGAATGCGGAAAACAAGACTATCTCAAGCGCTATCAACCCTGAGGAGGCGGGTATCTTTTTCAGCGTTATGAGGGACCCCACAATGTGTCGAGTTGTTGCAAACGTCTGGTCAGTAAACAACCAAGCAGCAAGTGCCACGATCAGTAATGCAAGGATATATCCGAGGTTGCAGTAATCAGCAGGAGTAGTCATGGGCCGCAACGAAGCATCTGTGAGACGCTTTATAAGAAGTCCTGTACATCCTATAAGCCCAAGCGTAAGGCCCGCATAACCGCAGAATATCGTCACATAGAAAATTCCTCGCGCAAACCATTTGGTACTATCCTGTGCGACATGGATCCCGAACAGTTCGGTAATTGCACCAACACAAAGGAGGCCAACGAGTGCGACCAAAAGGTACAGGCCCACATGAAACGGGTAGGATGCATACCACAGAGAACGATTGTGATGATAGACGCCTTTCAGGAGAAAAATCTCCTCGGCCATTGCCACCACTTCACTAAAAAGACTTTTCTTCAACGGCTTATTCCACCACTCGAGTTCCTCGAAATATGATCCACCGTATTCCTTCTTCTCGGCCTCGTGGGCCACAGGATACAGTTCCCAACGCAGATGAATGGGCGCCCGAGCGTACTTCCACATCCTCAGACCAACGCCCATGATGAACACGAGAATTGCAACATACACGAGTAACTGTACGACTAGCATTAGGGCTTACCTCCTTGCTCCTTTCCTTGCTATCTCATCCTCCGTACGTACGTTCCCTCACTCCTGTCATTCTTCTCTACTGTCCCATTTCGTATGTCGATTTGTTGTGCATGAGGCACATCCATGTCTGCCGTCTGATGCAACACTGAATCGTAGTTTGCTCCATCTGCCTTCGTGAGGTTAGCAGCACTCTCCATAGTCCTCATTCAAATATGATACAGGCGTGCTGAAAGAAGTTTCAACCAAGAACGGTAAAAACTCCTGCTGCTCACTCCCTCCACATCTCTCGTGCGCGAGGCCCACGTGAGGGAACCACTTAGACATCGCAGGGAGGGACGGTTATATGTTCTTCCAAAGCTTCTCGTGCAATTTCAACGACCTCAGGATCCCCATCATCGAGCAACCGCTCGAGCGCAGCGCGCGCTGCCACATGTGAAATCTTACCGAGCATATAGGCAATATCCCCTTTAAGCTGTCGGTTCTCAAGGGAAAGAAGAGATACGAGATCATCCACTATGCTGTCCAGACAGCGCGGATCTCTATGCAACGCCTCTTCCATGGCAACAAGAAGTCCGATCCTTTCTGAAAATGGAACCCTTTGCAAAAGGGGCACCAAAATTCGTGGGTCCTGGTGTGCAATCACTATGTCTGCGGCATGATCCGCTTTGCCACTGTTGATCAGTGTTCGAATGTGCTCCTGAATATAGAAGATTGAACCCCTAGTCGTTAATAATGAGATGATACGTTCTTTTGGCACAAGACCGATTTCTACTATTTCCCTATTGATCACTGTTGCTGGAACCGATCTGATGCCGTAGTCCCGAGCGCGCTCTTCATTGCGCTCAGCCTCAACAATATGGAGGTCCACCAAAGGATGTGCAATTGCAAGTGAAGCAACGTGACGAACCACGTTCGGGCAGTGCGTACACGACGGCGATACGAACAGTTGGATCTCGCCTCTCACTTGATCGGCTAAACGTCCTGAAGTCTTGGATCCTTGCGACATCCTTTCCGCAAGACCGATCAGTATGTCCTGGAAACACTCGATCCCATGTCCCCGAGGAGGAGCATAGTAGTGAATATTGAACGATCCTGCGGCTCCTAAGGAAAGACAGGGAAATGTGAGAGCATTATGTGAGGTATGTGCCTGAGTTACCAGGATCTTTCCCTTGGCACCACCAGCAAGCAGGTTCGTAAAGATGAGCAGATCCTCTGACAGAGTATCCCGGCCATTTGCTGACAATGCACATTCAATGGTTGCCGGCAAGTCCCTGCATGTTCGCACGAGCTCCTGCCATTCGGTCGGGATCATTTCTACCACAGTGCTCACCTCATCAAAACAGGCGATAATGATAAAAAGGGCGTCTCCCCTTGTCCTAAGGAAACGCCCTTTTTGCTGCGCTGGTGGGGAAATACCTTAACCCTATCTCACATGTACACGCGATTACTTCTTTATCTCGCCAGTCGCATGTCCGTGCAGTTTTATCTCAACCTTTTCTTCTAACTTCTGGTAGTATTCTTTCAACACCTCGACTACTTCAGGTCTAGAGAACTGTTTTGGAAGTTCACCTCCCTCGGATAGGGTCTTCCTCACCATCGTACCGCTCAACAGCAGACGATCTTCTTTCCCGTGCGGACACGTCCTCATCGATGCCATACCATCGCACTTGTAGCAGTAGAACGTCCAATCAATAGGGAGAGGCTTGAGCTCAAGGGCCCCTTCAGGTACCTGATAAAAGATCTTTTGTGCATCAAAAGGACCATAGTAATCACCAACACCTGCGTGGTCTCTGCCCACGATGAGATGACTGCACCCATAGTTCTGGCGGAATACAGCATGAAGGAGTGCCTCCCGTGGACCTGCGTATCTCATTTCCATGGGGTACCCGCCCTGGACAACTGTATTTTTGACGAAGTAGTTTTCTACAAGCACTTCTATAGCCTTTACACGAACGTCGGCAGGTATGTCCCCTGGCTTGAGCTTGCCAAGCAACTGATGAATGTAAAGGCCATCGCACACCTCGATAGCGATTTTCGCCAGGTATTCGTGGGACCTGTGCATGGGGTTACGAAGTTGAAGGGCCGCGATTGTGTTCCATCCCTTTTCTTCAAAGATTTGCCTCGCTTCTGCCGGCTTTTGATACAGGCCTTTGAACTGCTCGGGGAAATAGCTTTCGCTAATAACCTTGATGGGGCCGGCAAGATTCACTTCTTTTTGGGCCATGACCTGCGCAACGCCAGGATGTCCCTTGGCATCGTCTGTCCAGAAGACCTGCTTGCATTCGTATACTTTATCTATCGTATAAGTATCTTGAACCTTCATGGTGGCAAGAATAAGGTTGTTCTCCACATCGAAGAGGGCGACCTCTTTACCCTTTACTGAGGCAGCCACATCTTTATCCGCTGAGACAGTGATGGGAATTGGCCAAAACGTGCCATCTGCCATTTTGTAATCAGCACATACGCCCTTCCAGTCATCGTAACCCATAAATCCTTCTAGCGGGGTAAATGCACCAATGCCCATCATCAATACGTACACTCTTTCCCTAGAAGTAATAGGAACCTGCTTGAGGGTCTGCGCCTTCTTTGTCTCTTCCTTGAGAGCTTCTCCTTCTAAAAGAAGGGGTTTTAGCTTTTTCTCCTTACCATGTGGTCGTACAAGAGCCATACCTGTCTTCCTTTCCTTCGAAGAATGTTACTGCACTATTACACCCCAGCCTACGGTACTGTAGTTTCCTTTTCTGGAAGGATGAATGCAATTTTCTACTATACTCCGACTTACCTTGTCAATACAATGAAAGCTGCTGCCCACTATGGGTATCCCTGTGATACTTTCACACGTTGTGCCGCACTCAAACAGAAGATGCATGGAGCGTCCAAAGTATGGTGCAGTCTTTGTAGAACACACAGGAGGCGTTGATGATCTCTTTGCTCGGTACCGTGTTTTTTGTTTCTCTTTCAGGAGTCGTCGCCCCCGGACCAGTATTCGCTGTGAGCATGGCCAGGGGGCTAAGGTCACCCTTTGCAGGCAGTTTGATTGCAGTGGGACACGCACTCGTTGAGATTCCACTGGTGCTCCTAATAGCAAATGGCCTGGCAAGCTGGCTCCAATCAGACGCGACACGTATAGTTCTAGGAATAGCAGGTGGCAGTCTGCTCTGCTGGATGGGGTACCAGACCCTCACACAACTTCGGTGTTCTGCGCTTCCTTCAACCACTGCCCGTTCCTACTCAACCATTGTTGCAGGGATGGTAACAACTGCTGCAAATCCCTATTTCTTTATCTGGTGGGCCACAATAGGATCACTTCTTTTTTACAAAGCTCAAACCTTTGGCCTCGTTGCTGTCATTCTTTTCATGATTGTTCATCTCAGTACCGATTTCATCTGGTACTCAGGGGTCTCAATTGCCTCTTATAAGTCGTGGCGCTTTCACTCAGGCGGCTGGTACAAAGGAATCCTCGTCGTAGCAGGTTTTGTCCTTGTGTGCTTTGGCTTATTCTTCCTTGTCAGTGGTCTAGCACGTGCTTTTTGAGTCCGGAAAATGGTCCACACGGCATGACTCTCAGCCACCTACATCGCGGAGAGAATCGTAAGGAACTGACTGTCCCTCATTTCTCGATCTGGTAGAATGTGAACCCTATCCATCCTATCCCCATGAGCAGCGCAGCTGTCACTGGCGTCGAAAGCACACCCCAGGGCTTATCCGGTGTATCACCAAGGTACTTGAGCATCAATGGCACGATGAAATACGCAATCCCAGAGGCCGGCTTGCTGATGAAACCCTCCATACCATTGTACATAGCCTCGCGCCTGTACCCGGTCAGTTTCTCGTCGTAGTCCATGACGTCGTTCAAGATGGGCCTCTGTAACACAAATATGATCGCAACGGGAAGTGCACACACTGCAAGACATACCAACGTGTGTGCGAACGTGACCCACTCAGGGGCTATGGAATATCCTATCCAGCTCCCTATTCCGGCAAGTAGCCAGCCGAAAAACGGTGCATGCTTCATGAGTGCCAACAGCACAAGTCCAAAGGCAAAGAGTGCCATGCCGAAATGATAGACTGCCTTTTTCCCCTTGCGGATAGCTGAACGCTCGACAAAAGGGAAAAACACAGCGGCACCCAGAATAATGACACCCTGCAGGTACCCTGCATATGACTCTTCCAGATTCATGATGCGAGTCACCATAAAAGGCATTCCAGCCAAGATTATGTCTACCGACATCCGTATTGCACCTGAAGAGATCACATAAGGAATAAATGTGGGGTTCTTGAAGGTCTCCTGGAATGCCTGGATAAAATTGAATGTTACCGCTTTGGATGCAGTGAAGGGCTTTTCCCGCACCAACAGTACGCTCGCATAAAAACAGACGGTAAAGACCGCCCCAATGACGATTCCACTCGCTTTGAACTTATCCAGATGCAGTCCCAAGATCGTCCAACCTGCGGAAAATACGCTGAGCAAGACACCTAACCCTGCACTCCCCAGCACAGATCCTGCAACGTCATTGTATGCCATGTACATAGATACATTGATACGCTCATCGTTGTAGGGGGTGATCTCAGGAAGCAAAGAAAGATATGGCGCAACAACTGCGGTATACATAATCCAAAAGAACGTATGCATACATATGAGCCAAATGACGTTGGGAGTAACCTCCAAGCCAAATATACGAAAGAGTACCTTTCCAGGTGGCTTTGCTTCTGTCGCTTCGGCCTCTGCCATAGGAGCAACACGATCACTACCGTTGGCATCGGAAGAAACGTCTCCGCCTATTCCGGGTCCCGCTTTGTTATTGTCTTCAAAGGAGCCTTCCCCATGCATAGCACGTGATTCTTGCTTCTCACTCGACATGATAAGCAGAGACGATGCAGGGGTGGACACCTGGTATGTGGACGGAACATCAGGAGGAAACCATATAAGGATTGAAAAGAGCGTCAGGAACGGGGTGCCGAACACGACCCATGGGATGCGCCGACCCATTTTGAAATTCCACTTATCGGACCAATACCCGACCAACGGCTCTGCAATGGCCTCGATACACCGAGGAATAAGACCACACAACGACATGGCCATTGCAGAAACCAGAACGAGCGCCTTTCCATCCTCAATGCGACCAATATAGTAATAGACGAGCCAGGAAGAGATAAGCGCAGGAGACAAGGAAACAGCGGTCTGGCCTAGCGAATAGGTGAACTTTTCAGCAAAACTCAAACAGGTCTCTTTGTGTGGTCGAGGAATGTCGTGTGCAGAATCACAAGATTTCATAAGAACTACACTTCAGCACCTGCACATAAAGAACCAATGTTTCGTCGTATCCGAGATGCAGAGGTTCACGCAGGACAAGATGATACAAGGAGAAACGCTATGCCCCGGACCATACTATCCTCTGTTCACCATCGGCATGGCTGTCCGCGGGGACGTGCACATCCTACCTGACGTACAGATCGACCACGTGGTAGGGGTCTACAAGCATCTACGTGTGGCCTCATCATTGCAAGCCTTTAAGCACTGCTACCCACACCCCTCCCTGGGGATTGATAATCGAATCGAAAACCTGCATTTGGTCTATGAGAGTCCCGTTCCGTGTAAAAAACCTAACTATCGATGTGGAAGCCTGTCCCTCAGCTTGGCCCGCTAGGATCTCGTCCATACCGTCATTGTCCAGATCCCCTGCGGCTACACGCACACCGCAATTCAAATTACCGAATGCATAAAACTGGCCCAACATAGTACCCGTCGAATCAAACATACGTACTACTGACCCAGTCACACCCGCCGGTCCATGTGCCACAAGAAGTTCCTGATACGGATCATCATTGAGCTGTACTGGACAGATCGTTCCTCCACCAGCTGCCCTGGCACCAGAGAAAGCATAGAAAGTACTCAGGTACGTCTTGTCTGCCCTAAATAATCGGCCTGCTACCATATTGAGCGGAGTCGGTCCATTGACCAATGCAATCTCTGCCGTGCCATCAGCATCGATGTCTACGCCGGCCAACCTCACCCCTGTACCTGCAAGTGGCCCTCCATACACAACTATCGTACTCACATAGCTCCCGTCTCCTCTAAATAGCTTGACCCACGAGTACGACTGAGAAGAAGGTCCCTGACCAACCAAGATCTCTGCTTTTCCATCTCCGTCCACGTCACCGGCAGCTACGAACAGGCCCTCGGTTCCCTCTGTTTGCAAAAATCCAACAATCACCGTCTTGATGTAGTGGCCTCTGCCAGTGAAGATATTAATCGGGACATAGCCAGGGTGGCTTGTCGTGGAAGGGGCGACAATAATCTCATCAATACCATCGCCGTTCAGATCTCCAGACGCCAAATGAACGTCACCTGTAGGATTGTCTACAGGTGTAAAAGCAACAAACTGGGACACCACAGTGCCGATACCGTCAAATACCCTGATAGTAGAATTCCCACCAGGACCTGTCCCTGCTACAAAAAATGTATCACATGCGTCGCCTATTCCGTCGCCGTCACTTTCCGACTGAAGCTCATTAGGCACGTCCGGACAGTTGTCGCACACGTCTCCGATGCCATCTTCATCCCTATCCTCCTGCCCCTGATTGAGAATCGTCGGACAATTGTCACATTGGTCAGCCACTCCATCTGAATCAGAATCCACCACCTCTCCTCTGCAGACGCCACTTACACACATGTCATTTATTGTACATGGGTCCCCATCGTTACATGAGGTAGCATCGGGCACGGGAGTATGTACACACCCGACAGAGGGATTACAGCTATCGTCAGTACAGACGTTAGAGTCATCGCAGGTAAGTGGCGTGCCTAAAGTGCAAACACCGGACTGACAGGTCTCTTCACCATTGCAGACATTGCCATCAGCGCATGAGGTGCCATTGGCTACTGGTGTATACACACATCCTGTACCCGGATTGCACGAGTCAGTGGTGCAGACATTGGAGTCATCGCAGGTAAGTGGCGTGCCTAAAGTGCAAACACCGGACTGACAGGTCTCTTCACCATTACAGACATTGCCATCAGCGCATGAGGTGCCATTAGCTACTGGCGTATACACACATCCTGTACCCGGATTGCACGAGTCAGTGGTGCAGACGTTAGAGTCATTGCAGCGGCTATCTATCGGCGTGTGAACACACGACCTCGTTGGTTCACTACAGGCATCATCAGTACACGGAATACCATCATCGCAATTGGGCGGGCTCCCTGGCTGGCAGTCCCCGAGAACGCACCTTTCAGTCCCATTACAATAAGATCCATCATCGCAATCTGCATCGATCGTACAATTGCCTGTATCAAACGCAGTTTCAGTTGAAAACTGTGACCACTTCCCCCCATTGTCTTGGTATCTTACCCGCCACCAGTAACGACCGCCCAAAAGCACACCAGAAGGCACGGTAATGGAGGTCAGATGCGAGGTGTCAGTACCGCTATCGAACGCCGGTGCTGTGTAGCTTCCTCCATCAGCCCTCACTTGCCATTGGGAGGCAGCATGGGTACTGTCTGCATCCTTATCGAAAAACTGCGAGCCCACAAGCGTAGGAGTTAGACCTACACCCGCCTCTCCGTGAAAAGGTGACACGTTCCATGGTGGATCTGGAACACGGTTGGAAATGTTGAAGGTCATCGCATACTGCGAGACATGGGTAACCCTGTCTCGGTGGCTGTAAAAGCTATAGTTATTGAAATCGAATGGTGGACCGTTGGTCAGACCGTATTGACGAATCCTCCAATCGAACACATAGGTAACACCTGGTTCATTGGCTGGTTTCCACAGCGCCCGCGGTGCACCTGGTGGAAGTACAGGAAGGTCAAAGTAAAGCTGATTACCTGGAAGCAGAACAGTCCAATTGGTAGCGCGCAGCTCTTTTTGTCGACCCACAGGACAATCCTCAACTGTTGGGTCACAATCCACCCTGGCCACCACGTCAAGATCACACTGAGAGTAATCAACGCCGGTATCCCCATAAAAGTAGAACTCGAGCACTCGATCCCACAGGCGGTCAATACCGGCGTATGTGAGAAAAGAGTAAAACGAATCCAAGTTCACCCGGGGGCTATTGTTGGGAGGAACCGCCTGTCTCCGTATGTATGCTGAAACACCGGTTCGCGGCTGTGGGTTATCGTTGGTATCGAATGCACACGCAACAGCGCCTACAAGATAGTTTGTGCCACTCAACAGACCACTTTTTGGAGGCACTGCGATGTTGTAGTTACCATCCGCAGCTCTTGTAAGTATGTTCAAAGGAGCCAAGCGACCGCTCCCAGTACCACCATTGACATCTGCCAGGCCAAACAAATACGTCTTGCGGACCCATCCTGGCGGCCACGTGTAAGGTGGCGTTGGTGAGTTGCTCAGCGCTACATTAAGGTATGCCGTATGCCACCATGTCAGGGAAACATCCTTTGTCAAAGGCGATGCAGGCATCTGGAACTCGCTGGTAAGTCCGTATTGCGTGTAAGACATCGCCGCCAAAATAGTCCCGATACTTCCTGTGTTCATTGCATTGACTATTGCTGCCAGCGGGATCATTCCTTTGAGACAAAAGATATTATCAATAGTCCCTGGTAGAAGCTTGAGTCCGTAAGGCTTGCGACTGAATGGCTGATTTTGTTCCTGCTGGTCCGCCATATAGAGATTCCAGGGAACATCGTAGTAGTCTCCCGGATAGGGGAAGTATTGATTCACCGCTGTCCAAAACAGCGAGGCTATGTCAAAAAATGTGGTGAACCATTCAATGTCAAGTGTATGACGAACGATTCCCATTTCCAGGTAGCCATTGTTGTTGCTGACATTGAAATTCGTTACGTCCCCGCTCACCCAGGTGCCTGGATCTATAAGAGGGTGGGAAACGTCCGGGATCTCAAAAGGAACCAACGGTACTATCAGCTCAGAGGCATTGACGCCAACAAGCGTGATCACACGATATCCGTCCATTGCTGCAGTAATGGTTTGGGGACCTGTCAACGCTGAGTTGTTGAACACGATCTGACCTGTGGGTCCAGTCTGACCGTAGTTCCCTAGAAACGGGGATCCTGGTTCCTGACCAATCATGACCCAGGCACCTTGAACCGGTTGACCAGTTTGGTCATCGACCACAGTGACAGTCACCTGGCCTGCAACACTACCACCACCTGTCTGGCCGTAGTGGAACGTCGCATAAGAAACGCTTGCGAATGCAACAAAAAACACGCATAGAAGCGCCCAGAGACTAATCCATCTTAGGTGCAATCTGACATCCATGGTTAGGTGCTCCCTTTCCCTTTAGAAGTCTACGGAGCTTTTTTTCCTTTTTCGTGAATACAGCCACAGTATCCCATATAATCCCAATGCTGTGCAACTTGCACCCATGGCGGGTGTTCTGTCGCATTAGCGAGAGATAAGTAACAGATTTTCGACAAAGATATCTTTAAAGGTCGGCAATTCTGCAAGGTTGAGGATGTCGATGGATCCACATCGCTGCGCCAGATGCTCGATCAAGGCAGGCTCTGTTGCTAGTATCCGGGCACCGATGAGGCTGGTATTGCCGCATTGTATGACCTTCCCTTTAAAGGCAGCAGGCAGCATTCCCACGGCGATAGCATCATCTACGTCAAGATGCAATCCGAATGCTCCACCTATGAAAATTCTTTCCACCATGTCAGGAGTAATCCCGAAAGATCCTAGCACCACATCCAAACCGGTACGAAGAGCTGACTTGGCAAGCTGGATCTGACGAATATCCCGTTGAGTGGCA
>FWPV01003312.1_pt1 | contig 36925 bp, 30 predicted proteins | sample 2228371 | NCBI WGS metagenome assembly FWPV01 (sample SAMEA103939776, study PRJEB20133) | metagenome | reverse complement strand
GAAACCTCTATCCCAGCCACCTTCTTCAGCCCCAAAGAGGCCCCCTCATAGGCCATCTCCGTGGCTAACCACAACGCCTATTTTGCGGTAGACCCGATGACTTATTCACCCCCCTAAAAAGTCTCTCTTTCCCTCGAAATAAAAATTCTTGCGGCCTCAGGCCTTTATGTGACAAGATAATATATTGAAAAATTTAAAGGAGCAAAAAAATGAACAAGAGCCTAACGGAATTAGAGCCGCGTTTGCTATGGCAACATTTCGAGGAAGTTCTGAAGATTCCCCGTTGTTCGGGCCAAGAAAAGGCCATCGGTGAGTATATTATTCGCCAGGCTGAGAAACTTGGCCTAAGATGGAGCATTGATGCGGTGGGCAACGTTGTTGTGAGCAAACCTGGGACAAGCGGGAAGAGCTCAGCCCCCGGGGCTATTCTTCAAGCCCATTTGGACATGGTCTGTGAAAAAAACTCGGACGTCCCCCACGATTTTTCCCGCGACCCTATTCCTATTCAGATGGACAATGATTGGCTCAAAGCCAAAGGAACCACTCTTGGCGCAGATAACGGCATTGGCGTGGCAGCGTCTTTAGCGGTGATGGAGAGTCAAGAGCTGGTGCATGGCCCCCTGGAATTTCTTTTTACTGTAGACGAAGAGACTGGTCTGACGGGAGCTAATCATTTGCGGCCTGATTTTCTCAGCGGGCGACTTCTCCTAAACCTTGATAGCGAGGAAGAAGGCACCTTTACCATAGGCTGCTCCGGTGGCGGTGATTCAGAAATTTCCTTTCCTGTCCACCGGACAGAAGCTCAACCAGGGTTGTTACTCGAGGTCAAGGTAACCGGTTTTCGCGGCGGGCATTCAGGTCTGGATATCAATTTAGGCCGCGCTAACGCGATTAAGGTTTTGGCCCGTCTCTTAGATGTGGCGCGGGAACGTTTCCCTCTCGGCTTAGTCCAAATTGATGGAGGAAATAAAAGGAATGCCATTCCCCGCGAAGCACGGGCCCTGGTGGTTAGCGATGCTTCCCGATATGCCGATATTATCTCCTTCTTCGAGGCTGAATTCAGCACAATTAAAAGGGAGTTCAGGCCGGTAGAAGCAGAGGCTCAGATATCCTTAAAGCAGTTAGCGATGGCGGAACAAGAGCCGTTATCTCCCCGGTCGTCGCGTTCCTTGATCAACCTCCTTCTGGCTCTGCCCCATGGTGTCTTAAGCATGCATCGTGAAATTCCTGATTTGGTGGAAACTTCCTCCAACCTGGCTATTGTCCGAACAGAAAAAGACCGGGTTCAAATCATTTGTAGTAGCCGTAGTTCAGTGCCTTCAGCGCTGAAGTCAACTCGGTCTATGATTCGAGCGATAGCCGATTTATCCGGCGCCGAGTGTCATCAGCCAGAGGGTTATCCTGGTTGGGAACCTAATCTTGCTTCTCCCCTTCTCCAGGTGGCGAAAAAGGTTTATCAGCAAACTTTTCACCAGGAACCCCAGCTTAAGGCCGTTCATGCCGGGTTGGAATGTGGCATTATAGGCGAAAAATTTCCAGGAATGGATATGATCTCCTTTGGCCCCACCATCCACAACCCCCATTCTCCTGAAGAAAGAGTCAACATACCCTCAGTAGCTCGTTTTTGGACTTTCCTCGTTGCTCTCCTTCGGGAACTTGGCCAGGCTTAAAGCGTATTTCATGTTGATTGGTTGAATTATTATTAGCCAGCAATATCTCTAAATGTGAGTCAATAATTTATTTATTATCCGCCAATTTTTTCTTACTTATATTTTGTTATTTAATCAATTTAGGCTTTTCTTCAAATTAATTAGTGAAAACATTATCTCTCTTAGAGGAGATAATTACTTCTTGTTTTGGTTAAAATTAGACCTAATCTAAACGCGGAGGAAATACCCTCTTCGTTCTCGCCTTGATATTTGGGCTCTGAATCCCACGTTTATGCCAAGGGAATCTTATAGTTACTCGGCCAGATAATCAATTTTTTTCTCGGGAGATTAATCTCAATTTATTGTTTAATCCATGAACTGCTTATAGCCAAAAAACAAAAAGAAAGCTATAATTTATTCTAGCCTCAGGGCTAGAATGGATGGCGTTTAAAGGAAAGCAAAAAGATGAGGCGGCGCCAATGGCTGGTTTTCTTGGCCAGTTTTGGCCTGATGTTAAAAACCAGGTTGTTTTCCGCCCGTCAAGAGGAGGCAAACATGAAAAAGGAAATCAAAACAGATAAAGCGCCACAAGCTATTGGTCCTTACTCGCAAGCTATCCTGGCCCAGGGTATGGTTTTTGTCTCCGGACAGATTCCTATTAACCCGGCGACAGGAGAATTGGTAGCTGGAACAATAAAAGAGCAAACAAAACAAGTCTTAGAAAACATTAAGGCTATTTTAGAAGCTGCTGGAAGCTCACTTGACTCCGTACTGAAAACGACGGTCTTCCTCCAGGACATGAATGATTTTGCGGCGATGAACGAAGTTTATGCCAGCTATTTTCGTCCTCCCTATCCAGCTCGGGCAACTATTCAAGTCGGTCGTCTGCCGCGTGACGTAAAGGTGGAAATTGAAGCCATCGCCCTAACTGGACCGAGTAAAGAGTAAGGTAAGAAGGAGATAAACAGGTGCCTATTTATGAATTTATTTGCCGCCAATGCGGGCATCGTTTTGAATGCCTTACTCGCCTTGGAGGAGAAAAGGAAGTGACCTGTCCTTCCTGTGATAGCGGCGAAATCAAAAAAATTTTCTCCAGTTTCGGTATTGGCGGGGGAAGCAATCGTCTGACCAGCTCTTCGAGCGCCTGTACCTCTTGCTCTTCGCGCTCTTGCAGCACCTGTCGCTAAAGGGTGAAAAGGCGAATTTTAGCGCCGGAAAAAGGCCGTGATTTTTTCCACCACATAAAAAATCTGTTCCGCGGTTAATTCAGGGTAGATAGGAAGCGCTAAAACCTCCTGGGCTGCCTTCTCAGCAACAGGAAAATCACCTCTTTTATAGCCCAAATAATGGAAGCACTTTTGGAGATGAAGCGGCCGAGGATAAAAAATGGCTGTTCCGACGCCGTTTTCTTTTAAATATAAGTGAAGGCGGTCACGCTTTTTTACCCTTATAACATACTGATGATAGGTGTGATAGTTTTTTATTTTTTCATTTTTATAAATGGCTGCAGGTAAACGGACTATTCCTCGTTTTATCAATTCACTTTCATGGAAAGCACGGTCGTAAAGAGATGCTAGGTCTTGGCGCCTGGCCTGCCACTTTTCCAGGTGACGTAGTTTTACTCTGAGAATACCTGCTTGCAGAGCATCCAGCCGGAAATTACCACCGATAAACTCGTAGATATACCTCTTTTTTTCGCCGTGCACCCTCAGTCTTCTTATTTTTTGCGCCAGCTTTTGGCTATTGGTTAACACCATCCCGCCGTCGCCATACCCGCCAAGGTTCTTGGTCGGATAAAAGGAAAGGACGCCGCAAATACCCATTGTCCCAGCTTGTTTAACGCCTGCCCGCGAAGGATATTCGGCGCCAATGGCCTGAGCCGCATCTTCTACGACGGCCAAATCAAAGCTTTGGGCTAATTCCAGGATGGAATCCATATCAGCACATTGTCCGTAAAGGTGCACCGGGATGATAGCTCTTAGCTTTAAAGTACGAGTTTTCTTTTTCATCTCTTTTAAAAGATGATGCAATTTTTCGGGAGATAGGTTTAAGGTCTCCTCATCAATATCACAGAAGAGAGGTTTAGCCTGCAGGCGAGCGATGACCCCGGCCGTAGCGAAAAAAGTAAAGGGCGTAGTGATCGCCGTCTCTCCTGGTTTTAGCTCCAAGGCCATTAAGGAAACAAGCAGACCATCAGTGCCGGAGGAAACGCCAATAGCGTATTTCGAACCGCAGTAGGCAGCTATTTCTTCTTCAAGGGCAGCTACTTCTGGGCCAAGGGCAAAAAGCTGGGTGGCTAAAATACTGTTTATTTTTTCCTCAATTTCGCTTTTGATAAGACTAAACTGAGCTTTTAAGTCCAAGAAAGGTACGGTTATTTTTTCCTCCTGATTCATTTCTCTTTATTCCCCACCAAAAAAGTCCTGGCTGCGATAGAGCTCAGGACGTCTATCAGGTAAGAAATGGAGCTTGGCCGGACAGGAGGAAACCAGGTTTAAATCACAGTCAGCCAGAAGAATGGATTCTTTTCCGGTCGGGGCTCGAGCAATAACTCGGCCAAAAGGGTCGACAACAAATGATTCTCCCGCAAAGTTGACCACTTCTTCCTGACCGACCCGATTGGCTAAAGCAGCAAAATAGCCGTTTTGAAAAGCCGCCACCTGCAATTCTGCCTCAAAAAGACCGGGCGGCCATTCCCCCACTGCTCCGGCCTGAGGAACGACCACTATCTCTGCCCCTTGCAAGGCTAAAGCCCTCATATATTCAGGAAAGTGGCGGTCATAGCAAATAGCTATTCCGAGCCGACCCAAACTTGTCGGGAAAACCAATTGGGTAGTATTGCCGGGTGAATAATAATGTTTTTCATGAAACCCTGGCCCCTCCATGATATGCGCCATGCGCACGACGCCCAGAAGCCGCCCTTCTTGGTCAATGACGGGTGAGGAGTCATAAGTCCCTTCCTTATCTTTTTCGTATAAATTGAAAACTACTAATACACCCAGTTCGCGGGCGATTTCCGCGATTAAATCCGTGGTTGGACCGGGAATAGTCTCGGCTTCTTGCTGAGGAGGTGAATCGATAATCCATTGGGGCAAAAAGGGCAAAAAGCTCAATTCAGGAAAAACTATTAACTGAGCTCCCTGCCTGGCCGCATACCGCATGGCTTCAATCCCCCGGTCAATGTTATCTTGCTTTGCGCTCGTTACTTTTTGTTGAATTAAAGCAATCTTCATGGCTTTTTTGTTTGAACGAGCATATATATTATTTTCTTTCTTCACCTTTTGCAAATCCAAAAACTTTTATGGAGATCACGGCGAAACCCGTGAAATTTAGATAAGTATTCTTTAGCTTCCCCAGCGCTCCCTCAGGAATCTTTTTAAAAAAATGTTTAAAGGCCAATAAAATTATCTTGGTGAGATTGTGGTTTAATTATTTTCTTCGATTGAAAAGTAAGACGAGATTTGTCTACAATTAGCCTCGGACATGAATCTTCTTAGATGGTTCACTCAACCCATAAAAAATTTTATGGACCTTCCTCTCCGGACTAAGTTCATTTTAAGTTTTCTTGTGGTTATTGGCTCAGGAGGAATTGTCTCCCTCTTTTTTGGCACCCGCCTCGAGCATAAAACGATTTTTTCCCTGGCCGAAGCTAAAGTACGTCATGACCTGGCCTCGGCCTGGACAGTTTATCACGAGAAAATTAATGACATCCGCGACATAGTTCAGCTCAATGCCATTCGCGATTCGGTCCAGCATGCCCTCTTAGCGCGCGACCGGGATACGTTGCTACGTCAACTTAACCGGATCCGTCAGGAATTTAACCTTGATATTTTGACGGCCGTCGATGAAAAAGGGTTGGTCGTCGTCAGAACCAGGAGCCCAGAGAATTACGGAGATGACCTTTACCGCATACCTATTATCCAGCATGCTTTGCAAGGAGAAATAAGCTGTGGTACCGGCATATTGCCCCGGGAAATTCTCTGGCGCGAGGGAGAAGAGCTGGCTCATCGGTCCTATCTTCAATTTATCCCCACGCCTCGAGCAGCACCCAGGCCAGAAGACCATGAAGAAAACGGGATGGTCCTCCTGGCGGCCGCTCCAGTGAAAAATGCTGCCGGAGAAATCGTGGGTGCCTTGGTGGGCGGTATCCTTTTAAACCGCAATTATGAAATCGTCGACCGCGTAAAAGATATCGTCTTCAAGGGAGAAAAATATAAGGATAAAGAGATAGGGACGGTTACTATATTTCAGCATGACTTACGTATTTCCACTAACGTCACGGATGAGAGCGGTCAACGAGCCATCGGCACGCGTGTTTCTCAAGAAGTGGCCAATGCTGTCCTTAAGCAGGGTAAAGCCTGGGTGGGAAGAGCCTTTGTAGTCAATCACTGGTATATTGCTGCTTACGAACCAATCCGAGATATTGACAACAACATAATTGGCATGCTCTATGTGGGGATGCTGGAAAAACCTTATATTGACCTCCGGAATAACGTTATGCTTACTTTTACGGGAATGGCGGGTCTTTGTACGCTCATTCTCCTCATCATTCTTTCGGCCATAACTTCAACCATCATTAACCCTCTGCAGCGAATGGTTCAAGCGACGCAAAAAATTGCCCACGGAGATTTGAACCATAAGGTGGCTATAGACTGGCGGGACGAGATAGGCCAGCTTGGCCAATCCTTTAATCAGATGACCGAAAACCTTAAGACAGCTAACGAAAATTTGATTCAATGGAGCAAGACGCTGGAAAAAAGAGTGGAAGAAAGGACGCAAGAGCTACGCGAAATGCAGAATTTTCTTATCCAATCAGAAAAATTAGCTTCGCTGGGAAAAATGGCCGCGGGCATTGCCCACGAAATTAATAACCCTCTTACCTCCATTCTGATCACCACCCACTTGCTCTTAGAAAAGCTGGAAAAAACCGAAAAGAAGGATGAGTTTTATGAAAACCTTAGCCTGATTGCCGAAGAGACCTCCCGCTGCTCGCAAATAGTTCGCGGCCTTCTCGAGTTTGCGCGGCAAAACCCGCCCCAAAAAGACTTTACTGATATTAACGACCTGGTAGAAAGAACAGTGGCCTTGCTCGAGAATAAAGCATTATTCCAGAACATTCGTATCGAAAAGAATTTAGCCTCTAATTTGCCCCTCTTGCGCCTTGACCGGAGCAAAATTCAACAGGTTTTCTGGAATTTAATGATTAACGCTTGTGAGGCCATGCCCCACGGTGGCCAATTAACCATCTATACCCGACTGGCGGAAGATAAGAATTCCGTCGAGGTCAAGTTTATTGATACCGGCATGGGCATCCCCGCGGAAATCATTAATAAAATTTTTGACCCCTTTTTCACGACCAAGCCTTCAGGCACCGGGTTGGGGTTGGCTATCTGTTATGGTATTATGGAACAACATCAAGGGAGGATCGAGGTTAAGAGCGAGCCAGGTCGGGGAACTGTTTTTACTCTGATTTTTCCGTTAGAAAAAAGGAATGAAAATTAAATAGGAGGAAAGAACCATGTCGGAAACAAGGAAAAGGAAAATTTTAGTGGTCGATGACGAGATTACGGTCTGTAAGAGCATCCGTCAAGCCCTCATGACCGAAGAGCAAGAAGTAGACTTGGCCCTGAGCGGTGAAGAAGCTTTAGAAAAGGATAAAGCTAAATGTTATGACCTGGTCATAACTGACTTGATGATGCCCGGAATGAGCGGTCTAGATTTATTGCAAGAGCTTAAGGCCTCCCACCCCGAAGTTAAAGTCATCATGATTACAGGTTATCCCACGATAAAGACGGCCGTTGAATCTATCAAGATAGGCGCCTTCGACTATATTCCCAAACCTTTTACTCCCGCCGAACTAAGAGCCATGGTGGCCCGCGCCTTCAAGCAAGCGGAAGCCGAGAAAAAGAAAGAGACGGAGACAGCTGAGCCTCGATTGCCGGCCGGGTATTATTATCTTATAGGCCATGCCTGGGTTAAGCCTGAAGAAGGAAAAAAAGCCACCATCGGGGTAATGCACGAGTTTCTTAAAAGCGTAGGCATTATCACGCAAGTGGAGTTGCCGAGCATCGGCGACGTTATCTCTCAGGGAGAAGTTTGTGCCAAAATTACTGATGCAGACCGCTTCACTCACCGTGTCTGGTCACCTGCTTCGGGACGAGTCATGGAAGTAAATACTTCTTTATTGAAGGATTTTTCTTTGCTCCGAAAAGCTCCCTATGCCGAGGGATATCTTTTCCGTCTTGAAACCTCGCGGCTGGAAGAAGACTTGAAAGGCCTTCTTCAAGCCAAATAGGGTCTTCTCCTCACATGGCTTCTCTAGAAGGAAATGCAGTCTTTCTCTCTCCAGACAATATTTCTTCTTGGTTTTTCTCTCTCCTCAAAAATTTTCCTACCCGAGCCATCTTTTTTCTTAATCGTCAGGGAGATTGGCAGAAGACGCCTCTCACGTGGCGAGATTTGGTGGCCCACGAACTCCTTTTTAGCTTAAAAAATGAAGGTCAAGAAAAATACCAGGGATGGTGGGAAGAGGCGTTTTCTCTTGCCCAACAGAAAGAATTCATATCTCTGCTTAACCGCGTTGTCTCTGCCTGGCAAACACTGGATTTCCCGCTTGAGGGGCCTTTTGTGCCCAGGGAGTTAACCGGCGAAGAGATTATTCCTTCTGCTCTTTCTTTTTCTCCGGAGAAGAAGGATATTTGGCCGGGCGGCGATCCTTTCCTTCTTTTCTTTGAATTTATAATCGGATTTATCCTTTGGGTTTGCTTGCGTCGGCAAATAGAGACGAGTTTTAGCCATTGGGATGTGACCTCTGGTTGGCGGAAGGAATATTTTGCTCGCCGCTTCCGGGAATGGGAGGACAACCTTAACGCCAGCCTTTCTGAAGAAGAAAAAAAGGTCTGGCATTCTCTCGCCGCTGATTGGGGGAGAGCTATTTCCGCCTGGTTTGGACCAATAATTGACCTTATTACCGCGCAGCAAAGAATTCTGTTCGAGCTTAACCATCTCCTGTCTAAACTGGAGACTCCGGCTAATAAAGAGGAAGTCTATGCCACTATCAGGGAGAAGATTCAACCTCCCATGGGGATAGTGACGCATCTTCCCTCCTCCCTCCTTTTTCCTTCTTTAGGCCTTCTCTTTTGCCCCGAAATAGAAATAACGAGCGGAATTCAGTATTTAGCTTCAGTCAACCTGAGTATTTTCCGCGACTGTCGAACAGCCGATTATCTTCTTTGGGCCCTGGACAGCTTGCCTCTGGCCTACACTAAAATAAGGGAAAACATAATTTATACCCTCGGCTGTTTGCGTGAGGAAAGAGCTGTTCCTCTTCTTGTCCGTGTCCTGGAAGCACCAGATTGCCTCCAGGAAGAAAGCTCAGAAGCGATGATAGCCTGTCCGCTTCGCGAGCAAAAAGAGGAAGCTATTTGGGCGCTGGGGAAGATGGGGCTAGCCGCAACCAAAACGATACCCTATTTATCTCAGTATACTCATCATCCTTCGAGCACAATTAAAACCTCTTTGGCCTGGTCCCTGGGTGAAATTGGCCGGGCGCAGAAAGGAAAAATGGGAGGAGTCAGCGCCGACATTATTATTTCTCTCATGACTTTGCTCAAGGAAAAAGATAAAGAAGTTTTTGAAGAAGCGGTGAGTGCACTAAAGAAAATCCAGATGCCTGAATTTATTCATTTTCTCTACCTTTATAACATAGGCGCGATTAGCCTGTTAGGCTTAAAAAATGCGGAGAGAGGCTTGAACGAGCTTTCAGCCACCCTGAATTATCTTCTCCAAACCAAAAAAAGAGTGATCATGGCGGTTACAGGTGATTCGGGAACGGGCAAAACTTATTTTTGCCAGGTGCTGGCCTCTGGTCAGGCGGGTTATAAACGCGACGAAGTGTGGCATCTCATGAGAGATTCAAAAACAGGCCGCAAAATATTTAACCGCTTATTAGGGTTGGCTTGGCTTAAACAGCATATTGACCCAGCTTATTATCAAGATGACTCGCTGAGTGAGTACCCCGTCGATCCGGAAGAGTATTGGCCCCTCTTTCTGGATAGTTGTCAGCCAAAAAGACTCATCATTTTAGATGGTTGCCGTGACCAGGATTATTTTCAACGCGTTATCGATTTCTTTTATAAACAAGGTGAATTGGATATAGTAGTTAATTTTAGGTCAAATTATTCTACCCGACGCTTAAACCTGGAAGAAAGAGAAAAAGCTTTAGAAAGTGTTAAACTTCATCTTTCTTTTAAGGAAGAACCAGCTCTCGAAGATACTCTGTTTTATCAGGACGGAAAATTGATTTTATTTGACCTGGATAATTCTATTTCTTGTCGCCTTGACCAGGAAGAAATATCTGAAGTATTTTCCCGGCGAGAGATAGCTCACTGGGAGGAATTTATCCAACTCGGAAGTTTTCCCGCTGAAGAAGAAGTAACAATAACCGCCGTAAGGGAATTTTCGGTCGAGGAGGCTCCTTTGATTTGGACCGAGGAAGCATGGCCCGAAAGCCGGAGGATTTCTATCACCGCGACAGAAGAGATAAAAGAGCCTCGTTTAAATGAAGACCTGGAAACTGAACCCAACCTTCTTTTAACCATTCCTTGGCCTGAATTGAAGCCAGATTGGCTTTTCTTTTATGCGCAAGGGCAAATAGCAGGCGTGAGCGAAGAAGGCCACATTTTTGTCTTCAGCTTCCTTGATAACCGGCTGTTTTATTCTTCTTTGTGCGATAAAGTGTCAGCTTGCACCCTCCTTGGTCGCAAATTCTACCTCCAAACTGAAAAACAAGGATGGCTTAACTTATCCCTGGAAAAAAATGAGGTTTTACTTCAGGGGCATCAGGTTCTACCGGCAACGAAGATATGCTCCTATCCACCGCATAATCTCATTATGGCCCATACCGACGGCTCGCTTTCCTTTTGGGATGTGGCCAGGCAAAAAAGGCAAAGATTCCCGATGAATATTTCACCGGTAGTGGCCTTGACCGTTGACCGGCGGGGACAAGTTTATCTCGCTTCCTCAAAAGAGATTTTTTGTTTAGATTTAGAGAAAAAAATAAGAAAAAAGGCTTTCTTTCCTGGACAGGAGATAAAATTGCTGCAGGTTTTTTCGCGGGATCAGGTGGTAAGCTTTTCCTTGGAAGCGCAAGATTTAACCTGGAAGCTTAATCTGGTTGATTTCAATCAGGCCAAAGTCAAAAGCTTTTCGTTACCCAGTTTAGAAATGATTTCTAATTGTACCGTGACGCCTGACGGACGGATGATCATTCATGGTCACCGGCGAACAATACCAAAAGGAGAGCCCATCTCCTCCCTCCTAATTTTAGATATCCAGGAGAATCGTGGCTTTCTTTCGCGGCTTAACCGAACAAATTATGAAGCCGACGGATTGCTTTTGATGGGGCCAAGAATCATAACCTGCGGCCAAGAACCAGATGGGTCCAGAGCGCTGCGCGTCTGGGGAAGCAAACTTTTTGTCCGGGCTGAATCAAGCAAGCTAAAAATAAAACCCGTTTAAGTCTCTAAATCAGGTACTCTAGTTCTTATCCTCAGGTTAATTCAGGGACGAAGCGACTCTATTTCGGCCACGGTTTTAGGTATTTTTTTGCCTAGAACGCGATGCCCCTCGGGAGTGACTAAAACATCATCTTCGATGCGAATGCCGCCAAAATCAATATACTCCATGACTTTGGGATAATTAATAAAGGCCAAGTGCTTTTTTTCTTTCTTCCATTTAGTGATTAAAGCAGGAATAAAATAAATACCCGGCTCAACAGTGAGGACAAAACCTGGCTGTAGCGGCCTGGCCATTCGCAGATAAGCTAACCCGAATTGTTCACTGCGTTTAACGGTTTCGTCGTAGCCCACAAAATTTTCTCCCAGACCTTCCATATCATGGACGTCAAGACCGAGCATATGGCCCAGGCCATGAGGGAAGAAAAGAGCATGGGCTCCCTGGTTGATAGCTTCTTCGGCATCGCCTTTCATTAACCCGAGTTCTTTAAGACCAGCAACCAATTCCCGGCAAGCACTGAGGTGGACCTCCTTATAAGGGACACCAGGCTTAATCATTTCTATAGCTTTTTCTTGCATCCGGAGGACTAATTCATAAATTTCCTTCTGTCGACGGTTAAACTTCCAGCCCACGGGCAAGGTTCGAGTTATATCCGCGGCATAATGCTCTTTGGATTCAGCTCCGGCATCGATAACCAGCAACTTCCCTTTTTCCAGACGATGGTGATGTTCATGGTTATGCAAGATTTGGCCATTGATCGTAAGAATAATAGGAAAGGCGGGAAAACAACCTTCTTTAAGAGCGATAGCTTCCATGACAGCGACTAATTCCCATTCGACCTTTCCCGGCTTGGCCATTTTCATGGCTGCTAAATACATTTCCCGAGTTATGGCGAGCGCAGCCTCGATTTCCTTGATTTCGGCTTCACTTTTAACCGCCCGAAGAGAAACGGTAGCTTTAATTAGCTCCTCCGAGGCCCCTTTTTTAACTTCTTCCGGTGACTTATTTAAAAGATGACTTAAATCGAGAACAATGTCTGAGCGATAAGGAGGCAAGTAATGAACTTTCCGGCCTGACTCAACCGCTTTTTGCACCCAGGAGGTTAATTCTCCAAGTGGAGCGGTTTCTTTAACGCCCACCTTTTTGGCCATTTCCGCTATACGTGGCTGATAGCCCATCCAGATAATATCTTCAAGAGAAACATCGTTGCCAAAAATAATTTCTTTATCCTCATCTATATCGATAATGCCTACTAAGTCTGGTTTATCTAATCCGAAAAAATAAAGGAAGGAGCTATCCTGACGGAAATGATAGGTGTTAGCTGGATAGTTCATCGGTGCTTCTTTATTTCCAGGAAAGATGGCTAATCCAGAACCAATTTTCTTTTTTAGGGCGTCGCGACGCTCTCGATACGCCTTCGCTTCAAACATGTTGGCCTCCTTAATAAAATTTAATAATTTTTCCGTATATCATATATCAAGACAAAAAACAATCCACAGCCTTCTCTTAGATTATTCTTTCTCCGCTCATAAATTAAGATTAAATGATGAGAAAAGATGGGTGATATTTAAATTTTTATTGTTTGACCAGTTTTTTTAGATAGATTGATGCTCAGTACGACGGATTATTTCGTTCTGGAGTTCTTCGCTAAGGTCCACGAAATAGTCGCTAAACCCAGCTACCCGGACAATCAGGTCACGATATTTTTCGGGGTTCTTCTGGGCTTCACGTAAGGTTTCGGCCGTAACCACGTTCAGTTGAATATGATGACCATCAAGCCGAAAATAGGTCCGGATAAGGTGGCTAAGGTTTTTCAACCCTTCCTCTGTAGCCAGGAGTTGAGGGTTAAATTTCTGGTTGAGCAAAGTTCCGCCTGTTCTTAAGTGGTCTATCTTGGCGACTGATTTAATCACGGCTGTGGGGCCGCGCCGGTCTGCGCCTTGCACGGGCGAAACTCCTTCGGATAAAGGTTGTCGTGCATTTCGGCCGTCAGGGGTGGCACCGGTCATTTTGCCAAAATAAACATGAACGGTCGTGGGAAGGAGGTTAATCCGGTAAGTACCGCCTTTAAGGTTGGGCCGGCCGTTAACGGCTTGATAATAAATTTCAAATACCTGCCGGAGTAGTTCATCAGCGTAATCATCGTCGTTGCCATATTTCGGCGTTTTATTGAGCAATATCTGACGCCATTCTTCCGCGTTTTCAAAATTCTTGTCCAGCCACTCGAGAAATTGACCCATGGAAAATGACTTCCGGTCATAAACATGAAACTTGAGCGCGGCCAAGGAATCAGTTATTGTGCCCATCCCCACGCCCTGAATGTAGGAAGTATTATAGCGCGCCCCACCATCATGATAGTCCTTTCCTTTGGCTATACAATCATCGATCAGCAAAGAAAGAAATGGTGCGGGGAGATACTCGGCATAAATCCTTTCGATGATGTTATTACCGTGAATTTTAATATCCACAAAATGCTTTACTTGCTTTTCGAAAGCCACCATCAGCTCTTCAAAGCTCTGAAAATGGCGCGGGTCGCCAGTTTCTAAACCGATCTTCTTTCCCGTGTTGGGGTCAATGCCGTTGTGGAGGGTTATCTCCAGAACCTTGGGCAAGTTAAAGTAACCGGTCAGGATATAAGCTTCCTTGCCAAAGATACCTGCTTCAACACAGCCGCTGGCCCCTCCAGAACGAGCATCTTCCAGCGATTTTCCCTGCCGCAGCATTTCCTGGATGATGGCGTCGGTGTTAAAAATGGAAGGTTGGCCATAGCCGGTGCGCAGAATTTTCAACGCTCGCAGAAGAAACTCGTCCGGAGTTTTCTTGCTTATCTGGACCATCGAGCTGGGCTGAATGAGCCTCATTTCATCAATCACATCCAGAAGAAGAAAAGAGAGCTCATTGACTCCATCAGAACCATCTGGCTTGACGCCACCAAGGTTGATGAGACAAAAATCGGCATAGGTAGCGCTTTCTTCTGCTGTTACCCCCACCTTGGGCGGGGCTGGTTGGTTGTTGAATTTGACCCAGAAAGCCTGGAGAAGCTCTTTGGCTTTTTCTTTGGTCAGGGTGCCATCTTCTAATCCCTTTTTATAGAAAGGATAAAGGTGCTGGTCAAGACGGCCAGGATTAAATGAATCCCAGGTGTTATACTCGATGATGACCCCGAGATGAACAAACCAATAATACTGAAGAGCTTCCCAAAAATCGCGGGGTGCATTCTCCGGTACCCAGGAACAAACTTCGGCTATTTTCAGGAGTTCCTCTTTTCTTCTCGGGTCTTCCTCCTTGGCGGCCATTTCTCTGGCTTTTTCCGCATGTCGATGAGCATACATAATAAGAGCATCAGCGGCGATTTCCATGGCTTTTAGTTCTTCCTTTTTTTTCAAAGCTTCAGGATCACGGAAAAAATCCAGGCGACGACGGCTTTCCTCGATTTCTTTCTTAAAATCTTTAAATCCCTTGACGTATATCTTTCCATCCAGGACAGTATGACCGGGAGCTCTTTGTTCCATGAATTCGGTGAAAATCCCGGCCTCATAGGCCTCTTTCCATTCAGGTTCCATTTCCGCAAAGATTTTTTCCCTGATGCTCTTCCCCTTCCAGAAAGGAATTATCACGTCGCGGTAGAGGCGCCTTGTTTCTTCATCGACTTTAAACGGCGTCTTCGGTCGTCGGTCAAGGATATCCAGGTCCTCTAACGAATGGCAGGTAACTTCGGGATAGGTCGGCGTGGCCTTGGGAGCTGGGCCTCTTTCTCCGACAATTAATTCATCCTCACCTATCCAGATGGACTTTTTTTCGAGAAGATACCGGAAAGCCAACGCTCTTTTCACCGGAGGTGAAAGGGTCGGGTTATCGTTATGCTTATAAAATTCAGTTAACAGAAGTGCCCTTTCCGGCGTAATGTATGGCTTGGTGTTGACGCTTTGCTCCCGAAGTCGAGATATTCTTTCATTCATGATTATCCTCCCAAAGAGACATTTATTTCCGCTTGGCGAAAAACTTGGGCAATCCTCTCCATTTGTTCGGGAGAAGGTTTCGCCAATTCTTTTAATTTATATTCGCGCCCCAGGCGTAAATATTTATCTTTCCCTAAATTATGATAAGGAAGAAGCTCAACTCCCTGAAGACGGGGAAGACTCTTGATAAAAGCCGCGGTTTGGCGCAGATTTTCTTCATCATCATTTACCTGGGGAATAACGGGAATGCGGATAATAATTTTAGGGGTTAACCGGGCTAATTCTTTTAAATTGCCTAAAATAAGCTCGTTTCCCTGGCCAGTTAGCTCTCGATGACGGGCGGAGTTCATGTGTTTTAGGTCGTAAAGAAAAAGGTCAACCAGAGGAAGAAGACGGCGAAATAGCTCCATCTGGGCCTGGCCTGAAGTATCTACGACCGTATGAAGGCCAGCATTTTTGGCTAAGCGCAAAAGCTCCTCCAGGAAATCGGGTTGAAGCAAGGGCTCGCCGCCGGAAAAGGTAACTCCTCCGCCGGATTCTTGATAAAAAGGCCTGTCTTTCATCACTTCGGCCATTACTTCTTCGGCGCTCATCACTCGGCCCACCATTTCCAGCGCTTCGGAAGGGCAGACTTCAGCACAAAGGCCGCAGCAATCGCAAAGAGATGAAGAAATTAAGGGAATGGATTCTGGCTTAGAAATCGCTTTTTGGGGACAGGATTGGACACAGCGCGTGCAAGTGGGGAGACAACGGCCTGGCCTCAGCATTAATTCTTGGCCTACTTTTTGGCCTTCTGGGTTATGGCACCAGAGGCAGCGCAAGGGGCAACCTTTGAGGAAGATGGTAGTCCTGATCCCAGGTCCATCATGGAGGGCGTATTTTTTAATATCAAAAACAACTCCCTTGCTCACCGCTTTTCTCCTAACTCAGCGGGTCGACGAGCTTCTGGATAGTATTTAAGAATAAAATTCTTTTGAACCTCAAAAGACCAATGGACGTCGCGGATAAAACGAGCTGCTTCCTCTATTTGTTTTTCCTCAAGGAGACGAAGCAGATGTTCATGTTCTTCAATGGAAGCCTCTTCCCATTCCCGGACATACTTAGCCTGGCGAGGAAAATCGTAGAGCCTTTTTTTCAGCGTCGTAACTAAGCGATTGAGTTCAGGGTTGCCGCAACGGCTTAAATAAACGTTATGAAACTCCAGATTCTTCTCATAATAAGCGTCAAAATTATCATGGGCAATGGCTTTCTTCATCTTTTCAATCAATTTTTCCATGGCTCTTAGGTCGGTGCGGGAGAGATGTGGACCCGCTTTGAGAATAGCCAGGCTTTCGAGGGCGCCGATGATTTCATACGCATTTTTGATCTCGTCCAGCGTCAGCGGGTTAACAATAACCCCCCGGCGAGGCAAGATAGTGACGAAATTTTCCATCGCCAGCTGGAGCAAAGCATCGCGCAGCGGCGTTTTGCTCACTCCCAGAGCTCTGGCGGTTTGCTCCATTTTGATTTCATCGCCTGGCTTGATTGCCCCCCGACGCAGTTCTTGCCGGAGAAATTCATATACCTGTTCTTTTAAAGACTTATTATTGATGAGAGGAACTGAACGTGACTTCATCTCTGATATCTAAAATATCAGATATCAGAGCTTCTGTCAAGATATTTTTTCTGGATTAACTACTGATATCCCTGATAACCTGCCTTATTTCGGTATCTATAAAAGGTTTTTTAATGATAGCCAGGTGCGGGGTTTGTTGAGCCTCCCGGAGGATATTTTCATCGTTATAAGCTGTGACATAAACGAGACGATAAGGGCCCTCAGCCTGGATCCTTTTAGCGGCTTCTATTCCGTTTAAGCTGCCCTTGAGTTTTATATCCATAAAAATAAGGTCAGGATGGTCCTTTTGAATCCAGGCAAGCCCTTCTTCTGCCGTAGAAAATATTGCTATTTCTTTTATTCCCATCGAGCGAAGCATAGAAGCCAGGTCTAGAGCAATAATGGCCTCATCTTCCAGAATCAAGATCCTCATCGGAAATTGAAAAAGATGACTGAGTAATGAAAAATAATTTGACATATAAACAACACCACTTATTTTGTCGACGGAGGGAAAAAAATTGGGAAAATAAAAATAGCGGGGGCTGGATTTGAACCAGCGACCTCCGGGTTATGAGCCCGACGAGCTACCAGCCTGCTCTACCCCGCGACCGGCCATAATTATAACATATTTCTTCTTTCTGTCAAAACCAAAATTGCTTTTAACCTAGATTTTAAATGTAATAGATAGTCTGTTTGGCTTCCCGATTTATCTTTTTTGCAGCTGGAAAGGAAACGAAACGGGAACGGTCCTTCAAGCCATATTTTGCCGTGCCGCAGCTTATGAACAATTTATCTGGCACCGCCAGCCCTTGTTCCAACCGGTCTTCATGCACGTTGTGCATGAGGAATATTCTCTTTTTAAGGCTGCTAATCTGGCTCGAAACCATCTTCAGGTCGATATTTCCGGCCACGCTGGCTAGCCCTTCCAGCAGCCGCTCTTTATCTCTTTCTGTTTGCAAGCGACCTATAAACCAGGTGCCGGCGTTGGCCAGGCCTTTATAATCCAGGTCAACAGGGTTCTGCGTGGTCAGCACCAGACCAAGCCCGAAGGCTCTGGCCTGCTTGAGCAGGGTCAACAGAGGCCTTTTGGAGGGAGGCTCGCTGATTGGCGGGAAAAAGCCGAAAATTTCATCCATGTAAAAAATGGCGCGCAGCGAGGAAGTTCCTGACTGCTGCCTGGCCCAGCCGAGAAGTTGGTTGAGCAGGAGAGTCACAAAAAACATCCGCTGGGCATCAGATAGGTGGGCGATGGAAATGATACTCAGCCGGGGTTTGCCCGAGGCGGCATAAAGGAGCGAGTCAATATCTAGAGGGTCACCGCTTAGCCAGAGGTCAAACCCGGAGGCAGCCAGAAGGTTGTTAAGCATCATGGCTAGCTTGAAACGTTCCTGAGCGGGATAGAAAGAATCCAGCTCAAAAACCCCTACTCGTTTTAAAGGCGGATTCTGAATCTGCTGAATCAGGGAAGCCAGGTCCAGTCCTTTTCCAGCCGTCCAGGCGGCATGGAGCAGGTTGGAGATGAGGATATGTTCCCGGCTCTGGAGGGGGTCAGCCTGAATTCCCAGAAGACCAAGAAGTCCGGAAACCGTGGTGGAGATTTTTTCAGCCAGAAGCTCAGCATCTTCGGCTATGGTTGGGGGCGGCGCATCAAACGATTTAAGTATGGACAGGGGCAATCCAGCATTGCTTCCCGGCGTGTAGATGCATAGGTCAACAGTTTCCAGAAGATTCTTGATACGGGTGGGATCCTGGTCCCATTCGGCCAAACCTTTTTTCCATAATTCGGCTTGTTGTCGGGCATAATCATCAGGGGAAAAGCCTTTCTGAACAGCCTCGCTCTCGTCTATCCAGCAGCGAAAGTCCTCCGGCCGCAACTCGGGAAATAAAAGCATGAGATTGCCAAGGTCGCCTTTAGGGTCAACAATGACAGCTGGAATTCCGTCTATCCCGGCTTCTTCCAGAAGACCAAGACACAGTCCGGTCTTCCCACTCCCCGTCATCCCCACACAGACAGCATGAGTGACCAGGTCTTTAGAATCATAAAGGATGTACTCAGGGGTAATGGAAAATGTTTGAGGGTCTACAGCTTTCCCTAAATAAAATAAACCCAATTTTTCATATACAAAGTTCATCTCTAAACTCCCTTACGCCATAGAACTCTTTTATCTCATCACCGACTTCTAGATTATTTCCCAAGGCTACAAGGACAGCTAAAAGACGAATGTTAGGGACGCCAGTTTTAAAGTTAAAAAGAATTAACAAAATTTCTTGACATGCCTTTTGTCTCATAAATATAATTTATGGCCGAAAAAAATGGCTGTATTTTTATTTTTTCTTCTGGCTATAGTTAGTGTAGGGGCCGTGATAGGGATGATTATCTCCCGTCACGCAGCGCATAATGCTCTCTTCCTGGCCGTGGCTTTTACAGCCCTGGGTGGTCTCTTTGCCCTCCTTAATGCTCCTTTTGTGGCGGCAGTTCAGATCATTATTTACGCCGGGGCTATCATGGTTCTGTTCATCTTTGTGATTATGATGATTCATCCTCGCGAATCCATGCCGCCTTCCCCCAAGCGCTGGGTTTATGGCCTGGGAGCATTTTTGATGGCCGTTGTCCTTCTGGAACTGGTTTTAGTTCTTCGCTCCTTGCCCCAAATGGCTTCCGCACCCTCGACCAGTATAGGCCATCCCCAGGACCTGGGCCGACTTCTTTTCACTAAATACCTTTATCCCTTCGAAATTACTTCGCTTCTGATTATCGCCGCCCTGGTGGGCGCAATTTATTTGGCGCGACGGAAGGAGAAAGATTGATGCCTCCTGTTTCCTTTTTTATTCTGAGCTGCCTTCTCTTCAGCCTGGGCGGGTTGGCTTTCTTGCTTAAACGAGATTTAATTACCCAATTTATGGCCATTGAAATAATGCTCAACGCCGCTAATCTTGCGCTGGTTTCAGCAGCTAATTTCTGGCGGTCGCTCGACGGACAGATTCTGGTTTTCTTTGTCATCACTGTCGCCGCCGCCGAAGCAGCTGTCGGTCTAGCCATAATTTTGCTTATTTATCGCCAGAAGAAAAATATTAGGTCGGAAGAAGTAAATTTATTAAAAGGATAAAATGAGCGAATATTTCTGGTTAATTCCCTTTTTCCCTGCCTTAAGCTCGTTGATTCTAATTATTTTCGGCCGCTGTTTGCCCAAAAAATATGTTTCTTTTCAGGCGCCACTGGCCGTTCTCTTTTCCTTTCTCTTAGGTTTGGGTTCATTCCTGACTATTGCTCGAGCTGGCCATGAAGGCGGAGTCCTGGAAAAAACGCTTTTCCCCTGGATTCAAGCGGGTGATTTTCAAGTTGATTTTAGTCTCTGGTTTGACCCTTTAACAGCCGTCATGGTCTTAGTGGTCACTGGTGTGGGGTTTATTATCCATGTCTATTCTGTCGGTTATATGGCTGAGGATAGAAGCTACAATCGCTATTTTGCTCTGCTTAACCTGTTCACTTTTGCCATGTTGCTTCTGGTCATGGCCAAGAATATTGTCTTGATGTTCGTCGGCTGGGAAGGAGTCGGCCTATGTTCCTATCTGCTTATCGGCTTCTGGTTTGAAAAGCATAGCGCCGCTAACGCCGGGAAAAAGGCCTTTATTGTTAACCGTATCGGCGATGCGGCCTTTATTCTGGGTATTTTCTTCCTTCTTTTTAACCTGAAAAGCGCTGATTTTACGGCTATTAACGAGGCTATCTCCCAAGGACACCTTTCTTCCGCCCTGGCGACACTTGTCGGGCTTCTTCTTTTTATTGGCGCTACCGGCAAGTCAGCTCAGCTCCCCCTTTATGTCTGGCTTCCCGATGCCATGGAAGGCCCAACGCCAGTGAGTGCGCTTATTCATGCCGCCACCATGGTCACAGCGGGCGTTTATATGGTCTCTCGTTTGAACTGGCTTTACTCTTCTTCTGCTTTCGCCTCAGAAGTGGTGGCGGTCATCGGAGGTCTGACAGCAGTTTATGCGGGGACGATTGCTCTTACTCAATTTGACATTAAAAGAGTGCTGGCCTATTCCACGATTTCTCAGATTGGTTATATGTTCTTAGGTTGCGGGGTAGGAGCTTATGCCGCTGGTATGTTCCATCTTTATACCCATGCTTTTTTCAAAAGCCTCTTGTTCTTAGCCGCGGGAAGTGTAATGCATGCTCTTTCCGGGGAGCTGGACATGCGTCGCATGGGTAACTTGAAAAAATATCTCCCCCTCACCTACCCTACTTTCCTCATTGGTGCGATTACGATTGCGGGCGTTCCCTTCTTTTCTGGGTTTTTTTCAAAAGACGCTATCCTGACACAATGTTATGCGCAAGGGAAATACTTTCTATGGGCTTTGGGCCTGGGCGGGGCTATCATCACGGCTTTCTACATGTTTCGGCTTATTTTCCTTACTTTTTTTGGTACCGAGCGCTTTTCGAGCGAAGTGCGCCATCATCTCCATGAATCCCCGCCGGTAATGACTGGACCATTAATTGTTCTGGCCTTTTTTTCGGTCATCGCCGGTTACATCGGCCTGCCCGTAGTTTTTGGCCATAACCTCAACTTGTTCGAACGCTTTCTCGAGCCGGTGATCAAAACCCACGGTGAGGCTCATCTATCTCTCAGCACAGAATGGGCGTTGATCCTGGTTTCGGTAGCCGTAGCTTTAGCCGGCATAGCCCTGGCCTATCTTTTTTATCAAAAGTCGCCGACTATTCCATCTCAACTCGTATCCCGCTTTCCGCGGGCATATCGCCTGCTGTTTAATAAATACTATGTGGATGAAATTTATGAGGCGGCTTTTGTCCAACCCTTAATCAAAGGGTCAGAAGCAATATATTACGGCTTTGACCTTCCCGTCGTGGATGGCGCGGTTAACGGCTCGGCTCGCTTGACCGGGTTTTTCGGCCGAGTTCTCAGCCTGCTCCAGACCGGACAGGTCAGGGATTATGCCTTAATTTTTATTTTAGGCGTGGCCATAATTTTAGGATTGGTGATTTTCTAAAATGAATTTACCATTGATCACCCTCATCACGTTTATCCCTCTGGCAGGTGCTGTATTATTAATTTTTATGCCCAGCGAAAGGAAAAACTGGTATCGCTTCGCTGCCCTTATAGTTTCCCTCATTACCTTTGCTTTTTCACTCCTTCTCCTGGCTCGCTTCGATTCAGCGCAAGCTGAGCCACAGATGGTCGAAAAGGCCGCCTGGCTGGGATACGGAATTAATTATCATGTGGGCGTCGATGGACTGAGCCTGCTTCTTGTTCTTTTAACTACCTTCCTCTTTCCGCTGGCTATCCTTTCTGGCTGGCGTTATATCGACCAGCGCGTTAAAGAATATCATCTTTTCTTGCTTATTTTAGAAAGCGGCATCATTGGTGTCTTTGTTTCCCTCAACCTCTTCCTTTTTTATGTCTTCTGGGAAGTAATGCTCATCCCCATGTATTTTCTAATCGGTATGTGGGGTGGACCACGCCGGGTTTATGCCACGATTAAATTTGTTCTTTTTACCATGCTGGGAAGTTTGCTGATGCTGGTCGCCATTTTTGTTCTTTATAGCTATTATTATCGGGCTACCGGAGTTTATTCTTTCGAAATCTCTGACCTGGCCAGAATGGTTCTTCTCCCTAAGGCTCAGACCTGGCTTTTTCTTGCCTTCGCCCTGGCTTTTGTGATAAAAGTTCCTCTCTTCCCTTTTCATACCTGGCTTCCTGATGCCCATGTAGAAGCCCCTACAGCCGGCTCCGTCATCTTGGCTGCAGTTTTGTTGAAAATGGGGGTTTACGGTTTTCTCCGCCTGGCGATGCCTTTTTTCCCTTATGCTCTGGCTAAATTCACCCCCTTACTTATGATTCTCAGTTTGATCAGTATTATCTATGGCGGGATGATGGCCCTGATCCAAAAGGATGTTAAATCTTTAGTGGCTTATTCAAGTGTAAGCCACATGGGGCTGATTATGCTCGCCCTGCTTTCTTTAAACCGCGAAGGAATAGCTGGTTCCATCATCCAGATGGTTAATCACGGCCTGAGCACAGGCGCGCTGTTCTTGATTGTAGGTATCCTTTATGAAAGATCCCATACCAGGTTGATTAAAGATTACGGAGGGGTAAGCCGACAAATGCCGGTTCTGGCTGCCTTCTTTTTAGTCTGCATGCTTTCCTCGATGGGACTTCCTGGTCTCAACGGTTTTGTCGGTGAAATCCTTTGCCTTTTTGGTGTGTTCCAAACGAATAAAATCATGGCTTACTTAGCCGTAACCACGGTCATCCTGGCCGCAGCCTATCTTTTGTGGATGTATCAACGGGTGATGCATGGTCCAATCGTTCATGAACACATTCATTCTTTTCGTGACTTAAACCTAAGAGAAATAGCCTATCTCACACCGGTCGTCGTGTTGATGTTTTGGATTGGGATTTATCCGCATTCTTTTCTCCGTAAAATGGATGCCTCCATTGACCTACTCTTGCGTCAGGTGGAGCAGAGGCAAAAAGTCTTGGTGATGAAATCATCCTCGTCGCTTCCTGCTTTGCTTCCTTTAGCCTCTTCGCTCGACCAGGTTTGCTTGCCAGCGGGCCAATCAAATAAACAAAATTTTCTTGAGGAAAAACAAGAGAAATGAGCGAGTTCTCTTCTCTTTTTCCACTTCTTTTACCAATTATTGCTTCCTTAATTGTGCTTTTAGCCGAGGCTTTTAGTCGTCAGACAAGTCGCCTGCCTCAGGCAGCTGTCGCCCTCGTTGGCCTGGTGGGGAGCCTGCTGTTGGCCACGAGATGGTGGGGCAAAGGAGCAGGCTATTTTGGGGGAAGTTATACTTTAGATAATGTGGCGATAATCCTTTTCCTTGTTTTCTCTCTCACCGGTATTTTCATCATCCTGATTTCCTTGCCTTATATGGTGGAACATAAGTTGAACCGGGGAGAACTTTTCTCTCTTCTTTTGCTGGCTATTTCTGGTTTGATGATTATGGCTTCCTCAGAAGACCTGGTCGTCATCTTTCTTGGACTGGAAACTCTTTCTGTGGCCAGCTATGTTCTGGCGGGGATGAAAAAGCACGACGAAAAATCATCCGAGGCCGCTATTAAGTATTTTCTTCTGGGAAGCTTAGCCTCAGCTTTTCTGGTGCTTGGGCTAGCCTTTTTTTATACCCAAACCCAGAGCTTTCATCTTTCTGTCATTCCGTCTCTTCTCTCCGATAACCTTAATTCCCCTTTATTCCTTATTAGCTTGGCTCTCCTTCTGGTCGGTTTTGGGTTTAAGATAGCCCTGGTGCCCTTCCACATGTGGACACCTGATGTCTATCAGGGAGCACCCACCCCTATTACAGCCTTTTTCTCTGTGGGTCCTAAAGCAGCCGGATTATTGGTCCTCTTCCGTCTATTCCGCAGCCTTGGTGACCCTGGTGTTTCTCCCTGGAAAACAACTAACCTCCTCTGGATTTTAAGTGCCCTAACCATGGTTGTAGGAAATTTGGTCGCTTTGCGGCAGAGAAACGTCAAAAGGCTGCTAGCCTATTCCTCCATCGCTCATGCCGGTTACATCGTCATGGCTGTTCTGGCCCGAGACGGTTCCAGCCTTCTTTTCTATTTAATTGCTTATCTCTTTATGAATATAGGCGCTTTCTCTGTCCTGGTCGCCCTGAGCCGTAAGGGCGAAGAATATCATGATTTGGATGACTTTAGCGGACTCGGCCAAAAGGCTCCGTGGCTCGCGGCAGCGATGGCCGTATTTCTTTTTTCCTTGGCTGGTTTTCCGCCCACGGCGGGGTTTTTAGCTAAATTTTATGTGTTTAGCGCGGCTGTTCGTGAGGGCTATACTTCGCTGGTGATTATTGGTGTTCTGGCGAGTTTAGTTTCGGTCTATTATTATTTGCGAGTCATTATGCACATGTACATGAAGGAAATTTCTCGCCCGCTAGCTTTAGAAACAGAACAGTCACTCCTGCTTATCGTTATCTTTTTCTGTCTTTATGGCGTCTTACAGCTTGGCCTTTTCCCTGCTTATCTTGTCTCGCTTATCCGCCAAGCTGTAGCCTCTTTGCCCCTCTTTTAAAAAAAATTGGTTGGAGCAGACCGTAAGCCGAATTCTGTTCGTGGCGGTTATTTGTCTTACCTTCTGATTGCTCAGAAGGTTATGCGACCTACCCGCCCCCATTAGACGGGCCATCTTTAGGGGCCACTTTGGTCTTGCTCCGGATGGGGTTTACCTTGCCCCTGATGTCACCATCAGGGCGGTGAGCTCTTACCTCACCGTTTCACCCTTGCCTGAGGGAAGTCAAGCTCCCCCTTCGGCGGTCTTTTCTCTGTGGCACTTTCCTCCGGTCGCCCGGAGTCGCGGTTAGCGACCATCCTGCCCTGTGGAGTTCGGACTTTCCTCTCCTTCATTCCTCGCCGAGGAACGAGGAGCAACCGCCTCATCTGCTCCAACCACTATCTTTATACCATATTGCGCCATTTTTTTGTAGAGGTTGCTGCGAGGTGTGCCTATCGCTCGGGCAGTCTTAGAAATATTCCAGTTATTTTCTTCCAGCTTGGCCAAGATGAAGGATTTTTCTGCCGCCTCGCGAAACTCAAGAAGCGTCTTAGCCTGACGAACCTCAGGAAGCCGGACAGAAGCCTGGCTTTGGAGGTAATCCGGTAGATGATGTTTCTTTATAACCTCATCTTCCACCATGATGAGCAACCTCTCGACTAAATTCTTAAGTTCCCGGACATTCCCTTTCCAGGGATAATTCATCATGGCCTCGACGGCTTCGGCCGAAAATTTTTTGGGCCGAAAGTTGTTTTCCTCGGCGAAAAGGCGACAAAAATAATCAATCAGCAGAGGAATATCTTCGCGGTGATCGCGCAATGGTGGGGAATAGATTGGAATAACATTAAGCCGAAAATAAAGGTCATCTCGAAACCTGCCTGCCTGAATCTCAGCCGGTAGGTTTTTATTGGTTGCCGCAATGACCCGGACGTCGACTTTGACCATGCGGCTGGATCCGACTCGTTGAACCTCTCCTTCCTCCAGCACCCGCAGAACTTTCGACTGGGTTTTAAGGCTCATATCGCCGATTTCATCCAGAAAAATTGTCCCGCCGTCAGCTAGTTCAAACTTGCCTAGCTTTTTTTCTGTGGCTCCGGTGAAAGCTCCTTTTTCATGACCAAACAACTCACTTTCAATAAGCTCTTCGGGAATGGCAGCGCAATTCACCTGGACAAACTTCTCTTTGGCGCGCAGGCTGTGTTCATGGATAGCCCGAGCGATCAATTCCTTGCCCGTGCCGCTTTCCCCATGAATAAGAACTGTGGCATTAGTCGGTGCGGCGCGCAAAATATCTTCCCAGAGCTTTTTCATCAGCGGATGATTTCCGATGAGCTCATATTTTTTCTCGGCCCGGCGCCGCCAATCGAGGCATTCCCGTCGCAACCGAGTCTGGTTAAGAGCATTACGCAAGCTAAGAAGCACTCTTTCTCTTTCTAACGGCTTTTCCAGGAAATCAAAGGCACCGAGCTTGGTGCTCTCAACCGCGGTCTGAATAGTCCCGTGTCCAGAAATCATGACGACTTCCGGAGGAAACGGCCGTTTTCTAACTTCGGCTAAAACTTCCAGCCCACTTCTCCCGGGTAATTTAACGTCGAGAAGGAGGACGTCAATGGCGGGTTTTTCCTCCAGTAGGGCTAAAGCCTGTTCGGCGTCAGCAGCCTCGAAGACTTCATAGTTTTCATAAGTTAAAATCATGCGCAGGGTTTGGCGAATACCTGGTTCATCATCGACTACTAGAACACGCGCCACCGGCCGGTTGAGCTTCATTTTTTTCTCCCGGATAAATTCTTTAACGATAAAATTTTAGCATAACTTTTATCCAGAAGGGAGCTTTGTTTTTCGAAAGAGAGACGTCCTCTTTGAGCTCGAGTCATTTTTATTCTTTGGAAGTAAAAGCTGCTTACCCAGATTAATTTACGGTTGACAGGCATTATTTCTCGGGTTAAATTGCCAGAAGAGGGTACATGAAATCAAAGTGAAGCGTATAAGCCCGTTCGTAGGTTCAAGCACAAGATGGCCTTGGTCAATCTTGTCTTCTCTCAAAATGGGGTTAATTATTTACTTTTTATTACCCATTAACTTGTCGCCTTTATTCTCTTCCTCTGCTCTCCAGCCAAAAGAAGTTTTTTTTACTTTGCCCAACGAGTTAAAAGTACTTCTTATCAACCGGCCTGCTTCTCGCTTGATTCATTTAGTTCTGGGCGTCGCTTTTGGTTCTCGTGATGAAGAGGCTTCGCATTATGGGTTGGCCCACTTTCTGGAGCACATTATTCTTTTTCGAGGAACAAGGTCGATTAGCCTTGACCAGCTTTATCAAGAATTAAGGCAGCATGGAGCCTGGGTAAATGCCCATACCGGCCGGGATGTAACTCTTTTCGAGCTTTCTTTACCGGCTGAAGAGCTCCATTCGGGTTTACCCCACTTTATTGATTTAATCTTCAATTTAAATATTACCGAAGAAGAATTAGACCAAGAAAAAGAAATTATCTTAGAAGAGATGAACCTCCAGAAGAGCGAGCCTCTTTCTTTGGCTACCGACCTGGCTTATGCTCATCTTTTTCCTGGCCATGCTTATGCGCATTCTATCGTCGGAGAGAAAGAAACCGTCATTAACCTCTCACGGGAAGAGATAATGAAAGCCTATGAGACTTATTATCAGCCGGCCAATTGTTCCCTGGCCGTCGTCGGTGAGGTGGAAAACGGCTCGGTGGAAAAGATTATACGCCAGCATTTCAGCCGCCTGGAGGGAGCAAAGGTAACGCGGCCGGTCCTCGCTTCCCCGTCTCCTTTATCAAAAATTGCCCGAGTAGGAAGAAAGCTGGGAGAGCTCCAGACACATCTGGTTATTGCTGGCCCGGCACCTGACCTCTACAGCCCTGAACAGTATGCCTTTGATGTGTTGATCGCCATCCTGGGGCGGGGTCTGAATCCGCTCCTGGTGACTGCCCTGGGAACGAAGCGCATTCCTTTGGCCGGTGTTTCTATTTCTTATTATTCCCATCAGTATGCTGGAATATGGCTGATGCACCTTGTCTTAGAACCAAAAAATGCATCTCTGGCTGAAACCGCTGTCTTGCGTTTTTTACGGCAGCTTCCCCAGGAAAATTATTCCCCTGATGATGTCTTGGGCGAGCTTAAAGACTATATTTTCGATTATCTGGGCAGCGGGAAAAATTTAGTTCGTCTGGCCGCGGAAAAAGCCCTGGAGGACGGTTATTCCCTTGCCTCCTCAGCGGCCATGTTTCTCCTTCTCATGGGCGGAAAGACATTGCCTCCTTATTTAGAAACGGTTAATAAGGTTACTTCTTCTGATTTAAGAAGGGTGGCCTCCAAGTATATGGCCAAACCAGAGCTTGTGGTGATAACCGTCGAACCTGAAACAAAGAAGGAGGAAAAAGATTAGCCCTGGAAGACATTCTTATCTAGCTTTGCGGTTGAGCCAAGAAACTAGCCGAAAGGTCCGGTTTGGGTCATTAGCTTTTCTTTTCTCTGGCCAGCTTATCTTCGGCTTATTTTTCTTCGCTTTGCTATATACTCCTAAACCAATCCAGGGTGCTACCTATGATTCCTTGGCCAACGGCCTAGCTTTAGTCTTGGAGCAAGATAAAAATTCATCCGTGACTTCAGTCTGCCTTCTCGTGCGGGGCGGCTGTCTGGCCGAACCGCCAGATAAAGAAGGTCTATCGTATCTTACAGCCAGACTTGGCCTGGATGCTCCGGATACGGATTTCCTGCGAGACTTAATGAAAACAGGCTCCGAAGTCAGGATTTCTTCCCGGGGAGATTTTCTTCTTCTTACCCTTGACTGTTTGTCGGCCCAGTTTGAATCGACCATGAAGATGTTAACCAAAACACTATCGCGGCCGCTTTTTTCTGGTCTAAGAGTAAACGGAATAAAGGAAATCATGAAGAGCAACCAAAAGAAGGAAGAAGAAGACCCTGATACCTGGGCCAGGGTCTTTTTTTTAGAAGCTTTTTTTGGCCCCAACGGGTATGGAGCTCGGTCTTTTGGAACCCCTCTCTCGCTAAAAAATATCAAAGGTGATGATGCAGCTTCTTTTCATAAAAAATATTTTGTCGGGTCTAACCTGGTCGTAGCTGTTGTCTCCGACCTGGAAGAAGAAGAGGTTAAGCGCATTCTTGGTGCTACGTTGGGAAAACTTCCTCCCGGAGAACCTTTTATGCCCAAATTTCCTGTCTTAACTTTCCCCCGTCCTGAGGAAAAAAGAGAGGGGACATTCACCCGTCCTGCCCTGAGCTCTTATGTGGCGGTTGCCTTTCCGCTGCCTTCGCTTTCTCCGGAAAATTTTGTCCTGGCCAATGTTCTGGAGCATATCCTCGGTCGTGGGCCTGGCTCTAAGATTTGGCCGCTTCGTCTGGAGGAAAAACTTGCTTATGAAGTGGGAGCCCGCGTAACTATCCAGCAAGCTGGTGGTTTCTTGCAAATCTATCTCAAAACCTATCCCGAAAAACAGACGCTGGCCCGACAAAGGCTAGAAGAAAAAATCAAAGAAATAAGCTTACAAGGTATCTCGGAAGAAGACCTTAAAATGGGTTGTGGCGCTTTTCGCTCTTCTATTTTTCAAGCCAGGGAAAGCAAAAGCAAAAGAGCTGAAGCTCTGGCTATTTATGCGGGATGGGGCTGGGAAAAAGATTTTGAAACTCGTCTCCTTGACCTCATCTCCTCTCTTTCGTTAGAAAAGTTGAGGACGTATGCCTCGACTCTTTTTGATTTGAACCGAGCTGTTTTTTTAACTATCGGCCCTAAGGCTGAGGCAAATTGACCCGGGCCATACTTTCAGCTCTAACTATTCTCTTAGCTATCTCCTTAAATCCAGCTTGGGTACCCTCGAAAGCAAGAAAAATGGCTCTATTTTCTCCTTTGAGTTCAAGAAATAATTCCAAATTAGCGCCAATCCATCGAGCTCGATACACCAGATGACCCAGGCTAACCGCATAGCCCCAGCTTAGCTCATCATACTTGAAAGTTGGGTTTTCCCACTTTACTTCATCATCAAAAGGCGGGCCGAATTTTTGTTGAAGATAATTTTTTATTTGATCATAAATACGCAGGGAAGCGTTCTTTTCGCCGGCCACCTGTCGCACCTGGAGGACCAGCTGAATCATGTGGTCGTCGTAAAAAACATATTCCCAGAGAGCTTCGTAATCCTTTAAATGGCGATGATAGCGAAGCACTTCCAGGTTCTCTAACCTTTTTGTTTCATCTGGCTCCCCTTCAAGGGAAATTACCTTTTCTTTAGACGCGCCCCACAGGTCTGGTCCAAGATGAGCCATACTCGGTGTGGCCATAATATTCTGCTCTTCTCCCTTAATGGTGATTATCTTTTGCGCTTGAAAAAGGGGTTCGACGTGCGCCTCCTGGATGTACCCTGATTTGACTGCTCCCGACGGAGATTTATAACTGACATAATACCAGGAAGCCTTAAACTTGCCCGGCGAAAGCAGCCCGAGGATGGCTCCCTTCTCTAATTTTTCTAAGACTGGGCTTTTAGCCTCAGGGCTAAGGTGAAGAGGGGCTTCATCCACGATTACCCTCAGCTTCTTATCCGCAGAAAAAAGAAATATACCCCCCAGAAAAAAGATTAGCCCAGCGATAAATAAACCCTTTTGCCGCTTATTTCTTTGACTCATCAATTTCTCCTTCAGACTGGTTCTTCCTCACAAGACAAAGATAATTTGGCCGAAAAAACAGAGATACTCCATAGCCTTTTGAGGTGAATTAAGGGGGGATTTTAGAAGCGGATAAAAGCCCTTGCCCCTAAAATTTAAACCAATATTTTTTTATTTTGAGAGCTCGAAGAATCAGGCGAGGTTCGCCAACTGGTTCAGCTCCTCCCACTCGCTATCCACTCTTTTCTGGATCGCTTCGACCATCCAGGCATTCTCTTCGCGAAAAAGATGCCGGAATCTGCCCTGCGATTTAAGCCATTCGGTTACCGGAACCTTCTGCTTGGGCTTGTAATTAATCTTATACTTGCCATCCTCTACTTCATAAAGAGGCCAAACACAAGTATCATTAGCCAGTTGAGCTAATTTAATTCCTTGCGACTCCTCACATTTCCATTCTGTAGGACACGGACAAAGAACATTGAGAAAGGCCGGACCTTCCACTTCAAAGGCTTTTTTAGCTTTATTGTACAGGTCTAACCATTTGTTTGGACTCGCTTGAGCTACATAGGGAATTTTATGAGCTGCCATTATCCTGGTTAGGTCTTTGCGCGGCTGAATTTTTCCTGCGCTGGCCGCGCCAGCCGGGGCTGTGGTCGCCGAGGCTCCCAGCGGTGTGGCTGATGACCTTTGTCCGCCGGTGTTGGCGTAAACGTTATTATCATAACAGACATAAACAAAATCATGACCTCTTTCCACAGCACCCGAGAGGGCTTGCAAACCGATATCATAGGTACCGCCGTCGCCGCCTATGGCCAGAAACTTAATCTTCTTATCTGCCGGCAGGCGGCCCTTATTTTTTAAGGCGCGGTACATAGCTTCTATTCCCGCCGCCGTAGCGGCCGCATTTTCAAAGGCGCTGTGGATCCAAGTTACATTCCATGCAGTCCTTGGGAATATTGTTGTGCAAACCTCAAGACAACCAGTGGCATTGGAAATAATCAACGGGTCTTCCGTGGCCCGCAAGATGATTTTAAAAATAATCGGTATGCCGCAACCAAGACACATCCCATGACCGGCTACCAGCCGGTCTTCCATTTTAGCTAAATCTTTTAGTCTAACCGCCATTTCTTTCCTCCTGTTACTCTCTGAGATTGAGATAACTACAATGAGCCTCTATTTTGCCAGTAGTAGCTACCCGGACTAACTTTTGCGCTACTTCCTTGAAATTTTCCACTTTTATATCTCTACCTCCCAGGCCATAAATAAAATTGATAATCTTAGGCCGTTGGTCGTAGTCATAAAGAGCTGAACGAATTTCGGTAAAAAGAGGTGCGCCAAATGCCCCTGGGCTGGAAGAGCGGTCGAGGACAGCCACCGCCAGCTTATCTTTGAGCGCCTGGGCTATTTTTTCATGAGGGAAAGGCCGAAAAACGCGGGGCTTGAGCAGCCCTATTTTGAGCCCTTCTTCCCTAAGTTCATCAATAGCGTCCTTGCCTGTACCGGCCGCGGAGCTCATGACCACGATCGCCAGTTCGGCATCATCCAGGCGATAAGCTTCGAAAAAGCTATAGTAGCGGCCAAACTTCTGGCCAAATTCCTGGCCGACTTTTTCGATGACAGGAGGAGCATTTTCGATACCTTCAATCTGGCTGCGTTTATGCTCAAAATAATAGTCGGTAAAATCGATTGGCCCTACCGTGAAGCGTCGACTGGTGTCCAGGAGGGGGAACATGGGAAGATATTCACCCACAAATTGGCGCACCGCTTCATCATCTTCCACCTGAATAATCTCTGTCGCGTGGCTGATAATAAACCCGTCGAGGCCAACTAACACCGGTGTACGCACATCTGGGTGTTCGGCAATCCGGAAAGCCTGGATGAAATTATCATAAGCTTCCTGGCAATTTTCGGAATAAATCTGGATCCAGCCTGAATCTCTGGCCCCCATAGTGTCGCTATGGTCTCCATGAATATTGATGGGTGCACTGAGGGCTCGGTTAGCGATGGCGGCTACGATGGGTAATCTCAGACCAGCAGCAATATAAAGCATCTCCCACATCAGAGCTAAGCCCTGCGAGGAAGTAGCCGTCATTACCCTGCCTCCCGCAGCGGCAGCGCCAATACAAACGCTCATGGCGCTATGTTCGCTTTCCGGACAGACAAACTCGCCTTTCAATATACCGTCCGCTTTAAACTGGGCGATAGTTTCCACAATGGCCGTTGAAGGCGTAATCGGATAAGCTGCCACAACATCCGGGTCTATTTGTCGTACTGCTTCAGCTATAGTTTGGTTTCCGTTTAACGGCTTGAGGGTTTTCATGACTTCCTCCCTTCGACTAATCTAACTTCTTCGGCGACCATGATAATGGCCTTTTCTTTGGTTGGGCATTCCTCGGAGCAAAGCCCGCAGCCAGTACAATAATCATAATTAATGCCGACAACCTTTTCACCCTCTACCTTGATGGCAAAATGGGGACAATAAACCCAACAAAAAAAGCATTGGATACAATGCTCAGCCCGGAATTCAGGCTTTTTTCCCGAGCGCCATGTCCCGGTAAGGTTCGTGATTGAATTACCGGCATTTAAGTTAATCGCACCTATTGGTAATTCCTTCCACGTTTCTTTTCTCATCCTTCTCTTACCTCCTTAAAAGCTCTTTCCACCGTCCGCAGGTTGCCTTCAACTACTTCCTGGCGGAGTTTCTTACTCAAAGAAGCCCTTAATTTTTCCTTAAACTTTTCTGGCGCAAGAAGTCCGGTTATCTTCACCAGGGCAGCTACCATCGGGACATTGGGGATCGGACGTCCAAGTTCCTCGCGGGCAATAGCATAGGCATCCAGAGCAAAAACTTTTCTTGCGCCCAGAGGGAGACGTTGGCGGAGCAGGTTAATATCAAAAGTCATGTTAAAAAGGAAGAAAGCGTCGTCTTTAGCTCCTTCGGTCACATCGATAAGCCCTAGTAAAGTTGGGTCAGTGACGACGACGATATCTGGCTCATAAACTTGACTATGAGTGCGGATAGGTTTCTGGCTTATGCGGTTGAAGGCCATGATGGGTGCCCCTCTTTTTTCGGCGCCAAATTCAGGGAAAGCCTGAACATAGATACCTTCTTCCGAAGCCAGGACATCTGCCAGGGTTACCGCTGCCGTCACTACTCCTTGGCCGGCGCGTCCGTGCCAGCGGATTTCAATGGTTGGCTTCATAGAACCTCCTTTGTTCAATTAATTGGCGAGGAAAATATATAAATTTATTCCTTCAATTCTACTCTTCCCTCCAGGGCTCGTTTGATAGTGACCTGGTCGGCAAAATCCAGGTCAGAGCCGACAGGCAAACCAGTAGCCAAACGAGTTATCCGCACGGGAAATTTTTTTAAAAGGCTGGCTAAATAAAAGGCTGTGGCTTCGCCCTCGGCCGTCGGATTGGTCGCCAGAACAACCTCGCGAAAATGGCCTTTCTCCAGCCGATGTAAAAGTTTCTCCAGGTGCATTTCATCTGGTCCTTTACCTTTTAATGGAGAAAGCGTGCCGAGAAGAACATGATAACGGCCGTTGAATATGCCTGTCTTTTCTATGGAAGCAATGTTATATGGTTCCTCCACCACACACAGAATCTCATCACTACGATGCGGGTCAGTACATAAGGGACATGGGTCTGTATGAGTAATGGCGTTACAGATAGAGCAATAAAATATTTTTCTCTTGGCCTCGCGCATAACCTCCGTCAAGCGTTCTACTTCTTCCAGGGATAAGGAAAGAAGGAAAAAAGCCATGCGCTGCGCTGATTTAGCTCCCACGCCGGGAAACTTTTTCAGCTCCTCAATCAAGCGGTAAAGTGGTTCGGTATACTCAAACATCAGAAAAGTCCGGGGATTTTAAATTGAGCGAGGGAACCAAGCTTGCTGGCTACCTGCTCGTCAACTCGCGCCGCGGCATCGTGAAAAGCCGCGATTATTAAGTCTTGAAGCATTTCACAATCAGCCGGGTTTACTACTTCTGGGTCGAGAGAGATAGAAACCAGGTTTTTCTGGCCATCCAAAACCACCTGGACCATGTTTCCTCCACTGGAGCCCTCGACCCTCATGGCCGATAACTCTTTCTGGAGTTGTTCCTGTAGTTCTTGGGCTGACTGAAGCATTTTTTTCCAATCACCGATGTTTTTAAACATGGCTAAACCTCTTCTTTTTCCTCTGGCCTAGGAAGCGGGTCAACCGATACCACCCGGGCCTGAAAAAAAGACATAAAAGCTTGGACCGTGGGGTGAGCCAGAGCTGCCTCTTTTTCTGGACTACTCTTCTTGCTGTCTGTGGCCAGCCTCTTTTCGCCAGGAATTTTTTCCTTTTTGGGAGCGTCAGGAAAACTCTTTTCCGTCGTTTTGCTCTGTGCCAGGGGCATTTCCGGGCTGGGTTCTATTTTCTTTTGCTCCCCTTTTGATGAGGAAGCATTAGCTTGCGGCTCAGAAGAAACGTATGAGTTCGCTTGCTTCAACGGAGGTTTTTCTTCTTGCTGACCGCTATTCTTGGGAGTTAACAACCCGCTTGGCCAGAGATAATCCCTGATTTTTCCTTCCTCTAAGGACTGAATAACCTCCTTTAAAGGGACGAGATGAGGCAGATGACAAAGTCGGAAAAGCAGTGTTTCGAGATAAACCTGGGGCTGTCCTGTATATCTTAATCCTGCTTCTGCCTGGATTAAGGCATGCAGATAACGAAGCAAGTCAATCGAGGAAGCCTTTGCTGCCTCCTCTTTCAGCCATTGAATTTCATCGGCGGTAAGAAGGACGAGGTCATCAATCTTGTCCAGACTTTTGACCAAGAGGAGATGTCGAAAATGACGGAGCAACTCTTCATAAAATTTTCTCAGGTCATATCCTCCGGCCAGGAGGCGGTCAACAAAAGAAAACACTTTTTCCGCTTTGCCTTCCAGGATGATACTTGAGACCTCAGAAAGAAACTCTTTCGGTACCAGGCCTAAAATTTCTTTCAGGCTTTCTTCCTTAATCTGAGGACCACAAAAAGCCAGCGCTTTATCTAATAAACTCTGGGCATCTCTTAAGCTTCCATCAGCCGCTTCCGCGATCATCTGGGCGGCGGGTTTAGAGAGAGAAATATTCTCTTTCTCGGCCAGAAAAAGAAGATGCTCGATGATTTCCTTAGGTGAAATTCTTTTAAATTCAAAGTGCTGACACCGCGAGACTATGGTCAACGGAACTTTATGGAAAGCGGTAGTGGCAAAAATAAAAACGGTACTTGGCGGCGGCTCTTCCAAAGTTTTAAGCAAAGAATTAAAAGCGGCATCGGAAAGCATATGGACTTCGTCGATAATAATAACTTTAAAACGGCTATAAATTGGTTTAACGCGGGCTGTGTCTCTAATCGGATTGATTTCTTCTACCCTCCGGTTCGAGGCACCGTCTATTTCCAGAACATCAACCGATTTATCTTCCTTGATAGCCAAGCATGATGAGCAAAGGTTGCAAGGGCGGGAAGTAGGGCCATGCTCACAATTAAGAGCCTTGGCCAGGATACGAGCCACCGTAGTCTTTCCCACTCCTCTCATACCAGAGAAAATATAGGCTTGGGCTATGCGGCCAGAATCTAAACCGTGACGGAGAGTCTGGACAACGGCTTTCTGGCCGACAACTTCCTCAAAGGTCTGAGGCCTGTATTTCCGCGCTAAAATCTGGTAAGTTTCCATTCCTTGATAAGGACCCTCAGGAACATATAACCTTTCTTCTAAATTAAACTATATGATAACATATGCGACAAAGGTTTGAAAATATATTTATTGCCGGAAAGGACATTTTTCTTGGACCAAAAACGTTCCTTTTTCTCTGGAGTTATCGGGGCTCATGCGGCTACTCTCCTTTTTGGTTTAGCGGGATTATTCGCTAAATGGGTTAGGTTGCCCTCACCGGCGATTGTATTGGGCCGGGTTTTTTTCGCAAGTGTTGCTTTAGGGTTAATCATTTTTTGGCGACGGTTAGCCTGGAAGCCAGTTAAGCGCAAGGATTGGTTTTTTTTATTCGGCTTAGGTCTTCTTCTCTCTTTCCACTGGCTTGTTTTCTTTCATTCGATCAAGGTCTCTACCGTCGCCATTGGGTTGCTGGCTTATTCTTCTTTCCCTATTTTTACCTCCTTTTTAGAGCCAATCCTCCTTAAAGAATCTTTTCATCTGGAGACCGTAATCGCCGCGGCCTTCTGCTTGTTTGGTGTTTTCTGGCTTATTCCCTCTTTTAAACTGACCAACGCTATTTTTCAGGGTGTCATCTGGGGTATTCTGGCTGGACTCAGCTTTTCTCTTCTTTCGATCGCTAATCGCCAACTAGGTCGAACCTATAACAGCCTGGTTTTGGCCTTTTATCAGGATGCAGGAGCGACGTTCATCCTCTTGCCCTGGGTTTTATTCTTGAGCCTGGCGCCGACAGATGTGGATATTGCCAGGTTGGTTTTTCTAGGCGTCGTTTGCACGGCGGGAGCCCATTCTCTCTTTATCGAGGGAATGAAGAAAATCACAGCTCGGACAGCTTCGGTAATCAGCACGCTG
>FWPV01003311.1_pt1 | contig 36933 bp, 27 predicted proteins | sample 2228371 | NCBI WGS metagenome assembly FWPV01 (sample SAMEA103939776, study PRJEB20133) | metagenome | reverse complement strand
GATAGGTTTAACAAATTCATAATCCAGATGGAGACCGAGAACATGGTTAAAGACCAGGGGCTTGAAAAAAGTCCATTCGAGATGGGGCTTGACCAGGCTTACTTCACCTCCTAGAAAGGAGCCAGCAAATTTTAATGAAGCCAGATACATCGTGCCCCGACTGGGGGTAAGGGGGCTATCTACTGTCGACCGGTAAATAGTCGGGCTCAGGCTGCTTACTTTGTAGCGTCCCCACCCATAAAGCCCAGCATAATAAGGGTCAAAATAATAATAAGCACTTTCTCCATAAGTCGGCTGTTTAATGTCAATAAACTGGTAACTATAATTAAGGTTAGCCCGCCAGTAGCCTTTTATCCGGCCGCCAAAGAGTAAATCTATGCCGTTAGCTCTCTGGTCATAAAGGTAAGGAATGACAATATAACGACTATAAATATTAAACCCCACGGTGATCGGTAAATCTTTAACATATGGCTCAGTAAAACCAAAAACATAATTTTTTATCCTCTTGCCGTATTGCGCGGTTATCTCCAGCGTCTCACCTGTGCCCAGGAAATTAACCGTGGAATAACTCAAGGCCACAAAAGTTCCTTCATAGCCGCTGTAACCGGCGGAAAATTGAATGTTATTCCTTTGCAGCTCCCGGACGTTGATCGTGGCGTTTATTTGGGTCGGGTTTTCTGGGTCTGGCTTTACATCAGGGTCTTTTTCCAGGTCAACCAACCCCAGCTGTTTAATCCGCAAAAGGCTGTCTTTGAAAAGGGCTAAGCGAAACGGGTCTCCTTCTCGAACAAGCATCTCCCGGCGGAGAACTTTATCCTTGGTGAAAGTGTTGCCTCTAAACTCCAGCCTGTTTAAAAAGGCTAATTCACCTTCCTGGATCGAGAAGGTCAGGTTAACTACTTTGCGCTTAGGGTCGAGGCTTTCGATGGGAATGATTTGCGCGTAAAGAAATCCTCCATCACGGTAAGCTTCGCCCATTTTTTCCACGGCTTTTTCTCTTAATTTGGTATTATAAGGCTCACCTGGCCGGAGTTTAACCAAGCTCTCTAAATAGCTGGAGCGAATGATTTTATTCCCTTCTACCTTTACTTCACCTACCACATAGCGATAGCCAGCCTGGACAGGAATGACCAAACGCATCATTTTCTGCTTTTTAAAAAAGACTGTTCTTTCGACTGTTTCTTCGATTTTTGGCTCCCCAACCGAAGCCTCCATATATCCGTATTCCTGCAGCCGCTTGCGGATATTATCTATTTCTTCGGTAATCTTGTTTTCCTTATAAACATCCTTGCCCGACACCCAGGAGAAGACGCTGTGCTCCTGGTTAGTTTTCATGGCTTCATGTAATAAGCTGGGCGGCAGTTTCGGTTGGCCTGTAAAAATGACATCAGCTATCCTGAGCTTGGGCCCTTCCTCTATTTTAAACACCAGTTCTATCTCATTCTTTCCTTTTCTCTCTGTTTCCACCTCCACTTTGGCCGCTTGCAGCCCCTTTTCGGCGAGCAAGTCGAGGATGGTCTTTTGTATTTTTTTTATTTTGAGGGGATTATAATAAGAATAGGGCAAAAGATATTCGTCTTTTTCCTTAAGCTTATTGGTAATATCATTTTCTTTAACTTTTTTCCCGGTTTTATAAGTAATATTGCGGATAACCGGGTTTTCCTCAACATAAATCTTGACTATTTTCCCCTTGAGCCCCTCTTCTGCTTCCATGCGGAGGTTACCAAAAAACCCGGTGCTCCAGAGGACGCGAAAATCCTTGCGCAGGGTCTCTTCGTTGTAATACCCCCCTTCTCGAGAGGAAAGATAGTAAAGAATAGTTTCCCTGGTTACTTTATCATTGCCATAAATTTCAATTTTCTCGATTATCTCCTGGCCCCAGAGTCCCAGAGATAGACTGAAGAAAAGGAGGCTAAGGATAATCTTTTTCATCTCTATTTTCTTATACCACAATAGCTTCCTTTTTTCAAAAAGCCCTCCCGGGCTATCTTGTCCTTGATAAACACGGCTAACCGAAGTTTGATTGACCATCCGGGACCTTCTTTCTTGCCTTGTTGGAGGCGATATTCTTGGCCAGGCCTTAAAAGCCCAAGCTCCATAATCTAAACTTCAAATGCTGGCCAGAGGTTTCAGCTGGCCAGCCTCAAGAAGGTAAATATGTCGGCAAAAACGGGCTACTTTCTCGTTATGGGTGACAATAACTGAGGTAAGAGCTTTTTTTTCATGCAGCTCGCGGATGAGTTCCATGATTTTTTCGCCCGTGGCCCAATCCAGGTTGCCCGTCGGTTCATCAGCTAAAAGAAGCTTGGGATGAGCCACCAGCGCTCGCGCAATAGCCACCCGCTGCTGCTCGCCTCCGGAAAGGAGGTTGGGGTGAACTTTAGCCTTCTTTTCCAGCCCTACCTCTTTTAAAAGCTCTCTCGCTCGTTCCAAAGCCATTTTTTTTGGCTGACCGGCAATAAGAAGAGGAAGACTGAGGTTTTCCAAGACCGTAAATTCGGGAAGAAGATGGAAAAATTGAAAAACAAAACCGATTTTTTCGTTCCTTATCCGCGCCAGCTCTCGAGGGTCATGCTGAAAAAGCTCCTTCCCTTCCAGAAGAACTGAACCGAAGGTGGGATGGTCGAGGGCTCCTAAAATATTTAAAAAAGTAGTTTTCCCCACGCCAGAAGCGCCCATAATCGCGACCAAATCTCCTTCTTCCAGCTCAAAATCAATATTCTCCAGGACCCTGAGCTCTGCCTCAGGAACATGATAAACCTTGGATAAATTCCGAACCTCGACTAATTTATTCATAGCGCAAAGCCACCACGGGGTCGATGCGAGAAGCACGCCGGGCCGGGAATAAGGGGGCCAGGAAGGTTATGGCCAAGCTTACCACGATAATCAAGACCAGGTCGAGCCAGCGGAGTCGGAAGGGAACAAAAGCGATCTGGTAAATATCCGGCGGAACCTTAATTAGCTGCAGCATATTGGCCAGCCAGCACCAGAGAAGCCCGAGCGTCACTCCCAAAGCTGTGCCTATCAGGCCAATCATCGCCCCCTGGTAGAAGAATATTTTTTTTATGCTCCGGGAAGTTGCTCCCAGGGCAACCAGAACGCCAATATCTCGCGTTTTCTCCATGACCATAAGGATTAAAGTGGCAATAATGTTTAAGGCCGCTACTAAAACAATCAACGCAATCGTCAGAAAAAGCAGCGTCTTCTCCAGTTTAAGGGCCGAAAAGAGCGAACGATTGAGCTCCATCCAAGTCGTGGCGTAAAGATAAGGCGGAAGAATTTCATGCAGCCGTCGGGCTATTTGGGGCGCAGAAAATATTTTTTTCAGCCTCACCTGAATCATAGTAACTCTGTCTTCGAGCCGGAGTAACTTCTGGGCTGAGGGCAACGGCATCAGCGCTGAAGTGGAATCGAATTCGTAAAGGCCGGTGGAAAAGATACCGGCCACCGTCATCCTTTTGCTTCTCGGGATTAAACCCAAGGGCGAAAGACGAGAAGAGGGAGTAAGAACCGTCACCGTATCCCCAACGCCAACCCCCAGGTTAAGAGCCAAGGTTTTGCCCAGGAGTAAACTATTTTCATCCTCGGCAGGAAAAGAGCCTTTTTCCAAATGCCTTAGCCAGGCCGCATTTTCTCTTTCCGCGACTAAATTCATTCCGCGGAGCATGGCTCCTGAACTCGCGGTTGAGCCGGTGAGAAGAACTTGCTGGTGGACCAAAGGAGCAACCGCCACAACACCTTCAACCTGAGCTATATCCTTGACGATTTTATCGTAGCCATAAATCCCTTCACCGGAAAGGTCGGATATCAGGATATGTGAGGTGGCGCCTAAAATTTTGTCCTGGACATCCTCTTGAAACCCGGTAATCAGGCTTATGGCAATAATTAAGGCCATAACCCCTATCGTGACGCCGAGAATCGAAATTAGCGTTATCACCGAGATAAAAGCTTGTTTACGCGGAGCAAGGAGATAGCGACTGGAAATAAAAATTTCGTATCCCATCCCGTCCGCTTACCTTGGCCGTAACAAGGGAAAAAGAATCACTTCGCGAATTGATTTCCGGTTAGCTAAGATCATGACCAGACGGTCAATGCCGATGCCCTCCCCTCCCGTGGGCGGTAGTCCGTATTCCAGGCATTGGATATAATCCAGGTCAATCCAATGAGCATCCTCATCCCCTTTCTTTCTTTCCTCTGCCTGTTGCTCAAACCTGGCTCTCTGGTCAGCCGGGTCGTTTAGTTCGCTAAAAGCGTTGGCTATCTCCATCCCGGCCATGATGAGCTCGAATCTTTCCGCTTCCTCGGGGTTATCCCGCGCTGCTTTAGCCAGCGGCGAAATCTCCCGCGGCGGGTTGAGAACAAAAGTGGGCTGGACGAGATGATGTTTAACACATTTATCAAAAATAATGTCCAAAGCTTTGCCGTAGGTCACAGGTCTTTTCTCTCCGGCCAGGTTAGAGGCAAACTCGATGATATCTTCTGGATGGTCAAACCGCGACGGGTTGAGACCGCTGTATTCCCTCAAAGCATCCTTGAACTTGATGCGAGCAAAGGGTCTTTGCAGGGAAAGAGTATGTTCACCATAAAAAATCTCTTCCCGGCTAAAAAGTTGCTGGCAGAGATAGACCAGGAGCTCTTCGGTGAGGTCCATCATCTCGAAATAATCACTATAAGCCTGATAAAATTCAAGCATCGTAAACTCAGGGTTATGCTCAGAAGAGATACCTTCATTGCGGAAGTTGCGATTTATCTCGTAGACCTTCTCCATCCCGCCTACCACCAGTCTCTTGAGGTATAATTCCGGGGCGATGCGCAGATAAAGCTCCATACCCAGAGCATTATGATAAGTCTTGAACGGCCGGGCTAAAGCCCCTCCCGGGATGGGATGCATCATCGGCGTTTCTACTTCCACATAGCCCCGGTCATCAAAAAAACGGCGGATGAGGCTGATGACCTGGCTGCGTAAATAAAAAACTTCAGCCACTTCCGGGTTCATGATGAGGTCAAGATACCGGCGGCGGTAACGCTGCTCGACATCCTGGAGACCGTGCCACTTCTCAGGCAAAGGATGCAAACATTTCGTTAGAAATTGAAGCTTCTTCACTAGCACAGTGAGCTCGCCTGTTTTCGTGCGGAAAAGAGTCCCTTCTAACCCGATAATGTCCCCTATATCAAAAAGGTCAAAAAGCTCATAAACCTCAGGCCCGACCACATCTTCCCGCAGATATCCCTGCAGCCGCGTTAAGCTATTGGCTATATGGAAGAAAGTTGCCCGTCCCATGCGTCGAATGGCCACCACCCTGCCGGCCACGCGTACTGAAACGGGGTGGGCTTCGAGTTCCTCCCTTGTCCGGGAGCCAAACTCAGCCACCACCTCAGAAATCGAATGAGTCTTAGAAAATTTGTAAGGAAAAGGGTCAACCCCTAAGGACCGAAGCTTGGCCAATTTTTCCTGGCGCACGAGCTCTTGTTCTCCGTAGCTTTCTTTCTCTGGAGAATCCTTCGTTCTTTCTTCCTTTTCCCTCATCTCTTACCTCGTTGTTATTCTATTTACTCTTTATTATTATCCTCTTTATTTAAATTCTTTGTCGCGTTCTCGAGAATATTATCCCTCGTCCGGGCTTCTTCTTCTCTTTTCTTCCTAATCGCATCCAGAATACCGTTAACAAAATGAGCTCCCTCTTCCCCGCTATATTTCTTGGCTATCTCAACTGCTTCATTAATCACAATCGCCGGCGCCAAATGCTTTTCCGCCTCGAATTCAAAAACGGCCAGGCGAATAATATTGCGGTCGACCATGGCCATCCGGGATAAACGCCAATTTTCAGAAACAGATTGAATGGCAGCATCGATGGCCGGAAGACGAGAAACAACTCCCCGAACTAACCATTCGGCGTATTCCTTTACCTCCTCCGCCAACCTATGGTTCTGCCAATAATCAGCTAAGACCTCGTCCACCTCGTTCTCGTGAAACTCGAGTTCATAGAGAAGCTGAAGGGCGCACTCGCGAGCCTTTCTTCTGTGGCCCATAGAGCACTTCTTCCCTCCCATCAGCCGAGATTCGCTTGGCGGCTCAGGTTCAAAACTTCAATCAATGAGAGGGCGGCATCCCAGCCTTTGTTTCCTTGTTTGGTTCCTGCCCTTTCAATCCCCTGTTCAATACTGTCCACGGTAAGAAGACCGAACGAACAAGGCACTCCCTCTTCCAGGGTAACTTGAGCAATTCCTTTGGTTACTTCGGCACTCAGAAAATCGAAATGAGGGGTATCACCTCGGATAAGAACACCTAAACAAATTATTCCATCTACGGTGTGCGAACGAGCTAACTTCTTCGTTAAGAAGGGAATTTCAAAGGAGCCGGGCACTTTATAAATATAAATATTCTCCTCCTCTGCTCCTAAGCGTCGCAACGCGTCCAGAGCCCCTTCAAGCAACCGATTAGAGATAAAATCATTGAATCGACTCACCACGATGCCGATTTTCCATCCTTTTGCCTGGAGTTGACCTTCATAAATTTTCATTTGGCACCTCTTATTGAGCCCGAAACCGGGGTGGCCTCTTTTCGAGAAAAGCAGCCGTCCCTTCCCGGGCATCTTCCGTACTGCACGCCTGGCCGAAGAGCTCAGCCTCCAGCTCCAGCGCCTCATCCAGTGGCCGGTCGAGCCCTCGGTTGACTGCTTCCACAGCCAAACCAAGGGCCAGCGGAGCATTTTTAATTATTTCTTTAGCCATCGCCTCGGCTTCGGCCGCCAGCCGGTCTAAAGGAACCACGCGATTAACCAGACCCCAATGAAGTGCTTCGGCTGCGCTGATCATTCGGCCCGAAAGAATGAGCTCTAAAGCTCTCCCCTTACCCACAAGACGAGCCAGTCGCTGGGTTCCTCCAAACCCTGGGATAAGGCCCAGCTTAACCTCAGGTTGCCCAAATTTAGCTGTTTCAGCCGCTAAGCGAAGGTGACAGGCCAAAGCCAGTTCTGTGCCGCCTCCCAGGGCATAGCCGTTAACCGCCGCCATAACCGGTTTAGGGTAGTTCTCGATAATCTGAGTTAATTGTTGACCTCGTCGCGCATACTCCCGACCTTGATTTTCATCGAGCCCGGCGAGCTCGCTGATATCAGCTCCGGCCACAAAGGCTTTTTCGCCCGCGCCAGAAAGGATCACGGCCATGACCTCCTCGTCGTCGCGCCAGGTCTGGAAAGCCTGGGTTAGTTCTTCGATCGTCTCGCGGTTAAGAGCATTTAATTTATCCGGTCGGTTGATGGTCATCCAGCCCAGGCCATCTCCTTTCCGCAGGATAAGATTTTTAAATTCCATCTCCCCTCCTCCTCAGATTTCTTTCTGATAAATGCGGTATTTTTTGTAAATCTTCGCTCCAATCGACTCAGAGAAGCGAAGAATAGGCTCATTATCTTCCAGGAGCCAGGACATTTCCCCCCATTCATAGCCCCGCGCGATAGCGTTTTTTTCCAGCTGGGTATAGAGCAAATAACTGAGGCCGGTATGCTGGTAATCCCGTACTACCCCAAAAACCACGGCTCTCATACCCTTAATCTTCCTCCGGTGGAGCAAGAAATAAAGCAAACCCCAGGGCGTCAGGCGGCCGTTGAGCTTTTTGAGAATTTCATTGTAGTTGGGGAGTCCAAAAGCAAACCCGACTGGCCTGCCTTTCCTGTCTTCCGCAAAAATGACCAGATGGGGGTCGGCAAATTGCTTCAACCGCTGCACCATGTGCTCCATCTCTTTTTCGGTCCAGGGAACAAAACCCCAATTCCGTGACCAGGCTTCATTATAGATGGCTTGAATTTTCTTTGCCTCTTCGGTGAGGTTTTTCATATCCACGGTACGTAACCGAACAGGAAGCTCGTGTTTGACCTTGTCGACGATAGCATGAACTTTAGCCCTGACCTCATGTTCCCGGTTCAGGTAATAAGCATAAAGGTCTTTCGCTTTAACCAGGCCGTTCTTCTCCATGAGGTCTAAATAATAAGGAGGGTTATAAGGCATCATAATGACGGGTGGAGAATCAAAACCCTCGAGCAGAAAAGCACATTCATCATTCATCGACAGGTTCATCGGGCCGCGCAAGATATTCATCCCTCTATCTTTCCCCCAGCTGGCCGCGGCATCTAAAAGGGTTTTGGCTACTTCCTCGTCATTAAAGCTTTCGTAAAGCCCGAAAAAAACCACCTTTTCTTTATGCACTTCGTTGTGCCAATCATCGATGATGGCCGCAATCCGGCCAGCCAACTCTTTCTCTTTCCAGGCGAGAAAAAGCTCCATCGAGGCATGCTCAAAGAAGGGATTTTTACGGCGGTCCAGTTTTTCTTTCATCTCGACAATCAGCGGTGGAACCCAATTAGGGTCATGGCCATACACTTTCCAGGGAAACAAAATAAAATCCTTCAATTCTTTTTTTGTCCTGACCGGCTGAACGTGAATCATGTCGCTTGCCTTTATTAAAATTTTTTCTCTATTTTAACAAAAGCTATTTTTATTTGCACCTTTTTCTTTGGCCGGGTTAGCTTTTGCCTTTCCCTGCAAGTTACCATTTTATAAAAGATAAAAGCCGTCCCCCAGGCTCAGGTTTCACCTTGGCTGGAGAGAAGCGCCATGCGGCAGAGGGAGAGAAAGGGCAGAAGGTGAACTTCTCGCCAAGAAATTACCCCTCAGATAAATACCTCCGCTCCGATAAATCGTCACCTTCCCCAAAGCCGTTTGCCCTGCTTCGGCTTATTCTTCCTCTTTGACTTGAGACTTAGCACCTGTTATGTTAAAAGATAAGAAATAATGAACAGAAAGGGCGCCGTAAAATGTTGAAAGCAAAGAGTAATCCGGTTTCGCTGCCAGCGGAACAACTGCGCTGGCGCTGTCCGCTGGAAAAAATTCCGTTTGAAACCACGGCCGATTGTAGCCCCTGCGAAGAGATCATCGGCCAGGACAGGGCAATTCGGGCTATTCAAACCGGCCTGGAGGTTAAGAGCGTCGGCTACAATATTTTTATCACGGGTATGGTCGGTACAGGCCGGACAACGGCGATTAAACAGCTTTTAGAAAAAATGGAAAAAGGCAAAGCCATTCCCCCTGACCTTCTTTATGTCAACAATTTCAAGAACCCTGATGAACCCATGCTTCTTCAACTGCCCGCCGGCCAGGGTCGGCTTTTTCAAAAGGCTATGTCCAACCTTATTGAAATGCTTGGCAGCAATATTCCCGAGCTGCTTAAGAGCAAGTACTACACCGAGAGGAAAGAAGCGATCATAGAAACGCAGCAAAGAAAACAAAAAGAAATACTGGAGAGCTTTGAAGAAGAAGTGGCGGCTGAAGGTTTTTCCGTCATTCAGCTCCAGATAGGCCTTTTTGTCAAGCCCGACCTTGTCCCGGTGGTCGAAGGCAGGCCCATTCCCTTCAGCAAACTCGAGGGGTTAGTCAAAGAAAAAAAATTTCCGGCCGAAGAGCTGGAAAGATTAAAAGAAAAATATGAAGCTCTATCCGCTAAGCTGGAAAAAATATTTGACCAACTGCGAGAAATTGAGGAGGAAACCAGAGCGCAGCTCAAGAATTGGGACGCTGAGGCTATCACCCCCCTCATCCGGGGAGCAGTTACTGAAATCCGGTCACGCTTCCCTTATCCTTTAGTGAATGAATACCTGAACGAGGTGGAAAAAAGCCTCACGGTTAACCTGGAGCTGTTTAAAGAACAGAAAAAAGAAGATAAAGAAAAAGAAAGCGGAGATATTTTTCTTCCTTACCGGGTGAATTTGCTGGTGGATAATGCCGAGCTTACCAGCGCGCCGGTGGTCATCGAAACCAACCCTATTTATGTCAACCTTTTTGGCTCTATTGAAGCCGTGCTCACTCGTTCAGGGACGTGGCAGACGGATTTTACCCGCATCAAAGCCGGCTCCTTTCTAAAGGCCAACGGCGGCTATTTAGTGATGAACGCTCTCGATGCGATCATCGAACCAGGTGTCTGGACTACGCTTAAGCGAAGCCTGAGAAACCAGATTTTTGAAATCCAGAACTATCCCGCTCTTTATCTCATCTCCACCACTCGGCTCAAGCCGCAACCCATACCCTGTCAAGTAAAAGTAGTCATGATCGGCGACCAGACCTTATATGACCTTCTTTATTACCTGGACGAAGATTTTAAGAAAATATTTAAAGTAAAGGCGGAATTTGATTCGGAAATGCTCAAAACGGATAAAGCCATTATCGAATATGCCCGCTTTATCCGCAAAATTACCGACGAAGATAAACTTCTTCCTTTTGACCGTGAAGGAATGGCCGCCGTCATCGAATATGGCGTGCGCCTGGCTGGCCGCCAAAAGAAAATGTCCACTCGTTTTCATATCTTAGCCGATGTCATCAGAGAAGCTCACTACTGGGCTAAAAAGGAAAATCAGTCTATTGTGAGTCGGAGCCACGTAGAAAAAGCCATAGAAGAGAGGTTTGAACGCGTCAGCCTTATCGAAGACAAAATCCAGGAACTCATCGAGGATGGCCTTTTGCTCATCGACACAGAAGGAAAAGTCGTAGGGCAGGTTAATGGGTTAGCTGTTTACCAGTTAGGCGAATTTTCTTTTGGCAAGCCCACGCGGATAACGGCACGGACAGCGGTTGGCCGTGCCGGCGTGATCAATATTGAAAGAGAGGCCGCTTTAAGCGGCGCCACGCACAACAAAGGCGTTTTAATCCTTTCCGGGTATCTGATGGGTAAATACGCCCAGGACAAACCTTTCTCTCTTTCCGCTTCTATCACCTTTGAGCAATCCTACACCGGAGTAGATGGCGATAGCGCTTCCTCGACGGAAGTCTACGCTATTCTTTCCTGTCTCTCCCGTCTTCCTCTTCGCCAGGACATAGCTGTCACTGGCTCGCTCAACCAGAAAGGCGAAATCCAGCCGATTGGCGGCGTCAACGAAAAGATCGAAGGGTTTTTCGACGTGTGTAAGGCGCGCGGGTTAACCGGCACGCAGGGAGTGATTATCCCCTATCAGAATATTCAGAATTTGATGCTCCGGCGAGATGTTGTAGCTGCCGTCGAACAGGGACTCTTCCATATCTATCCGGTGAAAACCATCGACGAAGGCATGGAAATCCTCACCGGGGTTGAGGCCGGACAAATGAAGGAAGACGGAACTTATGAGGAAGGTACCATTAATTACCTCGTGGACCAGGAGTTGAAACGTCTGGCTAAAAGCTGGAAAACTTTTGCCGCGGGTGAAGAAGGGCTAAAGACCGACTAACTTCGCCGCTAAAAATTTATATTGAACCCGGCGGTAAGCACCAAGTCGCCTAACTTAAAATCACCTTTATCTATTCTTAAGGAAACGCGATGGTATTTTCCCTCTGCCTGCAGGGAAAAACGATGGCCTAAACTGAGCTCCAGCCCGAGGCCACCGCTGAAGCCAGCTTGTCTATCTTTATCTACGCCTTTCATCTCTGCCGAATAATAGCCATAACCAACACTCAGATAAGGATGAAGAAGAAGCAAAGAAAAATAAGTTTTGACGGCCACTCCCAGGTAAGAAAAATCCAGCTGTCGGTCATGCCAGCTATGCGGCAGGTTGGTTAACTGAAGATGATGAGCTGCCTGAAAATACTGGGCCTCCAGGCCTATCACCAGGAGTCGCACACCGGCTCTTATCCCGTAAACAAAGCGGGTATCAGTATTAAATTCGAGGCCCTGCCGGGTTGGCTTCTGAGCGGAGGTGCCGCCGAAGAACCCAAAAGAGATAAAAGCCTGAAGGTAAACGGTTAAACTTAAAAGAAAAACGGTCAACAAGAGAAGCTTTTTTGTCCTCATTAATTTTTGCCCCTCAATCCATTGTTAAAATAACCTTGGCTTGGCCAGAATTTCCATCACCCTGAGGTCAAAAAAATTCTGCGCGTGGCTCGCTTTTAGAATTAAAGCTGAGTCTGCGCCTGAACCAGTGCCGCCTATGGACAAACATGGCTCCTTGGTCCGGATAAGCCCAGCATCAGCCGCCATGAGAGCTATCTCCACCGCCACCTTAATCCCTTCCCCGAAAACGCGCAGGGTAAAAGCCATTATTTCATCCACCTGGTAAGTCCCTAATTTTTTCCTCACCGCTCGGCCTACTCCCCCAAAGGCATGCTGACAGGTAAGAATTTTGCCGCCCGCCTCTTCAATCCGCCGACGGTGAGAAGGGTCCATTTCTTGATGGTCCGGTTGAAGATAACCGGTAGAATGAGTAACCACGACCAAATCTAAGCCAGCCAGATATTGGGTGGCCAAAACGCCGGTTCGACCTGAGGTCGAAGCTACTACCGCCTGACGTAGGCCCAGTTCCTTAGCCCGGCGAGAGGCAATTTCTAAGGTTAGACGGGTATTGGCTGGCCCTGGTTGGGAAAAATAAAGGCAAGGCGCAAGATAATCATCTAAAAGAGCTTTTTTCTTTTGACCCATTTCCTTCCTCTGAGTCTGGGTTCATTTTCGCCGGGCCTCTCTTGCCTGTCAAGCACTTTCCTCCACTCCTTTTCCTGAGGTAACCAGGCTTAAAACTTTCCTCTGCCTGTTACGTAATAAATTTTGAGTATAATAATAAGCGATATGATAAGTGATGGAAAACTATAACCATGGCGGTTCCGATTAAAGAATCAGTGGTTATGTCTCTAAGTTCCCTCTGGGCGAACAAATTGCGGAGTTTTTTAACTCTTTTGGGCATAATCATCGGCGTCCTGACGATTATTGCTGTTGTAGCCGTTATTCAGGGATTGAATAACTATGTCACGACCAAAATGTCCTTTTATGGGGCTAACGATTTTGCCGTAAGCCGATTCTCCATGGTCGGCGGTTCGCTTAAGGAATTCAAGGAACAGCTTAAAAGGAAAAACTTAACGCTCTCGGAAATGAAAATAATCCAGGAAAAATGCCGCTCCTGCGAGTTAGTGGGAGCTAGTGTCGAGACGACAAGGACAGTAAAATACGGCAACCAATCCCTGAAAAACACAGAAATACGCGGGGAAACAGCCGTCGACCATCTCATCGGGTCAGTTCTGGAGCTCGAGCATGGCCGCTTTTTTCTTCCGCAAGAAGTGGAGCATTCCCGGTTTGTAGCTGTCATCGGGTATGACCTTCTGGAAAATTTATTTCCGAACTTAGACCCCATAGGGAAAACCATAAAAGTTGGCCAGTGGGATTTTCGGGTCATTGGCGTGGCGAAGAAAAGAGGCAAACTGTTGGGGATGAGCCAGGATAACTTTATCCGCATTCCCATTTCCACTTTTCAAAAAATCTACGGCTCGCAGCGCTCGATTGACATTAACATTCATACTTCTTCACCCGAGCAGATGGCTGCCGCCCAGGAGGAGGTGAGGACTATTCTTCGTTCGCTCCGCCATCGCTCTTTCCGTGACCCAGACGACTTTTCCTTCAATACCTCTGACACGTTCATCCGCTTCTATAAATCAGCCACTTCGAGCATCTATCTAGCCATGATCGCTATTTCCTCGATCGCGCTCCTCGTCGGCGGGATTGTGGTCATGAATATCATGCTGGTTTCCGTGACAGAAAGAATCAATGAAATTGGCATCCGTCTGGCAGTGGGGGCTCGTCGGCGGGATGTTCTCTTCCAGTTCCTCATCGAAGCCTCTGTTCTCTCTGGCGTCGGAGGAATAATTGGAATCATGCTGGGTGTTGGAGCCGCCAAGATTTTTTCAGCCGCCACATCCATGCCCTCCCGGCTGGAGCCGTTCTCCGTCGTTCTGGCCATTTTGGTTTCGGCTGGAACCGGACTCTTTTTCGGACTCTATCCCGCCAATAAGGCGGCCAAGCTTAACCCGATTGATGCTCTGAGGTCAGAAATATGAGATTAATGTTGCTGCGAGAAGTGGCGCAGATGGCTTTGGATTCTATCCGCACCAACAAACTGCGCTCTTTTCTTACTGTCCTGGGTATAACCATCGGCGTCACCACGGTTATCGGCATGGTCTCTATCGTCCAGGGGTTGAATCGAACCTTTCTCCAGGAGCTGGAATCGGTTGGTTCAGATATTATTATCATCTCCAAATATGAGCCCGAAGTTGTCCGCGTCGGCCCGCAAGATGAAGAGCTGCGGAAAAGAAAGAATATTACCTTCGACGACGCTATGGCGATTCAAACAGAATGTTCGCTCATTAAAGCTGTATCCGTCAGCCTTTATGCCGACCCTTTTCTCGACCTTCCGGTGAAATACGAAAATCGCCAGAGTGAAGAGACAATTATCATGGGGTTTAATGAGAAATTCTCTGAGGTTCTGCCGGTTTATCGCCCCAAAAGCGGCCGGTTCCTTATAGCCTCTGATATCGACCATGCCAGCCGGGTATGTGTCCTTGGTTTTGACCTGGCAGAAACGCTCTTTCCGCATCAGGCACCTTTGGGGAAAGATATTCGCATCGGTCCGGAGAAATTTCGGGTGGTAGGAGTGCTCGAAAAAAGAGGAAGCATCTTCGGCCAGAGCCGGGATAATTTTGTCGGCATCCCCATTACCACGTTGATGAAGTATTTTCCCTACAGCCTGGAAAACCTGCAGATTATTGCTGTGCCCAGGAGTCATGGAGACTTGCCTGAGGCCATGGAGGAAGTGAGTTCGCTGCTGCGGCGACGAAGAAAAGTCGGTTTCGGCCAACCCAACGATTTCGCTATTTATACCCAGGAAACAATAATTAGCCTTTATAACCAGATAACCGGGGCGGCTTATCTCGTCATGATCGTCATCTCCTCGATCGGGCTTCTGGTGGGCGGAATCGGCGTGATGAACATCATGTTGGTCTCCGTCAAAGAAAGGACACGGGAAATTGGGATAAGAAAAGCAATCGGCGCCCGCGCCAGTGACATTTCTTATCAGTTTCTAACGGAGGCGGTGGTTCTGACCGCGTTTGGGGGAATTATCGGCCTCATCCTGGGAAGCCTCATCGCTCTTTTAGTCAAGGCCGCCACGCCGCTACCGGCTTCGGTGACCTTATGGTCAGTTTTCCTTGGACTTGGCGTTTCCGTCAGCGTGGGGCTCTTTTTTGGCATCTGGCCAGCGCGGAAAGCAGCCCATCTTGACCCTATCATCTGTCTCCGGTACGAATAGATTAATTTTAATCATCCAGTCGAAGTATATTTTTCCTGCAAGGCTTCGATTACTTTTTCTAACGGGGCTCCTTTCGGACAAACCATTTCCACGAGCGATTCTCTTCCTCCTCCTCTCCCCTGAAGCGTCTCCCTCAAGAAAGGAAGCCAGCTCGTAAGGTTCAAGGAAATCCCTTCCGAGCGAGCCAGGATAAGATGGTCTTGAGTTTCTCCCCGTACGCCGAAGAGGACGAGGGCTTTTCCTTGATGGATGATTTGGAGGGCTAATTCTCGGGCTTCTTCTGCTGACCGGTCATCCCAGAGACGCGTTATCACCTCCCCCTTTGTCTCGGCTAAAATTTGTTTTGCCTCGTACTCGTTTAACTCTTCCCGCAACCGGCGGCACTTTTTCCGCAGTAATTTCGCCTCCGCCTGGAGTTTCTCCACCGCTACTCCCACCTGGTCAAGAGAAGACGAAAGGGCGGCGGCTAATCGCTCCAAAATTTGACTTTTTTTCCGGTAATCTTGCCGGGCTCGTTCACCGCAAAGGAAAAATAGCCGGAAATGCTGTCGAATTCTCTCGCGGCCAATAATCTTGATCAAACCTATCTCTCCTGTACTTCTCACATGCGTTCCGCCACAAGCAGAAAAGTCGTAATCTTCTATTTCGACGACGCGCAGCAGGCCAGTTTTTGCTGGCTTTTTACGGAAAGGAATGGAGGCCGCCTCCTGCTCGGAGACAAAATAAGTTTTTAGTGGCAGGTTTTTATAAATCAATTCCGCTACCCTTTGTTCTATTAATTTTTCCTCTTCTTCGGTAAGATGAGCCACGTCCAATTCGATAGAAGAAGATTCCTCGCCTAAATGAAAAGATAGCGTTTCAGCTTTTTTCTTTTCCCAACAAACCTGGGATAAAAGATGCTGGCCTGAATGCTGCTGCATATGGTCAAACCGCCTGGCCCAGTCAATTTTCCCCCTTACCCTTTTCTTTTCAGCGCTAACCTCTTTTTCCAGAAGATGCCAGATGCGACCATCTTGCTCGATAACTTTAATCACTCTTACACCCTCGATTTCTCCCAGGTCGCAAGGTTGGCCTCCACCTTCGGGGTAAAAACAAGTAGCCTCCAGCATAAGGGCTGGCTTTCCTTCCCATTCTCCCCTGGCGATTATCTTCGCCTCAAAGCACACCTGGTAGGCGTTAAAATAATACAGCCGCTGCGTTTCGCTTTCCCCGTTTTTGCCTTCCTTCTCTATTCCCGTCATTCTTTCCTCCTCAAAGGTCTGGTCAAGATTTCGCAGGTCACATTCATATAACTTTTTTCCATCCTACCATAAGATTTTTGTTTATCAAAAACCATCAATATGGCCGCCAAGAGCGCGGCTAATTTTTTGGTTGCTCTCTTCTTTGTGTGGTTCTTTTATAATGCTCTTTTTTGAGGAGGAATAAAATTCAAAGAGTTAGAACTTATACTCTAGTCAGCAGGTGAAAGAATTAATTTCAGGAAAAGGATGACAGATCAGAAGATGGCCATGAGGCCGGATATATTGAGAGGCAGAAATTAGCGAGGAGAACTTCCGGAAACGTCGTTTTCTGGGCAAAGACCAAACTTGTCTCTTCCGAACCTATCTCTACTTCTTTATTGCTAAAAAAGCGTCTTGCTTTTTGAGGAACACAACAAAAAAGAAAATGGAACATAAGATAAATAAAATGACGGAAGAGAAGAGACTGTAAGGGAAGCAGAGAGAAGATAAAAGACAAGAAAGAAAGAGGAAAAAAATAAAATAATCGGATTAATTTTAGATTCAGTTATATCTGGCAATATAAATCAAACAGACTTTGAAAATATTCTTAAAAGATGGGAACGCAGAAAAAAGAAGAAAGAAATGGAAGGAAAGAGGAGAGGAAAAGAGAAAAGAGCGATGATATTATTTTTGGGCGTAGCCCAGAATACGTTCGGTCAAACGAAAATGTTTTTTGGCTATTTTATCTAAAATTTTTTCGCCCCACTTCTCTATCAATTCTAAACCAACTTTTTCCGCCACGGCTGATGACCCCTTGGGCAACTCCACTCCTACTTCTTCGCTTAGTTTCTCCAGGCGGCGGAGAAATTCAGCCCGGGCTAAAAGCGAAGCTGCCGCCACGGCTAAATCCTCTTCCGCTTTGACTCTCTGGGTTAGTTTGACCTGCTTTCCCATCTTCATCAACGCCTGGCGGACATAAAATTCATCGCCAAATTGGTCGGTAATCACCACGGCACAAGGAACCTCAGCCAGGATGTTTTCTATCACTCGGGCATGCCCCCAGGCGAGGAGACGGTTAAGGTTACGCAGTCTTTGGTAAAGCTCATTATACCTTTCTGGACCTATGGCCACGACGGAATAAGGATAACCCTTTTTCAGGATGGCAGCCAGTTCCTGTACTTTTCGGTCAGTACATTTTTTGGAATCACGCACGCCGAGTTCGCGCAGCACTTCCTCCTGACCTTCAGGAACATAGAGACCAGCTATAACCAACGGACCAAAATAATCCCCTTTGCCAGATTCATCTGTGCCAATGCGACCTGTTGCCCGGGGAAAAAGCTCTTCCTGTCCCACTTAATTTTTTTAGCGCAAAAGATTTCTCTTTTTGGCCTCTTTAATCAAGTCAGCCCGGAACTTAGGGTGGGCGATATTTATTAGGGCACGAGTTCTTTCCTGCAGGTTTTTGCCATAAAGATAGGCCACGCCATATTCCGTAACCACATAACGAACATCAGCGCGGGTGGTCACGACACCTGCCCCTTGCTTAAGGTAGGGCACTATGCGCGAAACTTCCCCATCCTTAGCCGTCGAGGGCAGAGCGATTATGGGCTTACCGCCTTTGGAATGAGCTGCCCCACGGATAAAATCAACCTGGCCCCCGAAACCACTGTAAATATAAGGGCCGATGGAGTCAGAACAGACCTGGCCAGTAATATCTACTTCGATGGCCGAGTTGATGGCCACCATTTTTTCATTTTGCGCCACAATAAAAGGATGGTTGGTATAATCCGTGGGGTGGGCTTCAAAAACAGGATTATTATCCACAAATTCATAAAGTCGCCGCGAACCAAGGACAAAGGTGAGGATAACTTTATAAGGATGAAGTGTCTTGCGCGAACCCGTGATGATTCCAGCTTCGATGGCTTCCATGACGCCATCCGAAACCATTTCCGTATGAATGCCCAGTTCTCTTCGGTTTTTCAAAGAAGCCAGGACGGCGTCAGGAATACCACCAATTCCCAGCTGCAAAGTACAGCCGTCTTCAATCAAATCGGCAATATACTGACCAATCCTTAATTCCACCTCACTCATCGTCGGTCTTTCCAGTTCGGGCAGTGGTTCGGAAACCTCGACGACTTTATGTACCCGGGAAACGTGGATAAAAGAATCGCCCAAAACGCGCGGCATCTGGTCATTGACTTGAGCAATGATGACCTTGGCTTTCTCCGCGGCTGCTTTGGAAGCCAGAACTTCGACGCCGAAACTCATAAAACCGTGTTCATCGGGAGGCGAGAGGTGGAGCATAGCGACGTCTATCGGCATCTGCCCTGAATAGAAAAGGTCCGGAATCTGATGGAGAAAAATAGGCACATAATCCGCACGGCCTTCATTAATCGCTTTGCGGTCAGCCGGCCCGACAAAAAGAGAATTATGCCGGAAATGACCTTCCATCTCGGGCCTGGAAAGAGGGTCCTCGCCCATCAGCAGGACATGGACAAGCTCCACATCCCTGAGCTCGTCTTTTCTCTGGGCCAACGCTTTCATCAGAACATATGGTGTGGCCGCATTGCCGCTAATATAAACCCGGTCACCACTCTTCACTACCGAGACAGCTTCTTCGGGCCGAGTTAATTTTTTCTTATAATCATCTATCCAGCTCATCTGATTCCTCCCTCGGAATTAATAATTTATTATCAGGTTATTATCAGGGACGTTTATTTTCTTTCTGGTTTAAATAGGCATCGATGGCCGCGGCGGCTCGTCGGCCGTCGCCCATGGCCAGAATGACGGTGGCGCCGCCTCGAACTATATCGCCGCCCGCATAAACGCCTTCCAAGCTGGTCGCCATCGAGGACCAATCGACCTCAATATTGCCCCATTTGCCCACCCTAATTCCCGGAGTTGTTTGCGGAATAAGAGGATTCGGGCTCTGGCCGATGGCCACCACCACCAGGTCAACCTCGGTGGTGAACTCTGAACCAGGAACGGGCACCGGACGACGCCGGCCGGAAGCGTCGGGCTCCCCTAATTCCATCCGCTGACATTCCATGGCCACAACCCGGCCGTATTCATTTCCTATATATCTTATCGGAACAGTAAGAAAATGAAACTCAATCCCCTCTTCCTCGGCGTGTTTCACTTCCTCCTCGCGGGCCGGCATCTCGTGACGCGAACGGCGATAGATGATCATGGCTCTTTCCGCCCCCAGCCTTTTGGCGGTGCGCACCGAATCCATAGCCACATTACCGCCACCTATAACCGCCACTTGCCGACCAACCATCACCGGCGTGTCGTAATTAGGAAAATCATAAGCCCGCATCAGATTGACTCTCGTAAGATACTCGTTAGCCGAATAAACACCCACCAGGTTTTCTCCCGGGATCTTCATAAAATTAGGCAACCCCGCCCCGGTGCCGATAAAAAAAGCCTCGTAGCCTTCAGCTCTTAAGTCGTCAAGGGTCGCTGTTTTTCCCACGACGAAGTTTAACTTTATCTCCACACCCAATCGTTTTAAATAATCCACTTCTGCCTGAAGGATAGCTTTAGGCAGACGGAACTCGGGAATGCCGTAAACCAGCACACCACCGGCAACATGCAAAGCTTCAAAAATAGTAACCTGATGCCCTTTCTTCGCCAGGTCACCCGCCACCGTCAATCCCGCCGGCCCGGCTCCGATAACCGCCACCTTTTTTCCGGTGGGCGGAGGCAATGAGGGAATAAAAACCTCACCATTCTGTCTTTCATAATCAGCCACAAAACGTTCCAGGTTGCCGATAGCTACCGGAACACCCGTTGCCTTTTTCAGGTTACAAACTGCCTCGCACTGGGTTTCTTGCGGGCAAACCCGGCCACAAATGGCCGGTAAGCTATTAGTCTCTTTTATCTTGCGGGCGGCCTGGATGAAATCGCCCCTTTCCACCAGCTTGATAAAACTGGGAATATCAATAGCTACCGGACAACCCAGCACACAGGAAGGATTGGCACAATCCAGACAGCGCCGAGCCTCAAGTTGGGCTGCTTCCGGTTCTAAACCCTGGTTGACTTCACGGAAATCTGTGTTCCTGACTTCAGGCGGACGCTCCGGCATCTTCTGCCGCGGGATCTTACTCCTTTCTTTTACGGGAATGGCCCGACGCAGCTCCTGACGCCAGGGCTGCTGGTATTCTTTTTTCAATCTCTCTTTAATTTCTGGACTTAATTCTTCTTTTTCTGCCATATCAGTTCATTCCTGGCCTCAAGACTTTATTTCCCGGGATAAACCCTTCTTTCCCAGGAACAATGGGAGTTAATTTCCTCTTCTTGATAGGCCTTGCGCCGGGAAAAGAGCTCCACCCAATCCACCTCATGACCGTCAAAGTCAGGCCCGTCCACACAAGCAAATTGGGTCCGACCGGCGACGCTCACCCGACAAGCGCCACACATCCCCGTGCCATCGACCATGATCGGGTTCAAGCTAACTACAGTTTTAATCCCCAGCGGACGTGTCGCCTCAGCGCAAGAAGCCATCAAATAAGTGCATCCGATCACATAGATTCGGTCTACCTTTTCTCCCCGAGCTAAAATTCTTTGGACCAGTTGGGGGATAAATTCCTTGGGAAGATTATTATCTTCCCGACTGGCGAGGTAAAGCTCATCACTTACCCGGCGGAGCTTATCTTCCCAGTAAAGAAGATAACGAGCCCGGATATCCAGCACGGTAATGACCCGATTGCCCGCCTCTTTAAAAGCTCGGGCCAGAGGAAAGATGGCGCCGATACCATAACAACCGCCGGCGCAAAGCACAGTTCCCCAATAAGCCACCTCCGAAGGTCTGCCTAAGGGGCCCACATAAACAGGTAATTCATCGCCCGGTTGGAGTCGGGAAAGCTTTTCGGTGGAAGTACCGACGACCATAAAAACTGAAGTCACCGTCCCCTTTTCTTTATCCCAGTCAGCTATGTTTAAGGGAATTCTTTCCCCTTTCTCATCCGGCATCAGAATGACAAACTGACCTGGCCTGGCTTTCCTGGCTATCTCGGGCGCCTCTACTTCCAGGAGATGAATATTGGGCACCAACTTTTTCCGTTGAATAACTTTGGCCATTAGCTTCCTCTCTCGATCGTGACTGCTTCCGGCATCACCCGGCCATCAGCCTGGCGGGAAAAACAGGAAGCGATAAAAGGAGCAGGTGAAAATTCGGGTAAACTGCTCAGGGTTAAAGATAAAACAATAACCCCGGCTGGTACCCGTGGCGATATCTTCAGAATCCCGCCAAGATGGCTCTTTTCATTTTTAATGATAATTTTCTCACCATCTTTTAATCCCAGCTTAGCCGCCTCTTCCGGATGAATTTTAACCCATCGCGGCTGGCGCAATAGACTAAAATCACGGCTCTCTTCAGCCAGATGAAGCGAGCGGTAATAATCCAGGTTCGCTTCGGTCAATAGATGGAAAACTGGCTCTTTTTTCGACGGTAAGCCCAATTCCACCCGGCCAGGAGTAACCAACTTCTTCCTGCTCTCGGGTTCTGAAAGCCACGCTTCCATCACCGGGTAAGACTCCTTCTCGGGCCTAAGAAATTCGCTTATCTCCGGAAAAAGCTCGGCTAATTCTCGGAGGAGGTCGCTTTCGCTGGCTCGTAGAACAGACGTTGCGTCTAACCGGCGGGCAAGCTCTGAGCCGACCCACCAATCAGGCCGACTTTCAGCCAAGGGAGCCATGGCCGCCAGGAATCGCTGAACCAAACCGCTTCCCGAAACATATGTCCCGGCTCTTTCAAGACCAGTAGCCGCGGGGAGGACTATCTCGGCCAGCGATTCAAGCTCAGGGTGATAAGCGTCAACCACCATTAAAAATTCTGGTTTCTGGCTGGAGAGAGAAGGAAGAGGCCCAAAGCATAAAACGGCCTTTAATTTCCCGGAGGCGATATCTTCCTCCATCTGGCTCCATGGTCGCGGCCAGAAAGAAAGACGTCGCCACAACTCCCAGGCTCCGCGGCTATTACTTTCCAGACCAAAAGGAATTATCTTGGCGTTGACGAGAAGAGCCAGATTCCAGAGAAAACTCAAGGCGGCAACATAAGAATTCATCGTCAAGTCAGGGCCGAAGAGAATCACTGTCGATGAGCTTTGGACTAAAAGGGAGGCAGCTTTCTCCAGGTCACTATCCAGAGAAGTCTTTATTTTCTCCTTAGCATCTATGGCTTGAAGGGAACGCCAGAATTCATCAGCTCCAGGCAAAGCGGCTATTTTGTCTCGACCTATTTTTTCTGCCACCAAACTCAGCCAGCGACAGAAAACAGCAAGCTCCTCCCCGGGAGAGACTCTCAATACTTGAGCTGCGTGGCGGTCATAAGGCCTTTCTACAGTATCAAGAACTAAGACCTGAGCGCCTCTTTGCTGGGCTTGGTAAACATCAACCCAGAGAACAGGTTGCAAGACGCTCAAGTCGCCGCCGAGAATTAAAATTACCTCAGCTTTATTAATCTCCTCTGGTTTGTAATTCAGAGGGATAGAAAGTTTCTCCTCCTGCTGAAAGATTTGCCAGGCAGAGAGCGAACCAGCGACAGAACTCAGCGCTATATTCTCGGTCCCAAGCCCGCGTTGGCCAAAGAGCGTCAAAAGATAGAGGTCTTCGAGCGGCAACTGACTGGAAAGGACAAGACCAATTTCAGAGCCTCGATAAGAAGATATCTTCTGCGCCGCTTCTTCTAAAGCCTCTTCCCAGGTTGCAGGCTGGAGAGCACCATTTTTTCTAAGTAAAGGGTGAGAAAGGCGGTGCCGACTATGAACTACCTCCCGACTCAGGAAGCGACCGCGGACACATGCCTGGCCTCGATTAAGCGGGCCATCAGAGGCGGGTTCTGTCGCCAGAACCTGCTGGCCTTTAATCTTAACTTTTAATTGACAGCCCTGGCCGCAAAAAGGGCACACGACGACTGTCTCTTTTTCGGGCTTAACTTCAGCTCGCCAGGCTCGTTCGGTTAAAGCTCCAACAGGACAGACATCCACACAGGCACCGCAGAATTGACAACCGCTGGCCAGAAGTGTTCTTTCAAAAGCAGGGCTAATTACTGTTTTTGCCCCGCGAAAGACAAAAGAAATGACGGACGCTCCCCTGACTTCATGACAAACGCGCACGCACCGGCCACAAAGGATGCAAAGGTTATAATTGCGGTCAAAGAAAGGATCATCGCGGTGAATATCCAAGTTGCGATAAAAAGAAGTGAACCTGACTCTTTTTAAGTCCAGCGACCGAACTACTTCTTGCAGCTCACAGTGATTATTCTTGGGGCAAAAAATGCAGCCCGTAACCTCGTTTACTTTGCGGATCGTCGATTTATTTTCTTCGCATGCTTCCTTCTCGGAACAAATAAGACAGGCGTACGGGTGCTCGGAAAGAATCAACTCCAAGGTTTGACGCCTCGCTTCTTGTAAAACAGCCGAGTTGGTCACTACCTCCATACCGTCTTCGGCCGCAAGGGTGCAGGAGGGAATAAAGCCCCGTCGGCCTTTAACCTCTACCAGGCATAAACGACAACCAGCAAACGGAACCAACGATGGATGGGCGCAAAGAGCAGGAATATAAATCCCGTTTTCCCTGGCTATTTCCAGGACCGTTTTTGACCCTTCAAAATAAATTTCTCGTCCATCAATCCGGATGATCATGAAGCCACCCTTGAGTTTTGAGGTTGCCATTCTTTTTTCAGTATTTCATCTCTTTTCTGGCCGGTTAATTTAACAATCGCCCCCACTTTCTTGGGACACTTCTCCAAACAAGCACCGCACTTAAGGCAAAGAGACTGATCAATGTGATGAGGTTTTTTTCTTTCCCCGCTGATGGCCTTGCTCGGACAGCTTTTCAAGCAGAGAAGGCATCCCACGCATTTTTCCGGGTCGATGTAATAAATAATCAGGTCTTTACAGACGAGCGCAGGACAGCTCTTCTCTTTGATATGAGCTTCATATTCTCCTCGAAAGTATCTTAGAGTCGAAAGCACAGGGTTAGGCGCCGTCTGACCCAGGCCACAAAGCGACGCCACTTTAACGGTTTGGGCTAAATTTTCTAATTTCTCGATATCTCCCTCTTCGCCTTTTCCCTGGACAATGCGGTTGAGGATATCCACCATCTGACGCGTTCCTATCCGGCAGGGAACACATTTGCCACATGATTCTTCCTGGGTAAAATTAAGGAAATAGCGGGCGACGTCGACCATACAAGTGGCGTCGTCCATGACAATCATGCCGCCTGACCCCATGATGGAGCCGGCTTTAGTCAAGGTATCGTAATCAACAGGCAAATCAAGTAAAGAGGCGGGCAGACAGCCGCCAGAAGGTCCGCCGGTCTGGATAGCCTTAAAAGGACGACCATCCTTAATACCTCCGCCAACTTCATAAACAATCTCCTGCAAGGTAATTCCGATGGGCACTTCCACCAGACCAGTATTATTAATTTTTCCCACCAGCGAAAAAATCTTTGTCCCTTTGCTTTCTGCCGTGCCTACCTGGTTAAACCAGCCAGACCCATTTTTGATAATTAAAGGAATGTTAGCCCAGGTTTCAACGTTGTTAATATTTGTCGGATAGCCCCAGAGTCCGCTTTGAGCCGGAAAAGGTGGTCGCTGGCGGGGAAAAGCCCTCCGGCCTTCAATCGAAGCCATGAGAGAAGTTTCTTCTCCCGAAACAAAAGCTCCCGCTCCCTCAACGACGTGAATATCAAAGGAAAAGGATGAGCCAAGGATAGACGGGCCGAGAAGACCGGCTTCTTTGGCCTGTTCAAGAGCAAGAGTCACATGTTTAACTGCTAACGGATATTCCATCCGCACATAAATAAACCCTTCTGTGGCGCCGATAGCATAAGCGCCGATGATCATACCCTCGATAACGCTGTGCGGGTTTCCTTCGAGAAGACTGCGGTCCATATAAGCTCCCGGGTCCCCTTCATCGGCATTGCAAATAATGAATTTCTTTTCTCCCTTCGCCGCGCGGCAAATTTCCCATTTTTTTCCCGTGGGGAACCCCGCGCCTCCCCTTCCCCTCAACCCAGAAGCTATGACTTCCTGAATAATTTCTTCGGGAGAGAAGGAAAAAAGGGCTTTAGCCAGAGCTTGATAGCCTCCATGAGCAATATAATCTTCAAGCGAGGTGGGACGGAGATAAAAATTGGGCTCAGTCAACCAGCGAACCTGACGCCGGTAAAAAGGAATTTCTTTCTGATAGACAAACTGCTGGCCACTCGCGGGGTCAAAAAATACTAAAGAGGGAATGACCTTGCCTCCCAGCAGAGTCTCGTCGATGATCTGAGGCACATCCTTGGGTTTCAGCTTTTTATAAAAAATTCCTTCCGGCTCAATAATGATGTTCGGCTCCATCTCACAGAAGCCGTGACAACCGGTAACCACTAGGCCTATTTTTTCTTCTAACTGTCGCTTCTTCAGCTCCGCCTCAAAAGCTTGGAGAATTTCTAAGGAACCGCTGGCCTGGCCGCATGTACCGGAGGAAAGGACCACTGTTTTTGCCCAACGCGGACGCGAAGAAAGGATTTCCATGCGCCAATTTTCCAGTTCCTGAGGGCTTTTAATTTTTCTCATTTATCTTTTTCCTCGTCAGTTTTAGCCGGTAATATTTTCTCCACCTGGTCAATGGTTACGTGGGAATGGTAAGTACCATCCACCACGACTACTGGCCCGATAGCGCAGCAGCCCAAGCAATTGACGGTTTCCAGCGAATACTGACGGTCGGCCGATGTTTCGCCGGCTCGGATGCCGAGCCGTCTTTCTGCTTCTTCGGCAATCTGCCATCCTCCCCGCACATGGCAGGCAGTTCCCAGACAGACAATGACCTGGTGCTTCCCCCGTGGTTCGAGAGTAAAAGCTTTATAAAAAGTTAAGATCCCAAATATCTCCGCTTCCGAAAGGCGCAGGCGACGGGCTATCTCGGCCACGATTTCGGGCGGAATGCAGCCAAACCGAGCCTGCGTCCGATGAAGCAGATGGATCAAATCTTTCTGTTGTAAGGATAAACCCTGAAAAATTTCATCTACTTGATTCATTTCTCTCTTCAGAAAAAAGGAATTTCATCGGCGGGTAGACCGAATCTTTCCGCGATATTTTTTTTCACTAATTTTCCCCGATAAAGATAGAGTCCTCGCTGGAGAGAGGTGTCAGCTTTAATGGCTTCTTCTACCCCGGCATCACCTATTTCATGGAGGTAACGGACAACCAGGTTGGAGAGGACTTTGGTTGAGGTTCGGCTAACCGCTGAGGTCAGATTAGGAACACAATAATGAATCACTCCCTCCTCGATGAAAGTAGGATATTCTAAGGTGGTTGGCCGGGAAGTTTCGATACAACCGCCATGGTCGATGGCCAAATCAATAATAACCGAACCATGTTTCATCGACTTGACCATATCCCTGGTTATCATTATCGGCGCTCTTTCTCCTGGACGAAGCACAGCTCCGACCAGGACGTCCGCCACTTTGGTCATCCGGGCGAGGTTATAACGGCTACCCATGAGAGTAACCACTCTTCCGCCTGTCATCTCCTCAATCCGCCGCAGACGGTCCATGTTATGCCCCAGGACGATCGTATGCGCCCCGGCGCCAAGGAAAGCTCGTGTGGCACTCCTCGCCAGGACGCCGCTTCCGACAATGACCACCGTAGCCGGAGGAACACTTACTACGCCGCCCATGATCGCCCCTCTTCCTCCCTGGTTGGTCTGGAGGTAATGGCCAGCAATAAAGATGCACATCTGACCGGCGACTTCGCCCAAGCTTTCATAAAAAGGCAGGCTGTCATCATCCTCTTGAATGATCTCATACCCGATCATAACCACTTTTTTAGCTAATAGTTCTTCCACTACCTGCTTCTTGGCAATGGCCAGATGCTGAAAACCCATAATTATCTGTTCGGGTTTAACCATTTGACATTCTTCATGGGTGAGGGGAGAAACATTGAGGACGACATCGGAGCGACCAAAGACTTCTTCCTTGGTGAAAACAATCTGGGCTCCTCCCGCCAGATAATCTTCATCGGAATAGCCCGCTCTCTGGCCGGCGCCAGATTGGACGTAAACTTTGTAACCTTTTTCTACCAGAAAGGAGACACCGCTGGGAGTCAAAGCAGCCCGGTTCTCAATCTTGGCACTCTCATTCATAATGCCGACATTCATCTCGGTCCTCCTCATAATAAAAAAGGAAGATATTTTAACAGAGACTACTTATGGAAACAATATGTCTTGGCCTTTGCCCCCGGTAAAATTTGATTTATTTTTTAGCTTCATAAACAACTTGACCGCCGACAATCGTCATTATTACCTTAGCTTCTTTTATTTTTTCAGGAGACAAGGTAAAGATATTTTCCTCGAGGACAACCAGGTCAGCCAGTTTGCCCGGTTCAAGAGTGCCCTTTTTTTGCTCCGCAAACTCAGCATAAGCTCCGCCGAGCGTATAAGCTCTGACGGCTTCTTCCACGGAGATTTTCTCCTCCGGCACCCAACCCGACGGATTCTTTCCGTCCACCGTCTGCCTGGTAGTAGCGGCCCAGATACCGGTTAGCGGGTTAAGAGGAGCTACTGTCCAATCCGAACCGAAGGCCAATTGGACACGGTGGTCGAGAAGAGAACGAAAAGCATAGGTTGTTTTGCTCCTCTCCGGGCCTATGCGTTTTTCAGCCCAGCAGCCATCGTCGGCCAGATGATAAGGTTGCATGGAAGCAATAATACCCAGCCTCGCCAAACGACCGATATCTTCCCGCCGAAGATGTTGGGCATGTTCCACTCGCCAGCGCCGGTCACGTTCGCCATGCTCGGCGATTATTCGCTCAAAAATATCCAAAATTAGGGCATTGGCCCGGTCACCGATAGCATGAATGGCCACTTGTAAACCAAGGCGGTCAGCGCGGCGAATCCTTTCTTCCATGATTCCTTCTGGATACATTTGACTGTGAAGTAAACCAGAGCTCTCTGGCTGGTCAACATAAGGCTCGAAGAAAAGAGCGGTGGCCGCGCCGAGCGAGCCGTCAACAAACCCTTTAAGTCCGGCCAGCTGGAGAAAATCATGGCCAAAGGAACCTCTTAGATGAAGACGCTCCAAGAGGTCGACCTCAGTTATAGGTATGTATAGCCTGACCCGACATTTTAGCTTGCCCTGCCGGAAAAGCTCCTGATAGACCTCCAGGTGGGAAGCGTCTCCCATATCATGAACAGAAGTTACTCCATGCTCGAGGGCGTGAAGAACTGCCTGGTAACCGGCGTCTATTTTTTCAGCCAGGGAAGGCTCAGGAATATGACGGCTAACCAGTTCCATGGCGGCGTCCGTGAGAATGCCCGTTGGCTCTCCCGTAGACGGGTCCTTTTGAATCTCGCCTCCTGGCGGTGAAGGCGTGTTCCGGTCAATGCCCGCCATTTTCAAGGCCAAACTGTTGGCCAAAGCCATGTGACCATCATGGCGAGTAATGAAGACAGGGTTAGCCGGCGTGACGGGGTCAATCCACTCCTTCCGGGGTAAGACGGGCGGATTAAACCTTTGATGATCCCAGTCTCCATGGGTAATCCATCGGCCGGGGCCCACTTCTTGCGCCCGTCGGGCAAGACACGAAACAAACTCTTCCTTACGGCTCACTTCTTTGAGTTGTAAACTCTGAAGGGCAAAGCCTCCATCCAGGAAATGAGTATGGCTATCGATAAAACCAGGAAGGACAAGCGCTTTCTTCAAGTCAACCCAACGTCCCTCGGGTGATGTCTTCTTTTTTATCTCTTTGTTTGAGCCCACGGCCCAGATTTTCTCCCCTCTGATAGCCACAGCCTCAACCCAGGGCTGACTCAAATTCCCTGTCCAGCAAAGCCCGTTATAAAGGACTATGTCCGCCATCTCTTTTCTCCGGCAAGAACTGGTTAAAAAAATGATCATCCCCCCCATAGCCAGGGCAAAAAATAATTTAGGTTTAAATTCAGGTTTTTTCATTTTTCCTTTTAGCTCGGATTATCATTATACATTTTATTTTTTTTATATTTTTAATCATCATGTTTTTACTTCGATTTTCTTTTCCGGCCAGCGCTCAAGGTCGTGGGGCATGATGAGCTGGCCGGAATAATTTTCTTTTATCTCGCTTTCTATTTCCTCCAGAGAAAAATCAACTTCGCCAAAAAAATGACAGGGAATAAGCACCGGCACTTTGGCCTTTGCGGCCAGAGCTCCGAGTTCAAAAGAATCGGTATGCATGCGCCTTAATTCCGGATAGGCCTGGAAAAAACGACGGGGTGCTGAGGCTTCGTGAATAAGTACATCCACGGTTTGAGCCTCCTCCCATAAAGGAGGATAAGGTGGAGTATCACCTGAAAAAAGCCAGGCCTGTTTATTATCAACAGAGGTAAAACGGTAGGCCAGAGATGAAGCATGGTGGGGCGTGGGGATAGGCTTCAAGCTTATTTCTTCCGTAAGCTGGTATTCTTTACCCGGCTCGAGAGCCAAAAACGACGTCCGGCATTTGAGACGAGGATGGCGAAGCTCGAAAAGGTCGAGCAAACGGCGACAAAAGTCGACGGTCTCCTGGGAACCCAAAACGCGCAGCGTCATCTCCTCGAGCATCAGACTATGAACCAGGGAAGGTAAGCCATAGACATGGTCGGGATGAACGTGGGTTAAGAGAAGAAAATCAATGGCCCTTGGGTCCTCCCCCATCTTCTTTAATTTATGGACCACGCTTCCCGGACAATCAAGGAGAATCCTGGTATTTCCCTGGATAAGCCAGAAGCAAGTATTGTCGCGGTGGGGAGTGGCTGTAGCTCCGCCTGTTCCCAGAATAACCAATTCAAACATGAGAGAAAGCCATTTATAAAAAAATAAAAAGCGAAAATCAACCCCAAAAAGCGCCGTAAAATATGTGTTTGACCCACCGTGGATGACTTAACCACTTGACCTGGCAAATTATTGAAGTAAAAACATAATCTCTTCTTCTGAGAAACGGCTGTTTCTGGGAAAAAGTAAACCGTATTTTGACGGAAGTTATTATTGACAGAAAAGAAAGGTTAAGCTAAATAATTTAAATGGCTGAAGATTGGCAGCGTTGCTTTATCCAGATTATCCGAAAAATTGATTCAACCACGGAGAAAAAATGATAAACGCTACTCAAATTCGGCGAGGCATGGTCATTAAGCTCGACGGCGAGCTTTATAAAGTTTTGGAGGCGGTTCATGTGGCGCCGGGCAACTGGAAAGCCTGTGTCCAAACTAAGCTGCGCCACCTCCGCCACCAAACCCTACTCGATTACCGCTTTCGCTCGGAAGACCGGGTAGAACAGGCTTATCTGGAAGGCGTGCCCATGGAATTTGTCTACCAGGATGGACAAGAATACATCTTCATGAACCTGGAAACCTACGAACAGTTAGCTCTCTCCGCCGACCTTATTGGAGACGCTATAAATTACTTGGTACCTAATGTTGTTTTTACCATCGAGATGCACGAAGGACAACCTGTGGGCGTTAGGCCTCCCATCACCGTTGACCTCAAGGTGGTTAAAACCGAACCCTATCTTAAGGGAGCCACCCAGTCAGCCAGCGGCAAGCCAGCTACCTTAGAAACTGGACTTACGGTTATCGTCCCTCAATTCATTAAAGAAGGAGACGTGATCCGTATCGATACCCGGGAAGACAAATACGTGGAAAGAGTTAAAACAACCTAAAAGCTCAGAAATTCTGCCAGAAAACAGTTACATTGCCATACCGATCTTTGACTCTTATCACCACCATCCTCTCCGCTCCTGGCTTTAGTTCGAACGTGGCTTCAAAAGTTTCCTGTCGCGAATCACAAATTCCGTCCAAAGGAAAAACCATCCGCCAGGGTTCAGGACGAACCATGACTTCAGCTCTTTCTATAGCTGAAGAAGCATCCTCCGCCTCAAAATTGATGGTTAGCATATTCCCCTTGGTTTTCACGGCTACGTTTTTGACGACAGGAGGGGTGTTGTCCACAACAAACGGAAGGCTAACTTTTTCTGCTTTTTGTTCGGCCGATGGCGGGTTGGAGGGAGCATCTGAGGCGACTACTCTTAGCTCATAAACACCGTCAGGAAAAGCTGATGTTTCCAGAACATAAATGTTATCTCTCCAGTTGGAAGCAAGTAGCCTCCATTCCCTTTCCCCCTCTTTTCTTAAATAAACCTCAAAGACTAACTCGTCATTGTTTTCATCACTGGCTTCCCACTGAAAGGTTTGATAGCCTTGACGCACGACGCGCCGGGCAGCTACGAGGGAAAGCCTGGCTTCCTCGCGAGAGGCCTTTTCGCTCTTCCTCGACGGGTCAAGGCCCCAGATTATTTCATCTTGCTCCGGCGGTTTGAGCAACACTTCGTTAGGAGGGAAAATGTCTAATTTAGTGATGGAAGGGGGTAAATTTGCCGGTAAATAAAATAAAGTCACTCTTTGGAGGGAAGGAGAAACCTGACTGCTCTGACTGCGAAAAATTGCTTTTAGCTGAAGATAGCGCGCCTTGGGGCTAAGAATAGGTTCATTATTTTTTTGGTAGGGAGGTGACCATTCACTCCAGGTGGCGTTCGGTTGAGCTGAATTACCGCTTCTCGACTGAAAGAGAAGAAGACAATTAGCTGGCACTTCCGCCAGCCATTCAAGTCGCCCCCAGGTAGCGACCGTCCGGGCATCAAGCACCGGACTGAGGAACTCTCCCTCGAGAGACTGTTCCCGAAGAAGGGAACCCAGAGTACAAGGATTATTCCCTAAGAAAAATACCTTTTTATCTCCCGCAAACAAACCGTAGGTTTGTTCGAAGCGGCCTTCATGCAGCAGGCTGACCTTCTCCTCCTGGTCAATGGCGTATATCCTTCCTTTAACTCCTGTGCCAAAATAAATTCTCTTTTCCTCAGGACTGAAAACCACGGCATAAGCCATTTCTTCAGCCGAAGACCATATTTTTTTGGCCAGGCCATCGGGTCGAACCCGAAAAAGAGCACCCGGCTCTCTCCCTTCGGCCGCGGAGGAAACCGCAGGAGGAGCTAAGGCTCTGGCCGCTGACACAGTGATGGTCACTTCCCCTTCTGAGCTCTCCTTTAATCCTGCACTACCCTCTTCCCGGCGAGGTCGGCTGGGTGTTCCTGCAGCCGCCGCAAAAACGTTACCTGAGGCATCCACAGCTAAGTCTTTGACTTCTTCGTAGGCTGTCTCCAGCAAAAGAGATGCTTTGGCCCCTGGCTTCAACAAATAAATTGAGCCCGGGCCACCGCTTCCCGCATAAACCTCGCCCGAACCTGTCCGATGAAGACAGAGAATGTGCGTTTCTTGGGCCTGGAGTTGGAGCTTGCCTTCGCCCAAAGGCGAAATTTCATAGATGCCGCCTTTTTCTCCCACCGCGGCCAGAAGAGTGCCTTTTTCGGTGAAAAGGAGGTCCCAGATATACTTTTCTTCTGGGTTAAAAAATACATCCCCCTGACCTTTTCCTGTTAACCGATAAATTTTGCCGTGAGGAGAAGTGCCAGCGTAAAGAACACCTTTGGCATCCAGGGCCAAGCAGGTTACATCCATTTCCTGGGCTTGAAAATAAAGCTCTTGTTGGCCGCCGCGCAGGCGATAGATTTTTCCGCTATGCCCAGTTCCCAGGTAAAGAGAACCATCCGGGGCAGCAATAAAAGAAAGAAAAAAATCCTCCGCCGGGCTGGAAATTATTTCTGGCTTAACGCTCAGCGAAAGCCTTCCTTCCGCGGAAAGCATCAGCGCTTGCAGTTTGCCAGCAAGAAAATCCTCAAAACGACGTAATTCCCATTTAAGAGGTGTGGCTCCGTAAGAAAAAACAAAAAGGCTGAGAATTAGGCCAGCCCACAGCCAGGCTCTTTTTTTCATTGTTTTCTCTCTCCTCCCGCTATGGTTTGATCCTCAGGGGAATTGTGGCCGTGCCTTTGAAGGCATGGGCGATAGGCAGTTGATACTCGGCTAATGTGGACCGGTTAATAGGCACAGGGGAAGGGGTGGAAGCGCGGGGTGAGGTGAGCATGTTCTTGAGAGTTATCGGGAGGCTACCCATTTCCTCGCCTCTGAGAAACAGCCCTGGTTTAGGTATTAGAAGCTTAAAATAGATGCGGTTATTTTTGCGCAGGCTATTCAGCAGGCGGATAAGTTGATTCAGGTTACGAGGAGAAAATTCGGGCCTTCGGTAAAGGTCAACTTCCACCTGATGCATAGAAGCTGCATCACCCACTACCAGTTGGAATTCAGTGTTGGGCGGAAGCTGGGGAGCTGTAATAGTTACTTCTTCGATGATGCTTTCATCCCTGAAGGTCCGGTAAAAAACCTTGACGTTTATCCTCTCGCCCGGGTTTACTTCGTATTTATCGCACCAGACTCTTTCCAGAACCCCAATCTTTATTTCTTCATTAACCCTGGTCTGCAAATCACACCTTATTATTCTTAAATCTTGAAACTCGTTATTAATTAAATAATAGGTTACGGCAGTGAGAAGCCCGGAAAAGGAAGTCACCGCCGCATCAAGGTTGCCGGAAAAAAGGTCTTCGAGATGAACACTCTGGCCGTTATCCAGATAAACATCGCCGTTAAACTCCACGGTCAGGTTGCCATAAGCCCGTGTTTCGCTGAGGATTAACGAATAAAGACTCAGGTTAATCAAAAGAGGCGTGAGAATCTTGTCGTTGACTACTTGCACCCGGAAACTCCGGGTGGAACCGGCGCTATCCAGAAGCGTGAGGTTGAGGGGAACAAATTGAGGTAATGTGCCTATTTCGCCAACGGCTCCTGCCTGACGGTCCTGGATAAAACGGCCAATGAGCTGACCCGTCTTCGCCAGTTTAAAAGAAGTTTCCAGGCTTGGTACTACGGTCAGAACTTCTGCCTTGGCTAACCCCATATCGACGGCCCCAAGATTATAAAGGGGATGGCCAAAAGCAAACACTCGGTTACCTTCCACATAAGTTGCTGTCCCGAGGGCGGACATATCCAAGTCACCACGGATGAGCTGAATGGCAATCGGGTCTCCTTCCTTGACCTGGCCAGCGGGAAGAGGGCTAGTCGTCTGGGAGGAAGAACCGGATGAGACAGGAACAAAGCCCATCCGGGAAAAAAGCGGTCTGGTTTTTTCGAGAAGAGCCGGAGAAAAGCCGCTAAAAACCAGCGGCACCGAAAGCCTCTGAAAATCATTGCCCGCGATAGAATGTTTAATGGCGGGAAAAAGAAGGGGGTTGAGCTCAAGAATATTTTCCACAGTCATCATAGGCTGGAAGCTTTCTGGCCAGCTCGCCGCTGTCCTTGTCTTTTCTTTCGGCTGCCCAGCAGCCAGCATTTCTTCAATAGGGGTAATGCCGGCAATGGCTTTGCGGGCAAAAGGAAAGCTATAAGCCACAGCCCCGATAAGCTTGCCGTCAATATAAACCGGGCTGCCGCTCATCCCGCTCACCACGCCACTCTCTTCCAGCCCCTGGCCGGCAAGTTGAGCAAGGATAATGTTTCTCTTCGGCTGAACGTTTTCCAGGACTCCCAGGATAATTGCTTCGAACTCCTCCACCTGCGTTCCCGAAAAAACGCTCTTGCCTATTCCTTTCATCCCGGGTTTGACTTGACTTAACGGCATAATCACGGAAGCCGGAGCTCCAAAAAGAGATAACCCGGCCCATAGCATAAGCCAGAGAAAAACAGGGAATCTTCTTTTTATCCTCATGAAATTATTGGCTATCTCCCGGAATTAGCCCTATGATTTGACCGCATTTCTTAAAACTGGCTAACACCGCCTCCAGGTCTTCGTCCCGATGCGTGGCAGAATAACTCGTCCTGATGAGCGAACGGCCTTTGGGTACAGCCGGATAAATGGTCGGAGTAGTAAAGATCCCGTCTTCCCGTAACAATTTCCAGAACATAAAGGCAACCTCATCCTCGCCCACAATAATGGGAATTATTTGTGTTTGAGACTCCCCTGTATTAAACCCCATTTTATGGAAGCTTTGCCTCATCTTCTCGGTAATAGCCCAGAGTCTATGCCGACGCTCAGGCTCATTCTCGATAATATCCAGAGTAGCTAAAACGGTGGCCACGGAGGCTGGTGTAATACTGGCGCTAAAAATAAGCGAACGAGCGTGATGCTTGATATATTGAATGACCTTTTTTTCCCCGGCGACAAAACCGCCAAGAGAGGCAAAGGACTTGCTGAAAGTCCCCATGATAATATCTACATCTTCTTCAACGCCAAAATGTTCGGCCGTGCCCCGGCCATTAGCGCCCAGAACACCGATGCCGTGAGCGTCATCCACCATCAAACGGGCGCCGTATTTCTTGGCCAGGGGGACAATCTCGGGAAGATTAGCCATATCGCCTTCCATGCTGAAAACGCCGTCGACCACAATCAGCTTGCCTGAATTCGCGGGGCAAGAGGCCAAGATTCTCTCTAAATCATTCATATCATTGTGTTTATATTTATATACCGTGCCGTAAGAAAGGCGGCAGGCGTCAATAATCGAGGCGTGGACCATCCGGTCAGCAATAATAATATCGCCCTTATCCACAAGGGTGGAAATGATCCCGAGGTTAGTCTGAAACCCAGTGCTGAAAGTGAGAGCTGCTTCTTTGTTCAGAAAGCGAGCCAATCTGTTCTCGAGCTCCACGTGCAGGTCGAGAGTACCGTTGAGAAAACGAGAGCCACAGGTGGCCACACCATAACGGTCGATGGCCGCCTGAGCTGCCTGTTTAACCTTTGGATGGTCAATTAAACCCAGGTAATTGTTGGACCCGACCATGATCATTTCTCGGCCGTTGACCATTACTCTATTTCCGCTTACCGCTTCAATCGGAGTAAAGTAAGGGTACATATCCATGGCCATGGCCTCATCTGCTCGGGTAAACTGATAGCACTTGTCAAAAAGATTCATGCCTCCCTCCTTCTGAGTTATCGAAAAAACCGAAGGTATTTTTTTCCAGAATTGACTGTTTCTCCTTTAGTATCTTAGAATCGCTCCATGAAGATTTTAATAACGGGCAGCACGGGCTTTATCGGCCGTCATCTCCTCGCTACTCTACTCCATTCAGCCAACCATCAAATTGCGGTTCTCGTGCGCCATCTTCACAAGCTGGACCCTCTTCTTCGGTCCGCTGTTTTACCGCTTCCCGGCGACCTCTCTTCCCTGCCTCATCTCCCGCCAGGTCTGGATATTGTTTTTCACCTCGCCGGGCTAACTAAAGCGACCAAAGCAGCTGATTATTATAATGTAAACCATCAGGGCACCGCAAGCCTTTTAAAGGCTCTGGAAAGCCAGGAGAAAAAAATAAAGTTTATTTACCTGAGCTCTCTCGCTGCCTTCGGACCCGCCACAAGCCTCCAACCTGGTCGAGAAGAGGACCCCCCTCATCCTATAAACCCCTACGGCCGAAGTAAACTCCAAGCAGAAGAAGAAGTGCTTCGTTATAGAGAACGATTTGATGTGGTGATTCTCCGCGTGGGCGGAGTTTATGGGCCAGGCGACAGAGATTTTCTCTCTTTTTTTCGGTTTATCCAGCGCGGCTGGCTGCCACTTTTTGACAATGGCCGGATGAGATTAACCCTTTGTTTTGTCCAGGATTTAATCCAGGCTCTTCTTCTCGTCGCCACTACTCACTTAAAGTCAGGTGAAGTATTCCACATCGGTGACCCTACACCCTACACGTGGGAACAGA
>FWPV01003310.1_pt1 | contig 36934 bp, 30 predicted proteins | sample 2228371 | NCBI WGS metagenome assembly FWPV01 (sample SAMEA103939776, study PRJEB20133) | metagenome | reverse complement strand
AAGCGATATACAAGTCCCTCGGACGCGCCCCCTGGCGCGGCAAGTGAGGGGCGCGTTTAGCGCCGCTCACGCGCAGAGTTGGTAAAAGACCAAAAAAAGCCGCCCGAGAACGGGCGGCTTTTGGTGTGAGGCTCGAGTTCAGGCTTTTTCTTTGTCTTTGTCCTTGTCTTCTTCCAGGCTGAGCTGGCTCAGCAGGTCGCCGAACACGTCGCCGAGCTTGACATTGGTGTTGGAGGCCGCAACCACGTTGGGGTCGTAGTTGGTGTAGGCGGCTGCGCCAGCGGAACCTCCGTAGTCGAAATCGCGCTCGCGGCCACGCCCTTCGCGTGGGCCGCCCTTGCCCTTGGGACGCTTGGGACGCTCGCCGCCCTTGCCTTCACGGCGGCCCTTGCGGCCTTCGCCCTCCTCGTCGCCGAGGATGCTAACCGCCTGGGGGGGTGGGGTCAGGAGGCGCTTGCGCGAGAGGCTGATGCGCTGCTCCACGGGGTCAATCTGAAGGATGGCGGCCTCGACTTCGTCGCCCTTCTTGAACAGTTCGGAGGGTTTCTCGACGCGTTCGTAGGCCAGCTCGGAGACGTGAATGAGCCCTTCGATGCCCGGCTCGATCTCCACAAACACCCCAAAGTCGGTCAGGCCCGTGACCTTGCCCTTGACCGGGGTACCGGGCGGGAAGCGGTCGGGCAGGCTCTTCCAGGGGTCGGGCTGGGTTTGCTTCAGGCCCAGCGAGAGGCGGCGCTCGGCGGGGTCAATGCGCAGCACCTGGGCTTCGACCTCCTGGCCTTCCTTCAAGATTTCGCTGGGGTGCTTGGGGCGCTTGGTCCAGGACAGCTCGGAGATGTGGATGAGGCCCTCGAGGCCCGGCTCTACCTCCACAAAGGCCCCGAACTGGGTCAGACCCACCACCTTGCCGGTTAGCTTGGAGCCAATGGGGTAGCGCTCCGAAACGGTCAGCCAGGGGTCTTCGGTGAGGGCCTTCATGGAGAGGTTAACCCGCTCGCGCTCGGTGTCCACCGAGAGCACCTTGGCCTTCACGGTCTGGCCTTTGTGCACCACGTCCTTGGGGTGGTTGAAACGGCCCCAGGTAATCTCGCTGCGGTGTACCAGGCCATCCACGCCACCCAGGGCCACAAACACGCCAAACTCGGTGACTTCGACTACCTGGCCCTCCACAATGTCGCCTTCTTTCAAACTGGAAAGTATCTGCTGACGAGCGGTTTTTTGCTCGGTTTCCAGCACGGTACGGCGCGACAGGATGACCCGGCCCTTCTTGCGATTGAGTTCGATGATTTTGACCAGGAAGCTCTGACCAACATACTCGTCGAGCTCCGGGGTGCGCTTGAGGTCTACCTGGCTGGCAGGCAGGAAGGCACGAATTCCTTCAACCGTAGCGACCAGACCCCCCTTGACCTTTTCTTTCACCTCTACCATCACCGGCTCGCCCTGGTCGAACAGGGCTTGCACCTTGACCCAGCTCTGGTCGGCCTCGGCCCGCTTCTTGGAAAGCACCACCTGGCCGTTCTCGAGGTCGGCCCGCACCACATAGGCGGTTACGCTGTCGCCGGGCTTGAGCAGGTTCTTTAACTCTTCCTCGGAGAGCGGCTCCTCGGTGAGCTGGTTAAAGGGGATGATGGCTTCGGTGCGCGCGCCAATGTCCACCATTACACCGTCGTTGGTGATGAGCACCACCGTACCGGTGATGACCTGACCGCGCTGCACGGTCTTCTCGAGGCGAGCCTCTGCGTCTTGCAGGGCTTGCTCCATGCTAAAAACTTGGGGCTCTTTTCCAGTTTCCACTGGAGTCTGGGTAGCTTGGTCTTCCATTCGCCTGTTTCCTCTCTGCCTTTACCTTCTGTCGCGCCAAAATTTCCACCCAGATTGCTCTGGGTTTGGTTTGGAGATGGTCTGCGCGACGGGTTGCCTCCCCTGGGGTCTTAAACCCTGAGTTGAGACATACCTGTTAGTTATAGCACAGGTTTCTGGGTTTGTCCAACACAGTCTAACCCAATTGAACGCGTACAGATACTCAGTCCAGGGCGCAGTTTCTCATACTTCATTCGGCTGACAAAAGTCAGAGGTCGAAAGTCTGTTGAGGGCACGTCATGGGCCAGGGCGTTGTTTGCTGACCAGCCATGAACCGTGGGCTTTATTTGAGCTTTCAGCCTTCGGCGTTGGGCCATCCGCATCTGCGCTAGAGCTTGTGTGCTTCGGATGCATGCCCCTCCACCCAGTGCGACCCATCGGGCAGGAACTCCTTCTTCCACACCGGCAAAATTTGCTTGACCCGCTCAATGGCGTAGCGGCAAGCCTCGAAGGCTTCGGGGCGGTGCGGGGCCGAGACCACAATCAGAATGGAGCCTTCGGCGGGCAACACCCGGCCCAAACGGTGCCACAAGGCCACCCGGCCCAGCACCCAGCGTTCGCGCATCTCGGCGATAATTTGCTGCATGACCTTCTCGGCCATGCCCGGATAGGCCTCGTATTCCAGATGGGTTACGGCAAGGCCTTTGTTGGGGCTGCGGGTGGTGCCCAGAAAACTGACCACGGCCCCATAGGGGTCATCCGAAGCCCAGTCCACCCAGGGTTGTACAGCCAGCACTTCGTGGGTCAGGCCAAAGCTGTCGTTGCCCTGCACGCTGCCTGCCGGAAGAGAAGCCGAGGAACCGCCCGATACGGGCGGCAAAAAGGCCAGCTCATCCCCTTCCTGGAGGGGGTCGCCGGGCTGGGCCAGCCGTTCGTTGATGGCCGCCAGCCCCCCCGAGAGTTGCAGGGGGTACTGCTGCTCCAGCAGGGCTTTGGCATCGGCCACCGTTGAACCGGCAGGGAGGTCGAGCTCGAGCCGGGCCTGTCCGGCCTGCTCACGGAAAAGGGCAAATAGCAACACCCGAACACGCATAGTTTTGATTGTCCAGGCTCTGGCCCCTGGTGTCTAGTCCAAAACTCGAATCGCTGACGCGGCTCACTTCCCCATGTAGGCCTGGCTCATGGTGAAAGCTACCGAAAGCGCCTTCTCGTAGCGCATGCGTACCGGGCCGAGCAGGGAGAGTTCGCCCACCTGATCGTTGACCCGGATCCCGGCCTGTACCAGCGAGAGCCCTTCGTTCTCGCCGACCCGCACGTTCACACCCCCTGGGGGGGTGAGGGTGGAGTCGCTGGGGGTCTCAAAAACCGCTATGGCCTGGCGTAAAAACAAGGGGTTCTGAGCCTCCGGCTCGCTCAGCAACAACCCCATTCCTTCGCGGTATTCCTCCTGGCTGCCCTGTGCAAACGCTCTGCGAATGGATTCGTACAGCTCCATCATGGCAGGTGTGCTGGCCATTACAGGCTGGGTTGCCCTGAACAGGCGCTGTTCTGCTTCACTCAGTTGAGCCTCGGTAGGGGTGAAAGAGAGTTCCAGACGGGCTTCGCGCACCCGCCCACCCTCCAGAACCGCTACCGCCAGTACCTTGCCCGGTGTCAGGTTGGAAAGGTGCACCTGCCACAGTTTGGGTGCACGCTGGGGTCTGAGTCGGAGCAGCGCCGGGTAGCCCGAGAGCCTGGAAGCTACCTGCACGAGCAAGGCTTCACGCCTCGAGCCCGCGTCTTCTAGTACCTGGGCCAGCTTGTCCAGCGTGGCCTGGGGTAGGGGGTTGGGCGGCAGCTTGGACAGGGCGTAGTGCTGGAACCCGGTTCGCGTGGGGATACGGCCTGCCGAGGTATGGGGTTTGCCGATCAGCCCTTGTTGCTCGAGTTCAATCAGCTCGTACCGGATGGTAGCGGGCGACAATGACAGCTGCTCCGCCAGCACGCTCGAGGGTACTGGGGTCTGGGTCTGGATATAGCTATCCACCAGTAGATGCAGAATGCGTCGTTGCCGCTCGGTCATGTTCAACTTTCAGTTTAGAACCAAACCGGTTGTCTGTGGTATGGCGGGTTGCATTGTGGGGCGCTTCGCAATGCCTCGCCATCCCTGCTGTGCGAATCCGTAACGAAGGTCTAAAACATACCAACTGCCTAATGTTCGGCCAGAACCTAATCGATTTGGACTGCGTTGAAACAGTACAAAATGCAAAAAACCCCCAAATTTTCGACATATTTTCCTATATGTTTGGGACAAATGTTATCAAATTTATGTACATTTGTCGCTAAAACGATTGACAATATACAAAACCTTGGGTAGTCTCATGCCCAGGAGGTGAAAGGTTGATGAAAAACCTTCGACTACCGATATTCCTAGGGGCCATGCTGATGGGCCTGGCTCTGGCAGAAGACCCCGAGTTCAGCGCAGCCGACACCGCTTGGATGCTGGTGGCCACGGGTCTGGTGCTGCTGATGACCCCGGCCCTGGCCTTCTTCTACGGGGGGCTGGTGCGCTCCAAAAACGCCCTCAACACCATGATGATGAGCTTCTCGGCGCTGGGCTTTGTGGCGGTGGCCTGGGCCTTGCTGGGCTACTCTCTGGCGCTCTCGGGCGACGGCAACTTTATCGGCGACCTGCGCTACATGTTCCTGAACAACGTGGGTATGGAGAACAAGGGGGCCATTGCGTCCATCACCATCCCCCACATGCTCTGGATGATCTTCCAGGGCACCTTCGCCATCATTACCGCTGCGCTGGTCTCGGGCGCGGTGGTGGAGCGGATGCGCTTCCCGGCCTTTTTACTCTTCATCACGCTCTGGAGCCTCTTTGTCTATGCGCCCCTGGCCAAGTGGGTCTGGGGGGGCGGTTTCCTGGCCGACCTGGGGGCCTGGGACTTTGCGGGTGGCACGGTGGTACACATCAACTCCGGCATTGCCGCGGTGGTAGCGGCCCTGGTACTGGGGGCGCGTAAGGATTTCGGGCGGCAGGCCATCCTGCCTCACAACGTGCCCTTTGTGCTGTTGGGGGCGGCCCTGCTGTGGTTTGGCTGGTTTGGCTTCAATGCGGGCAGTGCCTGGGCGGCCAGCGCAACTGCAGGGCTGGCCCTGGTCAACACCATCCTGGCTCCGGCGGCCACCATTGTGGTCTGGTCGCTGATTGACCTGACGCGGACGGGCCGGGTAACCGCGGTGGGGCTGGCCACGGCTATTGTGGTGGGTCTGGTGGTCATTACCCCAGCCGCCGCGTTTGTCTCACCCTTCTTCGCCCTGGTGATGGGCGCAATCGGGGCCTTCCCGAGCTACTACGTGCTGCTGTGGCGGGCCAGGAGTGGCATGGACGACTCGCTCGATGTGTTTGCTGCGCACGGGGTGGGCGGCATTACGGGCGCCATCCTGACCGGGGTGTTCGCTCAGAAGTCGGTTAACGGCCTGTTCGACGGACTCATTGCGGGCAACCCGGCCCAGGTGCTGATTCAAGCCTTTGCGGTGCTGATTGCGGTGGTCTATAGCGGCGCCATCACCTTCGTGCTGCTGAAGCTGGTGGGGGCCATCACCCCGCTTAAAGCATCGGTCAAGGATGAAGGGGTGGGTATGGACATCACCCAGCACGGCGAAGAAGCCTACACCAGTGGCGAGGGTGCCATCCTGGTTAGGAGCGAAGCCCCCATGCCGGTGGCCAGACCCAAGCCTGTAGGTGGCACCGATTAAGGAGAACTGCGATGAAAATGATTGTGGCCATCGTTCGGACTGAGAAGCTCAACGATGTGTTGGAGGCTCTTTTCAAGGCCGAGGTGCGGGGCCTTTCGATCAGCCGGGTACAGGGCCACGGCGGCGAAACCGAGCGGGTCGAGACCTACCGGGGTACCACCGTTAAGATGGAGCTCTCGGAAAAGGTGCGCCTGGAAATCGGCGTCTCCGACCACTTTGTCGAGCCCACTGTGCGGGCCATTCTGGCGGGTGCGCGCACCGGCGAGGTGGGGGACGGCAAAATTTTTGTGCTGCCGGTGGAGAAGGTCTACCGCATTCGCACCGGCGAGGAAGATACCGCAGCCGTCACCCCGGTTTCCTAGACCAAGCGCGTTTTGGCGCTTCTGGCCAGGTGGAGATGATCCACCTGGTTATTTTCGGTTTGATACCATCTTGCCCGAAAGCTTTGCAAAGCATTGGAATGTTGAAGCAGGGAATAGGGGTTGGGGGTAGGTGACAGGTAATAAAAACCCACTACCTTTCCTCTACCACCCACTCCCACCTTGTTCGCTAAAAGTTGGCATACGGCTAAATGCATTGTCGTGCAGATACCCGTACAAATGTGTCCATTGTGGTTGAGTTGCACCGCTATGCCACGGCCCATGCTGTGTTCTCTGGCAGAAGCCGAAGCAAACGCCTTTTCGTTCCTCCCCTACGCCGTAGGGGAGGTCAGGAGGGGTTGCTGAGCAGCGACTTTGTGTAGTCGAGCGGTTGAGGGCCTCACCCAATACCCTCCCCCACCCTCCCTACGCAGTAGGGAGGGGGCACGAGGTCAATCCCTCCCAGAAACCTGGAGGCGTACGAACATCTCTACGACGGTGTAATTACGAGTATTCACAGCTTCGGAATAGTCAAAATTACCTACCTGGCCGGCGGCTTGTCAGCGTTAGCCCTGGTTTGCTAGCAACTACACCAGGTATGTGGCCTATGTGGTTTTCGCTACGCTTTGGAGAGGCCAAACTTGACGGCGCCCTCCTCGTCGGACAGTTCGGTGACATAGCCCACCGGCGCTGTTTGCACCAGCGAGAGGGCCAGGGTTTCCTCCTGAAGCCGTTGGCCAAACTGCACCAGGGACTCGGCGTATTTGCCCTCGGCAGCATAGGTCAGGTGGATGCGGTCCGAGACGTTCAGGCCCATCTCTTTGCGGGCTTGTTGCACCAACCGAATCAGGTCGCGGCTCAGGCCCTCGAGCAACAACTGCTCATCCAGTTTGACCTCGAGGGCCGCCAGATAGCCATCCTGCTCCTGGGCCGAGTAGCCTTCGGGTGAGAGGGCCTCGAGCAGCAGTTCTTCCGGCGCAAGACTTATGTTCGATCCGTCCAGAGCACCGGTTTCGAGGCTAACATTGTGTCCAGCCTTGATGGTTCTGGCCACCATCTTGCTGTCTAGTTCGGCCAGGGCGGCCCGAATGGCGGGCACCAGCTTGCCGTACTTTTTGCCCATCACCGGCAGGTTAGGCAACACCCGGTAGGTCAGGAGTTCCTCGCCCAACCCCAGTACCTCAACCTGCTTGACGTTCAGTTCCTCGGCAATTTCATCGGCAAAATGGCGCAACCCCGCCAGCTCGGCTTCGGTGGGGGCCGTTACCAGCACCCTGGGTAAGGGCATCCGGGTCTTGACCCCACTGATGGCCCGCGCGCTCCGGGCCAGCCCCACCACCTTCACCACCGCCCCCATCTGGGTTAGCAGGGTCTCGTCTAGCAGCGCAGGGTCGGCTTTGGGCCAGTCCGACAGGTGTACCGACTCGGGGGCTTCGGGCCGCACCTTCCGCACCAGGTTTTGCCACAGGGCCTCGGCCACAAAGGGGGTGAAAGGGGCAGCCAACTGCGCTACGGCTACCAGGGCCTCCCACAGGGTGGCGTAGGCCGACTCCCGGTCGGTGGGGTCGTCGTTTTTCCAGAAACGGCGGCGGTTGCGGCGAACGTACCAGTTGGAAAGTTCTTCCACAAACTGCTCGAGTTCCTTCCCCGCTCCACGGGCATCGTAAGCATCCAGCCTGGCCGTGACCCGTTCAACTAGTTGCTGCAGGCGGGCCACCAGCCACCGGTCCATCTCGGGCCGATCCGCCACCGCAGGGCGGTTTTGCAGGTTGGGTCGGTCCAGGTTGGCATACAGCACGAAGAAGCTGTACACGTTCCACAGCGTGCCCAAAAAGCCCCGCTGGGCCTCCTGCACCAGCCGCTCAGAAAAGCGCTTCTGCTCGCCCGGCTCGGAGCCGGTAAAGAGGTACCAGCGCACCGCGTCGGCCCCGTACTGGTCGAACATCGGCAAGGGCTCAACCACGTTGCCCTTGCTCTTGGACATCTTGTGGCCTTTCTCGTCTACCAGGTGCCCCAGGCAGATCACGTTCTTGAAGCAAGGCTGGTTATAGAGCAGGGTCGAGATGGCGTGGAGCGAGTAGAACCAGCCCCGGGTCTGGTCAATGGCCTCGCAGATGTAGTCGGCGGGGAAGTGGCGTTGCCAGAGCCGGTAGTTTTCCTCGGTACCGGCGAGGGGTTGGCCCTGTTCGTCCAGTAGCAGATGCCACTGGGCATAGGGCATGGCCCCGGAGTCGAACCAGACGTCGAGCACCTCGGGCACCCGGCGGAAGGTTTTGCCGTTTTTGACAAAGGTAATTTCGTCCACGTAGGGGCGGTGCAGATCCAGGTCGGAGAGGTCGCGGCCTGCCAGCTCCGAAAGTTCGCGCACGCTGCCCACGCAAATTTTCTCCGAACCGTCCTCCGAGACCCAGAAGGGCAGCGGGGTGCCCCAGTAGCGCTCGCGGCTGATGGCCCAGTCCACGTTGTCCTTGAGCCAGTTGCCGAAGCGCCCGTGTTTGATATGTTCGGGGAACCAGTTGATCTTTTCGTTGTTGTCGTAGAGGGCCTGGCGGAAGTTTGAGGTTTTGATGTACCAGCTCGGCTTGGCAAAGTAGAGGATGGGGTCGCCGGTGCGGTCGTGGAAGGGGTAGCGGTGGCGAATCTGGCCTGCGTGGTACAGGATCCCCCGTTCCTTCATGATGCGAATGAGCCCCTTGTCGGCATCCTTGAAGAACTTGCTGCGCTCATCGGTGACCTGCATAAGGCCGTACTCATTGGTGCCAAAGAGCAGGGGGGTGCCGTACTGACGGGCAAGCTCTAGGTCCTCGGCTCCGTAGACCGGGGCCTCGTGGGCCACCCCGGAGCCGTCTTCGGCGCTCACAAAGTCGGCCAGGGCCACAAAGTGCATCACCGGCCTGCCGTCCGGACGCTTTTCCCCCTGCTCCTTCAGCACCCCCAGCTCCACAGCTACTTCGGGGAAGGGGGGGGTGTACTCCCACCACTCGAGGTCTTTCCCCTTGAGGTGAGCGACCACCTCGAGCGCTTCTTTATGCAGCTCCTTTAGCCGCTCCACTGCCTCGGCAGCAAAAATCAGATGCCCCACCGAGGGGGAGCGCACTACCGCATAATCCATCTCGGGGTTCACCGCTGCCATGGTGTTGGAGGGCAGTGTCCAGGGGGTGGTGGTCCAGACCAGAATGGCCAGGTTGCCCAGATCCTCCAGCCGCACCCCCTGGGCCATGAGCCGCTCACGCACTGCCGGGGGGGTGGTTTCCAGCTTCAGCGGGAAGCGCACATACACGCTGGGGTCGTCCACCTCGCGGTAGCCATCGGCAATTTCGTTCTGGGAAAGGGTAGTGGAGATGCGCGGCGATAGGGGCACCACCTTGTAGTCCTGCACCACCATGCCCCTGTCCCACATGCGCTTCAAGAGGTTCCACACCGACTCGATGTAGCTGTTGTGATAGGTGATGTAGGCGTTTTCCAGGTCTACCCACATGCCCATCCGCTCGGTGAAGAAGTTCCAGTCCTCGATGTTGGCAAACACCCACTCGCGGCACTGCTGGGTGAACTCGGCAATCTGCTCACGGTTCAGGGTTTTGCGGCCCAGCACCCCCAGCTTTTTTTCCACCGCAATTTCCACCGGCAGGCCGTGGGTATCCCACCCCCCCTTGCGGGTGACGTGGTAGCCCTGCATGGTTTTGTAGCGCGGAAAGATGTCCTTGAAGCTACGGGCCAGCACGTGGTGCATGGCCGGCTTGCCGTTGGCCGTTGGGGGGCCTTCATAGAAAACGAACTCGCCCTTTGGCGCGGGTTTCTGGTCAGATTTGGCAAATATCTGCTGATCGCGCCAGAAAGCCAGCACGGCCTCTTCTAGCCTGGGGAAATTGGTCTCGGACACCTCTTCAAACAGCTTTTTCTCCTCCACCATGGCTGGTTCCTTTCTGAGAAACCTTTCCGGGCCAGGGTACAGGTGTTCCCATCAACAAAAACGCCCGACCTGTGACCTATAGGTTCCTCAGGTGCGGACGAGAAGTATATCCCGCGTTACCACCGCACTTCCTGAATGGTGCCGATAGCTGATAGCTTATAGCTTCTAGCTTAGGAGGTAAAAAAACCTTTGGCTCTCGGCTATAGACTATTGGCTATTGGCCCGCTTCAGGCACTCTAGCGCGCTGTATCGGGCGCACCCGTTGGGGTCTACTGGGGCTTGGCCTGTTCTTCCCAAACGTGCACGGGGTGATTTTCGGCTTTCAGGTTGCCGCCTGGCTTGCACCCTCCCAGGCTCGCTTAGTGGTCGCTGAAAGCGTACTCGTCCCCGGCTCTTTACACCAGGTGCAGCATGTGCTATATTCCACTGCTGGCAACCGGCTAACCTGAATGGTAGCAAGCTGCTATCCCCGCGTCAACAATCCATCTCTTGCTTCTCATCCCAAACCAGCGATATACTCGCCTGGAAATCCGCACAAATGTGGTCAGACGCGGGAAGGAGTAAATGCCGTATGGACTTATACCTCGATACTGCCGAAGTGAGCGAAATCAGGGAAATCGCGGCCTGGGGCGTGCTGGCAGGCGTTACTACCAACCCCTCCTTAATTGCCAAGTCGGGTCGTCCGCTCGAGCCCACCATCAAAGAAATATGCCAGATCGTGCAGGGGCCGGTCTCGGCGGAGGTGGTATCGACTACGGCTGCCGAGATGGTGGCCGAAGGGCGTCGCCTGGCCGCCATCGACGAGCACGTAGTGGTCAAGCTGCCCACCACCATTGAGGGCCTCAAGGCATGCAAAACCCTCTCCGGCGAGGGTATCCGGGTAAACATGACCCTGGTGTTCTCGGCCAATCAGGCCCTTTTGTGCGCCAAGGCCGGGGCCTGGTGCGTCTCGCCCTTCCTGGGCCGCATAGACGACATCTCCTGGGAGGGCATGGAGCTGATCCGCGAGATTGCCGAGCTATTCCAGGTGCAAAACCTCAGCACCCGCATCCTGGCTGCCTCGATTCGCCACCCCCGTCATGTGACCCAGGCCGCCATGCTGGGCGCCGATATCGCCACCATGCCCGCCAAGGTGTTTCAGCAGCTTATCAAGCATCCCCTGACCGACCTTGGCCTGAAAGCCTTCCTGGAAGACTGGGCTAAGGCCAGCGCCCAGGTGTAGTGCCCAGAACCCCTTTTTAGAACTGGAGCCATTGCAATGCCAAAAACAACCACCGCCGACCCCAACCCCGAAGCCCAGGTCACCGTGACCCGTACCGGCAAGAAAATCCGCCGCAAAGCCGAAAGCCAGGTGCCGCTCAGCTACCAGGAGCTCTCGAGCCGTATCCTGCCCGAGCTGCACCTGCTGGCTGCCGAAGCCGGTATTCCCAACTACAAGAAGCTCTCCAAAGACGAGCTGGTGATGCTCCTGCTATCGCAGGAGGCCAGCGAGGAGGGCCTGGCCATTGCCAAGGGCTATCTGGAAATCAGCCAGGATGGCTACGGCTTCTTGCAGGAAAGCCTCTACACCATGGAGTCCCGCACGGTGATTGTCTCGGCGGGCCTGATTAAGCAGTATCAGCTTCGCACGGGCGACTATATCGTGGGCAAGGCCCGCCCGGCGCGTGAGAATGAGCGTTACGGTACCCTCATGAAGGTGGAGGCGGTTAACAACCTCGACCCCGAGGCCGCCGCTAAACGCCCCAAGTTCGACGACCTGATTCCACAGTTCCCTGACCGGCAGATTATCCTCGAGACCACCGGTGAGGAGTCTTCCAACCGGGTTATAGACCTGCTGGCGCCGATAGGCCGGGGTCAACGCGGTCTGATTGTGGCCCCTCCCAAGGCGGGCAAGACCACCCTCCTGAAGAAAGTAGCCCGGGCGGTATTGCGCAATGAGCCCGACATAAAGGTAATCGTGCTGTTGATCGACGAGCGGCCCGAGGAGGTCACCGATTTTCGTGAGTCCGTAGAGGGGGCTGATGTAATCGCTTCGACCTTCGACGAACCGCCGCAAAACCATATTCGGGTAGCGGAATTCGTGCACGAGCGCAGCCGCCGCATTGTGGAGGAGGGGGGCCACGTGCTGATTCTCCTGGACTCCATTACCCGCCTGGCCCGGGCTAACAACCTGGTCACGCCGCCCACCGGGCGCACCTTGTCGGGGGGTCTGGACTCGGCGGCGCTACACTTTCCCAAGCGCTTCCTGGGGGCGGCCCGCAATATTCGGGGTGGGGGGTCGCTGACCATCCTGGCTACGGCTTTGGTCGAAACCGGCAGCCGCATGGACGATGTGATTTTCGAGGAGTTCAAGGGTACCGGCAACATGGAACTGCACCTCTCCCGTCGCCTCGAGGAGCGCCGCATCTTCCCGGCCATTGACATTCTCAAGTCGGGCACCCGCCGCGAGGAGCTGCTTTTGGGCGAGGAGGTCATCCAGAAGATGTGGCTGTTGCGCAAGGTATTGGCTGATATGGATCCTGCCGAAGCCATGGAAATGTTGCTGGGACGACTGTCCCGTACCAAGACCAATAAGGAGTTCCTTGCAACTTTGGGGGGAAAATAGGTATACTCCCTGCGGAAGTCATGGGAACACAGGGTATTCCGGTAGCAGACCCAGATATCCTGAGGTTCCACAAAAGGAGTCGCTTACCAGTAACTCCTTCGTGCTAATGTGCAGTTTTGGAGGTTGACTTTGGCCATAACCGAACTCTTGAGCAGTGTGCTGGCGACGGGCGTACTCGGTCTACCGATGGGGCTGGCCCAGGCTAACCTGCCAGGAACCGAAATCGCGGTAGACTCGCCTGCCCGCAAGGGTTGGGTCATGTACACCGTACAGCCCGGTGATACCCTGAGCCAGATTGCGCGCCGATACCGGGTAGATGCTAGGGCCATCATGTACAGCAGCGGCCTCGAGGGCGTTGCCTTGCGCCCTGGACAGGTGCTGCGAATTCCTTTGGTCGAAGAGGCCAACGACGAAAGCCGCCTGCCGCCGGGTGTACGCACCTACATCGTCCGCCGGGGCGATACGGTGCAGTCGGTGGCCAATCGCTTCGATTTGACGGTGTTGGGGCTGGTTTCGGCCAACCCTGGCCTGCCCAGCCTGGATCGCCTCGAGGTCGGCTCTACGCTCTACATTCCCACCGGAGAGCCGGGCCTGCTTGTTCGCCTTAAGCAAGGCGAGACCATCCAGGACCTGGCCAGCCGCTTTGGGCTTTCGGTTGCCGAAGTGGCCAAGGCGAACGAGCTGAACTCGCCGACCGATGTGCAGGTGGGGGATCTGGTTCTTTTGCCGGGGGTACAGGCCAAAACCACCTACGACCGTCTGCTGCAAATTCGCGAAGCGGAGCGCAAAGCCCGCGAAGAAGAAGAGCGCCGACTGGCCGAAGAGCGACGTCAGCGCGAGGAAGCTCGCCGCAAGCAGCAAGAAGAGCAACGGCGGCTTGAGCAGCAGGCCCGCGTGCGTCAACAACAGCAAGTCCAGAGCCAGCCCCGTCTCCGGCGGGCCAATGCAGTGGTGGCCGCAGCGGGGTATCGCTGGCCCATGTCGAACTTTACCATCACCACCTATTTTGGCCGCCGTGGTGTATTCCAGCGTTTCCACACCGGTATTGACCTGGCTGCACCGACGGGCACCCCCATCTATGCGGCCAGAGCTGGCCAGGTAGACACTGCTGGCTGGAGCCGCTTTGGCTATGGCCTGCATGTCATCCTGGATCACGGTGGGGCCCATGAGACCCTCTACGGTCATATGTCACGTATTGCAGTGCGTCCTGGCCAGTGGGTCGCCAGAGGGGATTTGCTAGGTTACGTAGGTTCGACTGGTTGGAGCACCGGCCCCCACCTCCACTTTGAGGTACGGGTGGGCGGTGCGGCCCGCAACCCTGTAGCCTATCTGCCCTAACCTGGTTTTCTTTTTATCATCACCGTAACCTGGTAAGGGGGCAAGTCATAGTTCATCGGCTGTGAGCCAAACCTCTGTGGCGCACTTCTGCCCGTATTGCCGGCAACGGTCTTGTCTGGGGCAGGGGATTCTCAAACCTGGATGGCTCTGTCTTTGTGAAGAGCGCTCTAGGAGGCTGAGCGAAAAAGCCTTATGCTACGGTGTTGGAGGTAGTTATGGAAAAAGGAACTTTGCGGGTCAAAACTGGATTCGCTGAAATGTTCAAGGGGGGCGTGATCATGGATGTGGTCAACGCCCAGCAAGCTGAGATTGCCCAAGAGGCCGGAGCGGTAGCGGTTATGGCCCTCGAGCGCGTACCCGCCGATATACGCGCGCAGGGGGGCGTGGCCCGCATGTCCGACCCAAAGCTGATCAAGGAAATTATTGGAGCAGTCTCGATTCCGGTGATGGCCAAGTGCCGTATTGGGCACACCGTGGAAGCCCAGATTCTCCAGGCGCTCGGCGTAGACTTTATTGACGAGTCCGAGGTACTGACCCCGGCTGACGAGTCGTTCCACATAGACAAACACGCCTTCAAGGTGCCCTTTGTTTGCGGAGCCACCGATATAGGCGAGGCCCTGCGGCGGATAGGGGAGGGAGCCGCCATGATCCGCACCAAGGGCGAGGCCGGCACCGGCAATGTGGTGGAGGCCGTGCGTCACGCTCGAAGCGTGATGGGGGCGATCCGCCAGATTCAAGCACTGCCCCGCGAAGAGCTCATGACCTATGCCAAAAACCACGGCGCTCCCTACGAGCTGGTGCTCTGGGTTCACGAAAATGGCAAGCTGCCGGTGGTGAACTTTGCAGCGGGTGGGGTAGCAACCCCAGCCGACGCTGCCCTCATGATGCAACTGGGCATGGACGGAGTGTTTGTGGGCTCGGGCATTTTCAAGTCGGGTGACCCCCGCAAGCGGGCCAAGGCCATCGTGCGGGCGGTGACCCACTACAATAACCCCGAAGTTCTGGCCGAGGTCTCGGAAGATCTGGGTGAGGCGATGGTGGGCATCAACCTGGATTTCCTGTCAGAAGAAGAGAAGCTGGCCAAGCGCGGCTGGTAGTTTCCGCTCTGAAAAGAAGTACGCCCTCTCGTTCTACCGGCGGGAGGGTATTTTGCACTGGGTTCACGTTACGACTACGTTACAAAAAACGTAACGCATTGGTGTATAGTTGTAACGCTATGCAAGCAGAAACCTTTGGCCTGGTTTTCTTTGCAGTCACGGCTCTGATGGTTCTGGTTCCAGTCTGGCTGTTGCCCATTCAGAAGCGTCGTCGTCAGGAACGAGAGTTGCTTGCACTGGATAGGATGCATCGGTTCGCCCTGAAGCACAACACCTTTGTTCGCAATCATCTTGGGGTGCGCTATGTGGTGGTCTTGGGCAAGCAAGGTTTCTACTACATGCTGGGGGGGCAGTTTGTGCCTCGAGAGCGCCTCCTTAAAGCGCTGGGTGAGGAGCACGAAAAGCTGCTCCTTAAGGCAGAGGCTGAGGAGAGTCGTCACGGCCCGACGCTCACCCTCATCACCATTCCGGCCTAGATTCCTCTAGCTTCAAGGCCAGGCTTGACCTGGCTTTTTTGGTTTGGTTTGTGGGCGAAACGGGCGGCTTGCTATAGGATTGGGGTTGTGAAAATTGGTGTAATGGCAATACAAGGCGATTTTCGCGAACACAAGCAAATGCTCAGGTCGTTGGGGGTGGAGGCTGTTGAGGTGCGCCTTCCCAGGGATCTAGAAGGCCTGGCAGGGCTTATTGTGCCGGGGGGGGAGTCCACCACGATTGGTATGCTGGCCCGAGAGTATGGTCTCGAGGGCGCGGTGCGCGAACGGGTTTTGGAAGGCTCTTTGGCGGTCTGGGGAACCTGTGCGGGGGCTATCTGGTTAGCCAGAGAGATACCCGAGTTTCCAGATCAGCCCCGGCTAGGGATTCTTAACATCGCCGTACAGCGCAATGCCTATGGGCGTCAGGTGGATAGTTTTGAGGAGGACTTAGAGATTCTGGCTTTTGACCGGCCTTTCCATGCCTTTTTTATTCGGGCGCCCCGCATCCTAAAAGTGGGCGATGACGTGCGGGTTCTTGCGAAACACCAGAATGAACCTGTACTGGTGCAGTCAGGTAAGTTGTTGGCAGGCACCTTTCATCCCGAGTTGAGTGAGGATACCCGAATTCATCAGTTTTTCGTGCATTTGTCCTCAAATGCTTTGGTAGTCAAGAAATGACTGTGTTTGGAAGCGTATGCATAATCTTTTCACGAGCAAATATTATCGTGAATAAAGTCACTTATTGATTTTCCCTTTACTTGATGCCACTGCGCGCCACACCCTGAATAAACTGCTTCTGGGCAATGAAGTAACCCAGGATAATTGGCAAAATTGAAACGGTAGAGGCCGCCATGAGTGCGCCGTAGTCGCTGCCTGCCTCACCGATGAATACCTGCAAACCCAGCTGAACGGTACGCATCTCCGGGCTGTTGGTCACGATAAGCGGCCAGAGCAGGGCGTTGTAGGCCCCCAGGAAGGTAAAGATGCCATAGGTAATCAGCCCTGGAATCGAAAGGGGCAGCGCAATGCGGAACATCTGCGTCCAGTAGCTGGCCCCGTCTATACGGGCGGCATCGAACAAATCCTGGGGCAGCGAGAGGTAGAACTGGCGCAACAAGAAGATGCCAAAGACTGAGGCCAGCCAGGGCACAATCAGGGCATAGTAGGTGTCAATCCACTGTAGCCGCGCCAGCAGCACGTAGTTGGGGATTAGCAGCACCTCGCCGGGGATCATGAGGGTGGCCAGAATCAGGCCAAACACCCAGGACTTCCCCGGAAAGGGAATCCGGGCCAGGGCAAAAGCGGCCAGCACCGCTAAAAACAACCCACCCAGCACCTGCAAACCTGCGGTGAAAAAGCTGTTGAAAAAATACCGCGCAAAGGGGGCTGCATACCAGGCCTCGAGGTAGTTGTGGAAGATGTAACCCAGGAGCCCTGGCACCACATTGACATACTCGAGCCGCCAATCGTCGCCACTGCTGCGGATGGCGTCCGGAGGCAGTTCGGGGGTGTAGCTGGGGTACTCCTTGGAAATCCGGATGACCGCCGGAAGGGTGCGAAAGCGCTCGCTGCTCTGATTGGTAAAGCGGATGGCCCAGTGATCGCCCTGGTAGGAAACCTGCACCTGGGTTTGCTCGGAGCGGGGGTCGGAGAATGCGCCGGGGGGCGAGGGAACCGTCACCTGTGGTGCTTGGCCTGGGGGGGTGTAGACTCTGAGGGTCACGCTTTGCCCCGGCCCAAAGCCACCCCACCAGCTCGAGCCCGCTGCTGCCCCCAGGCTCCAGGCCGCCCGCCAGTTGGACACCTTGAGCCGCTCGGGAATCCAGATGGGCCGGGCCTGCTGCGCCTCCTGAGGGCTTTTGAGGCTGGTGGCCAGCATCCAGTAGAAGGGAAACGCCATCACCACCGCTCCCCCGGTTAGCACCAGGTAGACAAAAAACCGGCCCAGGGGGGAGCTACGCCTCATAGTTCACCCGCCTTTCCAACACCCGTTGCTGGATCAGGGTCAGGATCAAAATCACCCCAAAGACCACCACCGCAATGGCCGAAGCATACGAGAAGTCGGAGTCTCGAAAGCCCTTGTTGTACAGATAAAGCGTGAGCGTCAGGGTATCCTGCAACACCCCGCCTGTGGGGGTGAGAATCAGGATCTGGGTAAAGACCTGAAAGGCGCCAATCAGGCCCAGGGTGAAGAGGAAAAAGGTGGCCGGGGAGAGCAGGGGCCAGGTGATCAGCCACTGCTGCTGCCACCAGGAAGCCCCGTCCAGCTCGGCTGCCTCGTAGTATTCCCGAGGAATGTTCTGCAGGCCAGCCAGCAGTACCACAATCTGGTAGCCCAGAAAGTGCCAGACAGTCATGATCATGATGGCCACAAATGCCAGGCTGGGCCCGGCAAAAAAGCCCTGTAACTGCAAGCCCAGAGGTGCCAGCAGCGAGGCAAAAATCCCCTCAGGCCGGTTGAGCCAGTCCAGGCCCTGAGTGCCCAGAAGGTAGTTCAGAAAGCCAAACTCGGGGTTGTAGATCCAGTCCCAGACCGCTGCGGCTGCGGTGAGGGCAGTGATGTAGGGCAAAAAATACAGGGTGCGAAAAAGCCCCTGAAAACGCACCCGTTCGTTGAGCAACACAGCTATCAGAGCCGCCAGCCCAATGCCGATGGGCACCGTGAAGGCCACGAACCAGAAGGTATTGCCCATGGCCTTCCAGAAAAGCGGGTCGCGCAGCAAGATTTCGTAATTGCCCAGCCCCGCAAACTTGCTGGGGCCCAGGAAGTTGAACCTGTCCAGGAGGGAGAGCCAGACCGCGTAAAAGGCGGGCAAAACCTGCCAGAACAGGAGCAGGGCCAGCGCGGGCCAGACAAATACCCAGCCCCAAAAAGCCGCCTGGTCTTTCTCGCTCAGTTGGTTGCGCCAGCCGTGGTAACTGATGAAAAGCCCCGCTAAAGCGATGAGGGATGCCAACGGATAGAAGTAACCCACCCCCAGACCGGCGAGCGTCACTAGCCCTCCAACCCATACCAGGGCCGATGACCCTCGCATAGTCCAGAGGCCCAACCCCGCTACCAGCAGGGCCAGCGCCCCGTAGAGCCAGGGGGGCGCAAAGCGCAGTTCCCAGAGCAGACGCGCCAGCAAGGTACTCACCAGAAAACCCAGATACAGACTCAAACGCAAGCCCATCGAGGGTGAATATACTCCCTGCAATGTCAGGACAGCATCTGTTTTGCCTACTTAGATGGTCAAAATCATTCGGGTATTGCGCTCGGAGCATTATTTTCTAGCGCAGCCTGGATTCATCTCTAGACCTTATATGGGCGCAACTTAGACCCCACTGCCGCCATCGCGGGTTGACGGGGTGGGGCGGCCCGGGAAACCTCGAGCCGCCCCTGAAGCCGTAGAATGGAGTGCCTTATGGCTGGACTCGAGAACCGCAAAGCCCGCCACGACTACGAAATCCTGGAGACCCTCGAGGCCGGGCTGGCCCTCAAGGGAACCGAGGTTAAGTCCATCCGGGCCGGGCAGGTAGACTTTACCGGCACTTTCGCCCGGTTTCAAAACGACGAGCTTTTTCTGGAAAACCTCTATATTGCCCCTTACGAGAAAGGCGGCTATACCAACCACGACCCCCGCCGCCTCCGCAAGCTTCTGCTCCACCGCCATGAACTCAACAAGCTCAAAGCCAGAGCCGAGCAGAAGGGGCTGACCCTGGTACCGCTCAAGATTTATTTCAACGAGCGGGGCAAGGCCAAGTTGTTGCTGGCCCTGGCCCGCGGCAAGCGCGATTATCAGAAGAGAGCAGATGATAAAAAACAAGCGGTTCGGCGAGAACTGGAAAGCTGGTAGCCTTTGGCTGCCCAACCCTCGACGCTTGACCCTCGACCTCTATGGGCTTGCGCTTCTAATCTGGGCCAAGTAAAACTGTAGCGACTGGACTCGGGATGCAGCGCTTATTGTTGGTGGGATTGTTATGGCTTGGCCTGGGCTGGGCCCAGTACGAAAACCGCTTACTGGTGGGCTTTCAGGAGAGCCAGGCCATTTATCCGGGCGGCGGTACGGTGGCCTATGGGCCTGCAAAGTTTATTGCTGAAGCCTTGGGGCTGGGCTACCTCGAGGCCTCGGGCAGGGTGTACTTGAGCCAGGGCAGCCGGGTGGCAGCTTTTGGCATCAGCAGCCAGGGCGCCGATGCCGTGCGTTTTCTGAATGCCTACCGCTACCAGGGTAGCCTGTGGGTTCCGGTGCGGGAGCTGGCCCGGAACCTCGACCTGTACTACCGCAACGACTATGGTGCGCCGGTACTGGCCCTGCGCCCGGCCCGCCTGCTGGAAGTGCAGCGGGCTGTGGCGGGCTCGAGCGAGCGTTACATCCTGCGCTTTGACCGCGACGTACAGGTGCGAATCATTGCCAACAACCCCCCACGCCTGGCCATGATCGGGGTGCGCGAGGTACCGGAGGCGCCGCCCAACTCGGCCATCAGCTTTAGCCGGGAAGACTGGGGCACCGAGATTTATCTGCCCCAGGGCAATGACCCCCCCCGCCTTTTGTTCCTGCCCCGGCAGGTAGTGGTAGAACGGGGCAGCCTGAATCGGCTGCCCAGGGTGGTGCTCGATGCCGGCCACGGCGGGGCCGATACCGGTGTGGTGGTGGGCGGTCTGCGGGAAAAAGACCTGACCCTGAGCGTGAGCCGGCGATTGCAGGCCTTGCTTCAGGGCAGGCTCGAGGTGGTCCTGACCCGCAACGCCGACCGCGCCGTGCCGCTCCTGGCCAGGGCCCAGTACGCTTCTTCGGCCCAGGTATTTATCAGCTTGCACGCGGCGGCGGGAAACCGGGTTACGGTTTACAGCCACCCCGAGGTGCAGACCCTGCGCTTGCTGGAAAAAGGCCGTGAGCTTTCGGCCCGCACCCCCACCAACCAGCGAGCGGTTCTAGAGCGCTATGTGGCCGCACCCGGCTCGGCCGCGCGGTTTGCCCAGGGGGTCTCGGAGGGCTTTGCCACCGCCGGGATTGTAGCTAACACCAGCCAGGACGCCATGTACGTGCTCTCGATGGCAGGGGGGGCGGCAATCCTGGTCGAGGTCGGCTTTGAGCAGCTTCGCACCCCCCAGGGCCGCGAGCAGGTAGCCGAGGTGCTGGCCAGGGCGGTTTTGGCCTACCTGGGCCTGCCCGAGGCTGCCCCCCCGCGCACCGCTGCCCCCCCGCCGAACCCCAGCCCTGCCGGAGGTGTCAGGCCGTGAGACAGTTGCTGAGCTTTACCAACATACTGGGTTTGGTGGTGTTGATTTTGGGGGGTTGGGGTTTATGGTCGCTTCAGGGTGATACCGGCTCGAGGTCGCTTAACCTGCCTTCCGACCTGGAAAACCAGGGCCCCCGAAACATCAAACTGTATTTTGCCAAAGACACCGAAGATGGGCTGGTTGTGGAGGAGCGCACCGTACAGATTGCCGAGGGTGAGTACGTCCTGGGGCGGGTGCTGGAGGAACTAGTACGGGGGCCCCAGAAGCAAGGGGCCGCACCCCTGGTTCCAGCGGGAACCCCTACACCCACCGTTTTCTTGCGCGACAGCACCGCTCTGGTAGACTTACCGGCAGCCTATGGGCGGCTGAACTACGGCACTGCGGGTGAACTGGCCCTGATTTACGGCATCACCAATACCCTGCTGGAGTTCAAAGAGGTGCAGCAGGTCAAGTTTTTGCTGGAAGGCAAGGAAGTCGAAAGCCTGGGTCACCTATCCCTCCTGGATCCGTTCAAGCGACAAGGGCAGTGAGAAGAGGTCAATGGTCAATAGTCGATAGACGATAGCCAACAGACGATAGACGATACTCAAAGGTCATTTCGTCGTCTGAAGCACGAGGATTTTGACCGGTAACGTATTCGGATATTCGAACCCTTATGAAGATCGAGCGACTTATCCTGCAAGGTTTCAAGTCCTTTGGTGAACGCACCAGCCTCGAGTTTGGCCCGGGCATCTATGGCATTGTGGGCCCCAACGGCTCCGGTAAGAGCAACCTGGTGGAGGCCCTGCGCTGGGTGGTGGGGGCGCGTGCGCGGGAACTGCGTGGGGAGGAGGCCCTTTCGCTGTTGTTCCACGGCTCCGATGGTAAAGCGCCGCTGGGGTTTGCCGAAGTGGGGCTGGAGCTGGGGGGCAACGGCCAGCGGGTAAACCTGAGCCGCCGCCTCGAGCGCGACGGCAATAGCGAGGTACGCCTCAACGGCTCGCGCAGCACCCTGCGGCAGGTGGAGCAGGCCCTGATGGGCACGGGGCTTTCCCGCACCGGTTACGCCATTGTGGGGCAGGGTGAGGTGGGGCAAATTTTGCAGGCGGGGCCTGAGGTACTGCTTTCCTACCTGGAGGAAGCCGCCGGTCTGCGGGCCGTCACCCAGGCTAGCAAAACCGCGCACGAACGCCTGGAGAGCGCTACCCTCGAGCTGCAAACCCGCACCCAGGAACTTTCTGAGCGCAAAGCTTCGGTGGTCGAGAAAGCCCAGCAGGCTGAGGCCGCCCGCAAGGCCGCTACCCTGGCCGCTCGCAGCCTGGTGCTGCGCCGCAGTGTGCTGGCCGCCCGCATTCGCGAGGCCGACCAGGAGGCCAGAGCTGCACGGCAGAAAGCCCAGGCGCTGGAACAGGAGCGCACCGAGGCCAGCCAGCGTTTGCGCGAACTGGAAACCGAAAAAAGCCAGGCCCTGGAGGCCCTGGAGGCTGCACAGAATGCCCACAGCGAGGCCCTAAGGCAAGCCGAAGCCCTGAGCGGGGAGCTGCGGCTGGCCGCACAGGAGCAGGCTTCGCTCGAGGCGTTGCTGCGCCGTCTGGCGCAGGACATGGCCGAAAGTGAGACCCGTCTGACCCGGCTGCGTTCGCTAGCGGAGCCTGTAGCCCCCAGCGAGCCGGAGCCCATCCCCGAGGTCATGCAGGGCTTTCGGCAACGTTTGCAGGAGCTACAAGCCGCGATTCAGACGGAGGAACACCAGCTCAAGGCACAGCAACAAGCCTTCGAGCGCTACCTGCAAGCCCAGGCCACCTACGAGGCCCAGAAACTGGCCTACGAGCAGAGCCTGGCCCAAAAAGCGGCCCTCGAGGCCGACCAGGGCCGTCTCGAGGCCGAACTGAGACACCTGCAGGAGCGCCTTGCGATGGCGCAGGCGCGTGAAAACGAGCTTCGTGCTCAGTTGAATGAACTGGTCAAGCAAGAAGGCCAGACCCTGAGCGAAGCCCGCGCTGCCGATGCCGAAGCCCGCCGCCTCGAGGCCATGCTGCGCTCGGGCTCTGACCTGGCCGAAGGTCCCAAGCGGGCCCGCGAGGCCGGCATTCCTGGCCTGATAGGGGTGGTGGCGGATTTGTTAGGGGTGCCCGCCGGGCTCGAGCTGGCCATTGAAGTGGCGATGGGTGGGCGGATGCAATGGGTGCTGACCGAGCACGAGCAGGCTGCCCAGGCCGCTGTGCAGCACCTCAAACAACACGGAGGCCGGGCCACTTTCTTACCGCGCACCCTGCTGCGAACCTTCCGGGAACGGGAACGTGACTGGAGCAAAGTGCCTGGGGTGGTGGGGGTGGCCCGCCGACTGGTGCAGCTACCGGCCTGCCCCGAGGCCCTGCCCACGCTGCTGGGCGAGACCCTGGTGGCCGACAACCTGGATGTGGCGCTGGCCCTGGTGCGGACTCACCCCGACCACCCCCGCATCGTCACCCTGGAAGGCGAGCTGCTCGAGACCAGCGGGGCTATCACGGGCGGGCGGGTGCAACGGGGCGGGCAGATGCTCTCGCTACGCCGGCGCTATCAGGAGACCCAGACCGAGGCCCTGCGCCTGAACGCCGAGGCGGGGGCCCTCCAGACCCAAACCGAAAACCTGCGGGCCGAACTGGCTGGGCTGGATGTGCCCAACCTCCTACGCCGCCAGACCGAGCTCGGCTCTGAACTCAAAGCGATGCAAGCCAGCCTTTCACGCCTTTTGCAAAGCCCTGCCCCCCAGGCGCCCGCACCTGCCTCTGCTCCGCAGCCCGAACGCCTACAGGCCCTGCGTAGCGAGCGCGAAGCCCTGAACGCTCAGATGGCCCAGGAGCGAGAGGTATCGAGCCAGTGGGGGCGCTACCGGGAAGACCTCGAGCGCTACCGCCAGGCCCAGAAAGAAATGGGTGAACTTGAGGCCCGTCTGCACCACCTGCGGACCGAGCAGGCCGAGTTAGCCCAGAAGCTCACTGCTATCCAGGCCCGTAAAGCCGAACTCGAGCAAGCCCAACGCAGCCTGAACCTGCGCCAGCTTGAAGGCGCACTGCATACCGCCCGGGGCCGAACTCGAGCGCTGTCAGAGGAAGAAACCCGGCTCATTGGACGCACCAACGAGCTTTTATCCAACCTCGAGGCCCTCCACCTGACCCAGGCCCGCCGCGAGGCCACCATCGAAACCCTACAGCAAGAACTGGTCGAGTTGCCCCCGGGGCCAGTGGAAGAAGGCTCCCCGCGCAGCCTGGCCCGCGCCCTTTCAGAAACCGAGGCGGCTCTGGAGGCCCTGGGCCCCATCAACCATCTGGCCGAGCAGGAATATGCCCTTCTGAGCGAGGACATCCAGAAGCTTGAGGTAGCCTTGCAGGAGTCGGAAGAGGTCGTGCGGAAGCTGGAGGCCGAGCTTCACCAGGTCCAGTCCGCATACCGCGAGCGAATGCACCAGGTATACGGCATATTCAAAGAAAAATTTGCCCACTACGCCAGCGCCTTGCTGGACGCCGAGGCAGAGCTCGAGCGCACCCATCATGGCCTGGATCTGGTGCTCAAGCCCGCTGGCAAGCGTACCGTCAACCTGAACCTGCTCTCCATGGGTGAGCGAACCATGGGCGCTCTGGCTTTTTTGTTCGCGCTATCGGAAATAGGGGAGAGCAGCGACTCGGGTGTGGGCGGCCTGCCTATTGCGGTACTGGACGAGGTGGATGCGCCTCTCGACGAGGCCAACATCCAGCGCTTCTGCCGCTTCTTGCAGCATTTCAAGGGTCAGACCCAGTTCATACTCGTCACCCACCAGAAGCGCACCATGGAAGCCTGCGATGCCCTCTATGGCGTGACTACCGATAAGGGCCTAAGCCGGGTGTACAGCATCAAACGCGAGGAAGCTTTGACCTGAACAGACTGCTAAACTATAGCCATGAGCCCCACCCTGCTAAGCGTGAAGGAGTACCTCGAGCTCGAGGAGCGCGCAGAACTCCGCCACGAATATGTGGATGGACGCCTTCTAGCCATGGCCGGGGAGACCCAGGAGCACGAAGACATTGTACTCAACCTGGTTGAAGCCCTCCGTCCGTTGGCCAGGGGCAAGGGTTGCAGGCTGTACACCACGAACATCAAGTTGCAAGTTCGCCCTACCCGATTCCGCTATCCCGATCTGATGGTGATTTGCGGCCCCAAGGTTGAGCCCAGAATCGAATATGCCCCCTGCTTGATTGTGGAAGTTTTATCGGATAGCACCGAACAAACCGATCTCAGTGAGAAACTGAGTGAATACACTGCGCTGCCCAGCCTCGAGCGCTACCTGCTGGTTTCTCAGACCCACAAACTGGTTCTGGTCTATATCCGGCATCCCGACAGCTGGCGGCTCGAGACCCTTGAGAATAGCGGCGAAGTTTACATCCCTTGTCTGGATGCAAGCCTTACTCTTGAGGATATTTACCGGGGACTTGCCCTTTGACAGGTAATCTACTGCTCTGGGCGTGCCATTTTGCCGTAAGGGAATGCAATTGCCAAGGCCCGGGCGATAACCAGAGCCAGTATACCCGCACTCCAGACCAACACATCCGCACCCTTAATATCGCCGGAGAACAGCCCCAGCATCATCTCTCGTAGAACAAATATCACTGCTACTTCGACCAAAATTTCGGCCCGGATGCGGTCGTACTCAAAGTAGTCCACAAAGGCTCGTACCAGCTCGAGCACCACTACCAATGAGAGGATATTGGTGACCAGGTCTTTCAGGCCCAGACGAACCGTGGGCTGGCTCACCGCAAGGCCCAGGTCCATCAGGGTGCGCCCCACGCTCACCAGCAGGCCTATCAGCAGGGCTACAAGCGCAAGGTTGAAGATAACCCGGGTGGTAATTCGAAAAATGTTGAGCAGGTTTTGTTGGGTAATCATGCGTCCTCCAGCTTGTCCACCACCTCAAACAACCCTTCCAGATCCATTTTGGCGTAAATGGCGCTGGTGTTGATGTTGGTGTGGCCCAACAGCCTGGCCGTGGCGTGCAGGTCGCGGCTGGTTTTGTAGAAGCGCGTTCCGGCGGTGTGGCGTAGCATGTGGGCCCCGTAGTAGCGCTCGGGAAAACCCAGGGTTCGGTAGTGTCGGTTCAGGATTTTCCGCAGGGTTTTGTCGGTCATGGTCTGGCCGCTGGCTTTGCGCCCCCCCAGGTTGATGAGCAGCGCCCGCTCGCCTGCGGCAGCGTGAGCCAGCCGCAGCTTCAGCCAACCCTCGAGCTCCTGCACCATGGAGCGTGAGAGGGGCACACTGCGCTGTTTGCCACCCTTGCCGCTGCGGATAAGCAAGAGCCGCTCCTCGAGATGCACATCCTCCACCCATAAGTTAACAACTTCACTTATACGCAGCCCGGCCTCGGCCATCAGCCGCACCGCCAGGCGATCCCGATAGGTTTGAGGCTCGCCGCCCGCAAGGTGGCTCAATAGTTTTTGATAGAGACCCTGGGGCAGGGCTGGGCGACGTTCCTCAGGGGGGGTGGGGTCCTGGGGCGAACGCACCTGCGGTAGCCTGGCAGCGCCCGCCCACTCGAGCGCCCGGTACAAAGCCCGCACGCCCGCCACGTAGGTCGCAATGGAGCCCGGTTTCAGCACTTGACCATCGGAGCCGGTGAGGTGCCCGCCCTGGGTTTGCAGGTCGGCGATGTAGCGGTCGAGGTCGTCGGCCTCGGCCTTCAGGATGTCGAGCGACTGCGTGTCCGACCAGGCCCAGGCCAGGAAGTCGCGCACCGCTAACTGATAGTTCTCCAGGGTTCTGGCGCTCAGGGTGGCGCGTTTGCGGCCCTTGAGCACCAGATAGGCCCGGAGCAGCTCGAGCAGACCCGACTCGTTGCGCTCATGTGCAGCCCGAACGGCCTCGAGGCGGCGCTTGGTGGGGTTGTGCCAGTTGGCAAGCGGCACCAGCATAGCTCTAGTATACAAAAAGCGCACTTAGGTAAATAAGTGCGCTTTTTATTTCCGCCTTTTGAAAGCAAAAACCCCAGGGAAAAGTCCTGGGGTTTTTGACCTGGTGCAATTCTACCAATCTTGCTTCACCACAGCGGCTTGGAGAAGCTTAGTTTGACCAGCCCTTTTTCGGCCACGATGGCTTCACCAGGGTTCAGGATGGCCAGGCCCCGTGGTTTCTCCAGACTCACCTCGAGAATCAGGCGCTTTGCAAGCGGCTTGACCGCCGGTCTGACCTCGAGGCCCGCCTCAGGAGAATCCCACTCGGTAAAGGCCAGATCGTCAGCCTCGTTCAGATCCACGCTGTAGACCCGGCTTTTCTGGCCGTCGTACTCGTGCACTAGCAGCAGCCGGGGCTTGGGCCAGGCCAGGCCTACCACCTCGTTTTTGGGGTTATCCAGCAGATAGGCGTACTCGGCAAAAAGGCCGTCCGGGTTGAGGCCCAGCAGCACCAGGCGCAGCACCGGCGAGCTCGAGGCGGCCTCACAGCTGGGCACGCACAGGGGCCGCCCGCCAATCAGGGCCAGGTAGTTGCGGCTTTCATCCAGCGCAACCCCCCCCAGCAGGCCCTTGTGAATACCCTGAGCAAAAACCGGCGGCAGCGCTTCCCGCGCACCTGCCTGCCCGATGGGCCCGTACACCCGGCTTTTCTGGGTCTTGGGATCCAGGAACAAAAGCCGCTGGCCGCCCTCGAGCCAGGCCCAGCCCTCACTGGCCGCAGCCACCGCCTCGGCGATGGGGTAAAAGGCTTCGATGCTGGGCTGCTCAGACAGCCGCAGCAAGGCCAGCGCACTCTCCCCCTCCCGGCGTAGCGTGACCCAGACCTGTCCATTTCGCATGGCCTGGCCCAGATGCACCAGGGTAGCCTCGAGGCTCAAGCCAGCCCAGGCGTCGGGTAGCGGTACGCGGGCCATTTCACCGAGTGTAAGCCTGGCCTGCTCGAGGGCAGGCTGGGTGCTGCTGGCCTGCACCAGTGGCTCCGCAGGCTGCTGTGGGCCAGGGCTACGGGAAACGTTGATAGGAGCTGGTTGGGCTGCTCCACCTGGGGAAACCGTGGGCCCAACCCCTACAGCCTGGTTATTGGATGACTTCACTGCCATCGCGCTCAGGTGCTCATCGAGCTTCCAGAGCGAGTGGGCCATCTGATAGCGGCTGACCGCCTCGTTCCCCCGAAAAAGCCCATCCGAGCCGAGCGACATAATCTGAAGGGCTACCATCCGCAGCACCGCGGCCTCGGCCCAGTGTGCTGCGGGCAGGTCATCTGGCCGGACGAGCTTGGCGGGAGCAGCCAGGCCCAGGCGTTGGGTGAGTTTGTCCAGCACCACTGCCAACTGATACCGGGTCAGCAACGAGGTTCCGCGGTAGGTCTGGTCCGGGAAACCCTGCACAAGCCCCTCACCCACCATCCGCCGGATGCCAGGCAGGGCCCAGTGGTTGGGCTTCACGTCCTTGAAGCGTACCTCGGCCTCCTGGGCGGCCAGAGGGCTGTCGGCCAGCACCCGCGCGAGGGTTGTGGCCAGTTGGAAGCGATCCAGCCGTACCTCACCCTTGAACAAGCCCCCCGGAAAGCCCTGCAACCAGCCTCGAGCAGTTACCTGACCCACTGCTTGGGCCGCCCAATGGTCGGCAGATACATCGCTCGGGAGCGCAAACGCAGCCGTTACAAAAACCGTTACAAACATCAAAAATCTCATGACTGAAATATTAGAAGCCCCAACACATGTTTTTCGTGCATTTGTCACAGGGAATCGTTACGTGTTCTCACCCTGTTTCATCAAAGTTTAAGCCAATGTTGAGTTAACACCGGGGTTCAGAAATGGGCTTCCTATACTTCGGGTATATGGAAACCAATTTTGCGACGGCGCTGGTGATGGCCGGTCTGATGTTCTTGATTTTGTTTTCGGCCTGGTATCCGCAGGCGCAAAACCGCAGGATGGATCAGGGGGTACGGGCCCTGGCCCGCATGTCGCGCCATGCCCGGCGACACAACACCCTGGTGCGCTATCACCACGGCGTGCCCTTTGTCGTGACCCATCAGCGGCGGGGTCTGGTGTACATGTACGCCGGGAAGGTTGTAACTCGAGACCAGCTCGTCAGACTGCTGGGCAGTGAAGAGACTGTAAGTAGAGCTGAACAGGAGGAGTCACAGGTGGCGCCCAACCCCACCCGCCTGACCATCCCCGGCTGAGCTTCAACCAAAATAGCGTGTCCGGTTGGAGCCGGACACGCTATTTTATTGATCAAGGTCGGCTCTTGCAAAGTAGAGTTTTGCCCGTCAACAACGTACAATGACCGCCATGCTTAAGGCTGTTCCCGGAACCAACGACATTTTCGCCCAGGCCAAGGAATACCCTTTCCGCGAGCCGGTCTTTCGCTACATTATCCAGACCGCCGAGGAGGTCTTGCGGGGTGCTGGGGCCCAGATGATTCATACCCCGATATTCGAGTACCTGGAAGTCCTGCAAAAAGGCGTGGGCCTCACCTCGGACATCGTGGTCAAGAAGGAGATGTACATCCTCGAGGATCGCGGGGGGCGGGTGTTGGGTCTGCGCCCCGAGCCCACCGCCTCCATCGTGCGGGCCTACAACCAGCATGGCATGAAGGTCTGGCCCCAGCCGGTGCGGCTCTTTACCTGGGGGCCCATATTCCGGGCCGAGCGTCACCAGAAGGGCCGCTACAAGCAGTTTCATCAGGTGGACTACGAGGCCCTGGGCCTTTCCGACCCCCTCCTGGACGCCGAGGCCATCGCATTGATGGTGCGGATCTACAAAACCCTGGGCTTGAAAAACCTCGAGGTCAAGCTGGGCTCGGTAGGTGACCCCGAAGACCGCACCCGCTACAACCTGTACCTGCGGGAGCTCTTCCGGCCCCACGCCGAGCGGCTCTCGGAGGACTCGAGGGTGCGCCTGGAGGCCAACCCCATGCGGATTCTGGACTCCAAGAGCGAGCAGGACCAGCAGATTGTGGCCGAATTGCAGGTCAAGCCAATGTTGGAGTTTCTGGGAGACGCGTCGCGCTCGTTCCACGAGCGGGTCTGTCAGTATCTAACCCAGCTCGGCATTGCATTCACGGTTGACCCCAGCATCGTGCGCGGGCTGGATTACTACGTGCGTACGGCCTGGGAGGTTCACCATGCCCAAATTGGAGCCAAGTCGGCCTTAGGTGGCGGGGGGCGCTACGATGGCCTCTCGGAAATGCTGGGTGGCCCGCAGGTGCCGGGGGTGGGCTTTGGTATCGGGATTGAGCGGGTAGCCATCGCACTGGAACAGGAGGGAGTGGCCATTCCCCCGGATCCCTCCCCTACCCTCTACCTGGCCCCCCTCGATGAAGCAGCCAAGATAGAGGCCCTGGCCCTGGCCGAACAACTGCGCCCGAAGGTTTACGTGGAGCTGGGCTACACCCCCAAAAGCCCGCGCAAGGCCCTCGAGGAGGCCCTCAAGAAAGGGGCCAGGTACGTGGGTTTCCTGGGCGAGGGCGAGCGAGCCAGGGGGGTGATTACCCTCAAACACCTGGAAAGCGGGGAGCAAACCGAGCTCGAGCCCTTGCAACTGCACAGCCTCTTTGAAGGCCCCGACCCGAAGTAGCCTTTACCCGCCTGGGTATTAACACCTAGCTCTCCGATTTTGCTTCCGCCCGTGCCTGGCGGTTCCGCTCCACGTGGCTCCAGGCGTGGGCGATGGCCTGATCGGTGGTCTCAAACAGATGGTGTCCGTCGGTGGTGATTTCCTCGAGCAGGCCCATCCGCTCCAGCACTTCTTTGGGCTGGGGCTGGAGCCCTGAGAGCAGGAACTTGATGCCCTTGCGCTCCAGCGCTTGCTTCATGGTCAGGAGGGCATTGGCCCCACTGGCATCTATGACCTTTACCCGGCGCATCCGCAGAATCAGCGCGTCCACCTGAGAAATCTGGGTCAGATTGTTGATAAACTCACCGGCGGCGGCAAAAAACAGCGGGCCGTCCACCCGAAAGGCCACCACCCGTTCGCGTAGCAGGTCGTGGTCGACCTCGAGGTGTGCCGGAACCTGCGGGGCCAGATCCATGGGCTCCAGGCTCAGGGAGTTGCGCATCCGCTGGATGAACAAAATCCCGGCCAACACCAGCCCCACCTCAATGGCCAGCACCAGATCAAAAGCCACCGTGACCCCCATCGTGACCAGCATGGTGCTGAGGTCGCTCCTGGTCGAGCGAACAATGGCCTGCACGGCCTCCCACTCCACCATTCGCACCGCGACCACCATCAGAATCCCGGCCAGGGCTGCCAGGGGAATCACCTGCGCCAGCGGCCCCAGCAACAACACCACCAGCAGTAAGAACACCGCGTGGATGATGCCCGAAAGCCGCGTTTGCGCCCCGGAGCGCACATTGACCGCTGTTCGAGCAATCGCCCCGGTGGCCGGAATGCCCCCAAAGATGGGGGCCAGCAGGTTGGCGAAGCTCGAGCCAATCACTTCTCGGTCGGGGTCGTGGCGTTCGCGGATGGTCATGCTGTCGGCCACCACCGCCGAGAGCAGGGTCTCGATGCCCGCCAGAAGGGCTACCGCCAGGGCCGGGCTGAACAGCCGGCTCACATCCGAAAGGCTCCAGGCGGGCAGATGGGGTGCAGGCAACGTGGTAGGGATCTCTCCGATGCGCGGTACACCAGGGAACAGTAGGCTCACGAACGTCACCACAATCAGGGCCACAATGCTACCGGGAATATGCTTGACATAGCGGCCCCATAGCAAAATGAACGCTACCGTCAGCAGGGTCAGGAATGGGGCAGCCACTTCCGGCTGGCGCAGATATTCCTGCAGGGCCGCCAGGGTGATGGGCAAAATATGCTCGCCGTGGGGTGTGGGGACACCGAGCAAAGCCGGGATTTGCTGCAAGAAAATGATGATGGCGATGCCGTTGGTAAAGCCGATGACCACCGGGTAAGGAATTAGCTGAATAAGACGGCCAAATCGGAGCAAGCCCAATACCAGCAGGATCAAGCCTGCCATGATGCCCACCAGAAAAATTTTGTCCACCCCGTACTGAGCGATGATGGGTAAGAGAACCACCGTCATGGCCCCAGTCGGGCCGGAAATGTTGTAGCGCGAGCCTCCAAAAGCCGAGCCCAGGAAGCCGGCCACGATGGCGGTAAAAAGTCCGGCAGCAGCTCCGGCCCCGCTGGTCACCCCAAACGCCAGGGCTAGGGGTAGCGCCACTATCCCAACCGTCACGCCTGCCAGAAGATCCTGCTGGAACCGCGACCGGTTGTAGTCGGCAAACTCCTGCCGCCAGGCGGGAATAGGGTTGAGCAGCTCGAGGCTCTTCAGCCAGTTCATGCCGATCATCTTGACCTCACCTCCTGGCGGATTTGTGCCAGCACTTTGCCAGACTGGGCCAGTTGTCGCTCGAAAATGGTTCGACCCACGTCGAGAAAGGTGTACACGTCCGGGTCGGCGGTACGATAAAAGACGGTGGTACCTTCCTTGCGGGTTTCAACAAATCCCCTTTGACGCAGGATGGAAAGCTGTTGAGAAACCGAGGGCTGGTCGTACTTGAGTTCGGCTACCAGCTGACTTACGCTTTTCTCCCCTGTTCGAAGGCTGTCCAGGATGGCCAGCCGCAAGGGGTGGCTGAGGGCTTTGAAAAAGTCTGCTTTGAAGCGGTGCAGGGCTGATTCCATAGGCTATTACTATCACTATTATATGTAAATAATATAATACAACAATATTTGCAAGAAGCACATGTTGTCTGCCTGGCGGGACGTAGTAAGTGTATTTATTCACGATAATAAATGCTCGTGAAAATAGTCTTTATAGCACAGTAAGCCCGCAGGGTGGGTAGTATTTTGAGAAGTTTTCACAAACAGGTATGCTAAAGCCTATGCGTCGCACGCTTTATTGTGGCCATTTACGCGAACAACATGCAGGGGAAAAAGTGGTTCTGGAAGGCTGGGTCAACCGAAGGCGCGACCTGGGAGGGCTCATTTTTATTGACCTGCGGGACCGCGAGGGCATCGTGCAGGTTATCGTCAACCCCGACTCGCCCTGTTTTGCTGAAGCCGATAGGGTTCGTTCGGAATGGGTGGTGCGGGTGGAGGGAGTGGTTCGCAGCCGCCCCGCCGAACAGGTCAACCCCAAACTGAGCACCGGGGCGGTGGAGGTGGTGGCAGAGGGCCTCGAGGTGCTGGCCGAAGCCAGGACCCCGCCCTTCCCCATCGATGCCGGCTGGCGGGGCGAACAGGACCAGAGCGTAAACGAGGAAGTGCGCCTGAAGAACCGCGTGCTGGACTTGCGCCGAAAGCAGCTGCACGACAACCTGCGCCTGCGGCACAAGGTGATTACCGCGATTTATCGCTTTCTGGACGCCGAAGGGTTCATCAGCGTGGAAACCCCCTACCTGACCCGCTCGACCCCCGAAGGAGCGCGGGACTTCCTGGTACCCTCGAGGTTGGAACCCGGCCACTTTTATGCCCTGCCGCAGTCGCCTCAGCTCTTCAAGCAGATGCTGATGGTGGCGGGCTATGACCGCTATTTCCAGATAGCCCGCTGCTTCCGCGACGAAGACCTGCGGGCCGACCGCCAGCCCGACTTTACCCAGCTCGACCTGGAGATGTCCTTCGTCACCCAGGAGGACATCATCGAGCTTAATGAAAGGTTGGCAGCCTACATCTTGCGGGAGACCCTGGGGGTCGAGCTGGCCCTGCCCTTCCCCCGCCTGACCTATACCGAGGTGATGAACCGCTACGGCTCGGACAAGCCCGACCTGCGCTTTGGCCTCGAGCTCCAGGACGTGACCGAGGTGTTCAGGGGGGGCGCCTTCCGGGCCTTTGCCAGCGCCGAGACCGTCAAGGTGCTGGTAGTACCGGCCCTGCTGCCCCGCAAGGAGATCGAGGAACTCGAGGCCCTCGCCAAGTCCAAGGGAGCGGCAGGCCTGGCCTGGGCCCGCATGGAGGCCGGAGCGCTCTCGGGTGGTATTGCCAAGTTTATTCCACCCACCCTTTTGGAACAGGTGGCCGTGCAGGAGGGCCAGACTTTGCTGTTCGTGGCGGGCCCCTGGCGCAAAACCGTAGAAAGCCTGGGAGCGGTGCGGCTCGAGCTGGGCAAACGGCTAAATTTGATCGAGCCCGGCTACAAGTTTTTGTGGGTGGTGGACTTTCCCCTGCTAGAGTGGGATGAAGAGGCCGGGCGCTTTACCTACATGCACCACCCCTTTACCAGCCCCAACTTAGACGACCTGCCCCTGCTCGAGACCGACCCCGGCAAGGTACGGGCCTATGCCTACGACTTTGTTTTCAATGGCTCCGAGGCCGGGGGCGGCTCCATTCGCATCCACCGCCGCGACCTGCAGGAACGCATGTTTGCCCTGCTGGGTATCGGCCCCCAGGAAGCCCAGGAGAAATTCGGGTTTCTGCTCGAGGCCCTTTCCTATGGCGCACCCCCCCACGGCGGGATCGCCTGGGGCCTGGATCGCTTTGTAGCCAACCTGGCGGGCGAAGAGTCCATCCGCGAGGTCATCGCGTTCCCCAAGAACAAAGAGGGCAAGGAGCCCCTCACCGGCGCTCCGGCGCCCGTGGATGAGGCCCAGCTGGCTACGGTGGGGTTGGCCATACGGGGGCAGGCATGAAAGTCGGGCGATGCACACAGGCGCTTACGCTGGTTCAAGGGGGGTTCCATGCCTGACGCCAGCCTTCGCATCCCCTATCTTCTGGTGGATGCATTTACAGAGGTTCCGGGTGGGGGCAACCGGGTGGCCCTGGTGCTGGATGCGCGGGGCATGACCACCGAGGAGATGCAGCTGGTGGCCACCCGGCTGGGGCAACCCCAGGCCGCTTTTGTGACCGACTGGGACGGTACAGGGTTTGGCGTGCGCTTTTTTGCCGCCAATGGCGAGGTGGAGTTCAGCGGCCATGCCGCAGTGGCCCTGGCCCTTACCCTGGCCAGAGAGGAAAAGCTGCCCGCCGGCATCAAAAAGCTGTATTTGCGAACCATCGGGGAGTCGCTCACGGTGGAGCTCGAGAACGGGCGGGCCCTGGTGCAAAGCCCCAGCCCTCGCTTCCGCGACCCCCCCTCCTGGAAGGTGTTGCAGGAGTTTATCGAGGTGATGGGCGCCAATGAGCGCTACCTGCACCGGGGCCTGCCCTATGGCATCACCTTTACCGGCTTGTGGACGCTCTTTATGCCGGTAGTGGCGCCCGGGCTGGTGGACGACCTCGAGCCAGACATGGAAAAACTGGCGGAGCTATCAGAGAAGCTCGAGGTCGCCACCGTGCACGTTTACGCGCCCTATGGCCCCCGCCGCTTCTACGCACGCACCTTTGCCCCGGCCCTGGGCATCCCCGAAGACCCCGTCACCGGCTCCCCCAATGCGGCCCTGGGCGCTCTGCTGGCGCGGGCGGGGGTAGTGCCCCGCTGGGAGGGCGCGGTCAACCTGACCGTAACCCAGGGCCACCGCATGGGCGGCCCTGGCCAGGTAGAGGTACGGGTCGAGTATGGCCCCGCTGGCAACATCCTGGGGGTGTTCATTGGCGGTACCGCCGTGGTGGCCGAAAACGGCGTGGTAGAACTGGGGGGCAGCCCGAATTAAGCGACGATTTTCCGCCCCAGGCCCTTTGTCCAAGTTTGGCGCAACAAAGACCCCTGGTAACCCTATGAACAAACCCATCCGGCTAGTGCTTATCGACGTGGACGGCACCCTGTTCGGCCCCAGCGGTGTACCCCAGTGTGCCTGGGAGGCCACAAAACGGGCCAGGGAAGCGGGATTACACCTGAGCATCTGCACCGGGCGGCCCGGACGCGGTTTCGCCCTCGAGTACGCCGAGCGGCTTGACCCTGAAGGTTTTCATATTTTCGAGTCGGGGGCCGTGATTGTCTCGGGGCACCGGGAGGTAGTACGGGTTTCGGCCCTGCCCATGCAGGCTTATCTAAGGCTTCTGGAGCTGAGCCGGTTGCATGGCGTTCCCTTCGAGGTCTATGCCGCCGAAGGGGGCTTCTACCGCGAGATCCAGCACCCCGACCTGCTCTTCCACGAGACCATGCTGGGCTTCAAGGCCGAACAGCGCGATTTGAGCGAGGTGGCCGAAAGGGTGGTCCGGGTGCAGTTTGTCTGGCGTCCCTCCCCTGCCTGGTCTTTGGTGCGAGAGCAAATTTTGCTCATGCCCGAGGTTGAGCTGCACGAGGCCACCAGCCCCGGTATGCCGGGGGTTGGCTTCAGTTCGGTAACGGCGCGGGGGGTTTCCAAACGGGCGGCTGCGGAATGGGTAGCGGCTCGACTTGGGCTGGACCTGAGCCAGTGCGCCATGATTGGCGATGGTGAAAACGACCTCGAGCTGATCCAGGCCGCCCGGCTGGGCATTGCGATGGGCAACGCGCCCGAAAGCGTTCGGCAGGCTGCCGACCTGGTAGTGAGCAGAGTGGATGAGTGTGGCCTCGAGCAAGCGCTGGATATTCTGAGAGCGCAACTGGTTCAGCGGTAATATGTGTATCTTTTCACGATAAATACTATTCGTGAAAAGTTTATGCATTACGCCATGTAAGAAGCTAAGGAGTAGCAACATGATCAAACTGGTAGCCCTTGACCTGGACGGAACCTTCTACGCAGGGAGAACCCTGGGGGTACCCGAGTCGGCCTGGGCCGCCATCGAGCGGGGCCGCGAGGCCGGCTTAAAGTTTGCAGTCTGTACCGGTCGTCCCCAGGGAGGGCACGGCCTCGAGTATGCCCAGCGTTTACAGCCAGACGGCCCGCATGTCTTCAACGACGGCGCTTCCATCTGCGATGCCTGGGGTCGGTCACTCCATGCAGAACCGGTGCCCCGGTTAGGGGAAATCATCGGTATTGCTCGCAGATATGGCCTGCCCTTCGACCTCATGGGCGCCGAGAATGGGCGCTACTATGAAACCGAGCTGATGCCCCCCGAACTGCTGACCCACATCGAGATGACCGGGGTGGTAGCCCGCTCGGCACGGTTTGAGGAAATCCGCGAGAGCCTGGTCAGGCTGTGGTTTGTGGTGCCCGATCTGAGCTTGTGGGAAACGGTCAAACCCGACCTGGAAGCCCTGCCCGAAATTGATCTGGCCGAGTACCTGAGCCCCCGAGAGGTCATTACCGGCGTGATCAAGAAGGGGGTTTCCAAGGCCTCCGGGCTGCGTTGGCTGGCCGAACACTATGGGTTTTCACTCGATGAAATCGCCATGATTGGCGATAGCCACAACGACCTCGAGGCCATCCGCGAGGCAGGTCTGGGGATTGCCATGGGCAACGCAGTAGAGGAAATCATCGCCGTAGCCGACCACATCACTGGCCACGTGCGCGAGGATGGCTTCGCACAGGCTATCGAATATGTACTGGCGCAGAATGGGCAGATCTAATACCAACTCTGCGCGTGAGCGGCGCTAAACGCGCCCCTCACTTGCCGCGCCAGGGGGCGCGTCCGAGGGACTTGTATATCGCTTTTGGGTCACTTCTGAGCAGATTTGGT